>Ga0224501_10002519_pt1 | contig 14422 bp, 16 predicted proteins | sample SF_Oct11_sed_USG_4_FD_169105 | JGI IMG/M metagenome (GOLD analysis project Ga0224501, IMG submission 169105) | Sediment microbial communities from San Francisco Bay, California, United States - SF_Oct11_sed_USGS_8_1 | ecosystem: Environmental > Aquatic > Marine > Sediment | place: USA...
TGATGCCGGCTGATGGTAAATATTCACAAATCCTCTGGCCCAAGGATGATAAAAAGTACTGGGTCAGGACAGAGGAAATTAGATAAACCCTCAATCAAATGGACTGAGTCTGCTTTCGACCCAAAGCGGACATTAGCAACTAGTTGACGGTTCGAGGAATAGAATCGTATAGTGATATTTGTATAGTGAGGGAGAACGTATGAGAAAAAGGACAGCTATAGTTGGTTTTTTTATTATCTATGCCTTATTACAAGGTTGCGCTGGATTTGGGATTGTTGCTACATCAGATCCAAGAATCAAACTATCTGATGCACGGCACTTATTTTCTGTGCAAACGCGTCCTTTACCTGCAGAGCGCTTAATACGAGAAGCAATTGTTATTTGTGAGCAGAATTCAGATCAAGACTGCCTAGCAGAGGCATACCTAACCTATGGTTATTTTTTCCGTTCGGACTCAATTGAATATTGGGAAAAAGTATATCGAAGGGATGGGTTCTTAGATCGTACGGTTTCTTTCGATGATAGATTTAAAAAATCCATAGAATATTTTGAAAAAGCAATCCTATTGACAGAGAAATCAAACAACTATGGTAAGCAGACAAATGCATACCTAAATTTAGGTGCAGAGAATGAGAGGATGGGTCGCAAAATAGAGGCTTGTGAAAATTATGCAAAAAGCCTCGTTGCAAATAAAAAAAATATAAAAGCAAACCCCAAAGCAAAAGTAGTTGTCCCCGATGGCTATTCTAATTATGCAGAATTTCTGGCCGAGCAACAAAAACGTGCGGGATGCATTGACTAGAGATAATAAATTGTTCTGGCCACCCATTACACTGGGGTAATATCTTGAATGTCTGCTTTTGGCCGAAAGCTGTCATTACACTAACATCTAAAAAACGAGATATTAAAATTCTAATCCTGATGTTTAATTAACAGCTACTTCTTTACTCTGTTTTTCACCAAATCAGCAACCACTGCAGGATCCGCCAGTGTGGATGTATCACCAATCTGGTCTTCTTCATTGGCGGCAATCTTGCGCAGAATACGACGCATGATTTTACCGGAACGGGTTTTGGGTAGACCCGGTGCCCACTGAATCGCATCGGGTGAAGCAATTGGGCCGATCTCGGTACGCACCAGTTGAATCAGTTCCTTACGTAGTTCCTCGCTCGGTTCAACGCCCGCCATCGGCGTAACATAGGCATAAATACCCTGACCCTTGATGTCATGAGGGAAACCGACAACGGCGGCTTCTGCCACCTTTTCATGTAGCACGAGTGCGCTTTCAACTTCAGCGGTACCCAAACGATGTCCGGATACATTCAAGACATCATCTACGCGACCGGTGATCCAGTAATAACCATCCTTGTCGCGGCGTGCGCCATCACCGGTAAAGTACATACCGGGATAGGTACTGAAATAGGTTTCAATAAAACGCTGATGATCACCATAAATGGAGCGCATTTGTCCTGGCCAAGAGCGGGTAATCACCAGATTGCCAGAGGCATCACCTTCCAGAATATTACCTTCGTTATCAACGATCGCCGGAACAATGCCAAAGAACGGCTTACTGGCCGAGCCGGGTTTCAGATTGGTTGCACCGGGCAGGGGGGTAATCAAGTGGCCACCGGTTTCGGTTTGCCACCAGGTATCCACGATTGGACAACGTCCGTCACCCACGACATGGTAATACCATTCCCATGCTTCCGGATTAATCGGTTCACCTACGGTGCCAAGCAGTTTCAGGCTTTTGCGTGAGGTGCTTTTGACAGGGCCATCTCCATCACGCATCAATGCCCGAATGGCAGTTGGTGCAGTATAGAACTGGTTCACTTGATGTTTGTCGATAACCTGCCAGAAACGTGATGAATCAGGGTAGGTTGGAATACCTTCAAACATGAGCGTGATGGCGCCATTGTTGAGCGGACCATAGACGATATAGGAATGACCGGTTACCCAACCGACATCGGCAGTACACCAGTAAATATCCCCGTCTTTGTAGTCAAACACATATTTGTGTGTCATTGCAGCGAACAACAGGTAGCCGCCGGTTGTGTGCAGAATACCTTTCGGCTTGCCGGTGGAACCGGAGGTATAAAGGATGAACATGGGATCTTCTGCGTCCATTTCCTCTGGTGGGCAATCTGCAGAGGCAGAATTCATGGCCTCGTGATACCAGACATCACGACCGTCATTCCACTGAATATTACCGCCAGTGCGTTTAATGGTTAGAACAGTATGCACATTGGGACAAGACTCAATGGCCTTGTCAGTATTGGCTTTTAATGGGATGGCCTTTGCACCACGTATACCTTCGTCAGCCGTAATTACAACACGGCAATCAGAATCCAGAATACGATCCTTGAGTGACTCGGGAGAAAAACCGCCAAACACAACAGAATGGACAGCACCAATACGGGTACAGGCGAGCATGGCATAGGCGGCTTCCGGTATCATGGGCATATAGATACAAACCCGATCGCCTTTTTTTACACCGCGCTGTTTTAAAATATTGCCAAGCTTGCTGACATGCTCGTGTAATTCACGATAAGTAATTTTTTTATCATCGTTAGGGTCATCACCTTCCCAGATAATCGCGGTTTGATCAGCGCGCTTTTCCAGATGACGATCAATACAGTTATAGGCAACATTAAGCTTGCCGCCCTTGAACCATTCTATTTTTCCTTTTTTATAATCACATTCCGACACCTTGTCCCATGACTTTGACCATTCTATGAATGACTCGGCCTGTTCAGTCCAGAAACCATCCGGATCAGAAACAGAATGTTCATACATTTGTTTATATTTTTGTTCATTGATATAGGCTGAAGAAGCAAAATTCGCAGGGACGTTATAAATTTTTTCTTCTGACATGGGCATTCCTTTCGAAAGTTGTGTTATGCAGTGTGGAAAAGCTTTTGCCACCAGCGCTGCCGGTTAGCAGGTGGTTTGATTGATTCAAGTGTAACAGGAGGCATGGTAGAGAGAATCCAGCCGGGTAAGGGTGGGTTGTTGCTGAATCCGCATGACACACCCAGATTGTTTGGATCGTATATTTTTATGATGGATGGATTTTCAAGATTGTCGGCATAGACAATGCCGCAATAATCTTCATCATGTTCCTGTCGTAATAATTTATCGATTTCATTGATAAAGGTTTTTAGTTCCTGATCTGTGGCCTTGATTGTTGGCGCCTCTTCCCCAACGGCATAAATGTACCAGCCGTGATGACAACAACCGTGCAGGGCTTCCCAGAATTTATCAAGATGCTCCCAGCGCAACGCGCTGATAAAACTACCACGCAGTGCGGTGGTGAATATTTCAATATCTGTCATAGCCATGGTATTCATAATTAATCCGTTTATTCTAACCTGTTTTCAATTGGATTTGTATAAGAAAAAGCCTTATACATCAATGAGATACATTCCAGTCAGACAGGAAGAGAATAATGTTCAGGAACCTTTTTTAAATTCCAGTTATTGATGGCCCATTCCCAGAACTCCGGCAGTGTGGCACGGTGTAATTTTTTTGGTGGTTTTTGATTTAAAAACTGCATTGTACGTATCAGTTCATCAATCGGATGTGTCTTGTCCAGCGCTGGCGCACCGGTTTGTTTGCTGAGTTTTTCACCTTGTGCATTTACGGCAATCGGTAAATGGCAATAATTAACTCTTGGCAGTTCAAGTAATCCCTGTAAATGAATCTGACGAAAACTGGAGTTCAGTAAATCATTGCCACGTACGATATGCGTAATTTTCTGTTCAGCATCATCAATAACGACCGCCAGTTGATAGGCAAAAAGTCCGTCCCTGCGCCGCACAATAAAATCACCTATATTGTTTTTCAGATTACAGCTTTTGTTTCCTTGCAGTGCATCGGCAAAGGAAACTTTATTGTTTCCAGTTTTTACACGCACAGCAAATTCATCACTGAAAATGTTTTTTTTGTTACGGCATTTGCCACTATAGATAGTCCCTTCCAGTCCGGGTTTGCCTGTGATGGCAATTTCCTTGCGTGAACAGGAGCAGGGATAAATAAATTCATTTTCTTTTAATATATTGAATGCTTGTTCATAGGCATCCAGACGAGAACTTTGAAACAGGACTTCCTCGTCCCACTCAAAACCGAATTGCTCAAGTGTCTTGAGAATATCATCTGCTGCACCCGGGATTTCACGTGGAGGATCAATGTCTTCCATGCGTACCAGCCAGATACCGTTATTGGCTTTTGCTTCAAGATAACTGCCGACAGCGGCAACCAGCGATCCAAAATGAAGAGGACCGGTAGGAGAGGGGGCGAAGCGACCGCGATAGGAGCTTATATTTTTACCTGCCATCAATTTAAAAAGGGGCTTGTTAGCCCCTTTTGTTTAATTACAGTTTGGAAGAACGTTCCCGAATTTCATCCAGTGTTTTGCAGTCAATACACTGTGTAGCAGTCGGTCTGGCTTCAAGGCGCTGAATACCAATTTCGATACCACACACATCGCAATAACCGTATTCACCATTATCAAGATTGTTGATTGATTCATCTATTTTCTTGATCAGTTTGCGTTCACGGTCACGTGTACGCAGTTCCATAGTGAAATCAGATTCCTGCGTTGCACGATCATTCGGATCAGGAAAGTTCGCTGCCTCATCCTGCATATGATGAACTGTCTTGTCTACTTCCTGCATGAGTTCTCTTTTCCATGCGATCAGAAGTTCACGGAAATGTGCGGACTGTTGATCGTTCATGTAGTCTTCACCCTTAGCTGACTGATAGGGGCTCAAACCATGCATATCAACACCCGTAGATGCTCTGGTTTTGGATGTTGTTGTTTTCTTGACTGATGATTTTTTAGCAGTCGATTTTTTAGCAGGCGCCTTTTTAGCTACTGCCTTCTTGGCAGGGGCTTTTTTAGCAACCGATTTCTTGGCAACTTTCTTCTTTGCTGCCGTCTTTTTAGTAACCTTTTTAGCTACTTTTTTCTTGGTGGCTTTCTTTTTAGCTGTTTTTTTAGCAGGCATATAATTGGTCTCCGTGCCAGCGTCCGTTGAAAAATCAAGCGCGCATTATTACCAGATTCTATTGTTTAGGCAAATCTGACCCAAATCCGGTAAATCGACATATTCCACTGAGTGGGTGTGCTTATACTTTCGATTGTTGCTAAATAGCTATAAAATAGACATTTTTTGCGGTACTCACCCTGATATCAGGTATTTATAAGGTATATACGATGGCTCTGGAAGCATTAATTTTTGATGTAGACGGCACTCTCTCGGAAACCGAACGAGATGGTCATTTGGTGGCATTCAACCGCGCATTCAAGGAAGCCGGACTGGATTGGCACTGGAGTGAAGCGCTCTATGGTGAGTTACTGGCCGTGACCGGCGGTAAGGAACGTATTCGTTTTTATCTGGATAAATACAATACCGGGTTTGAACGCCCGGATAATCTGGATGAATTTATTGCCGGTTTGCATGCCAGCAAGACAAGTCATTATGTTGATTTGCTGGCAACGGGTGGAATACCACTGCGCAAAGGTGTCATACGATTATTGGATGAAGCGCGTGCAGAAGGTTTGCGGTTGGCGATTGCAACAACGACAACTGTCGATAATGTCACTGCTTTGCTCGAACATGCAGTTTCATCTGAAGCCATAGACTGGTTTGAAGTGATTGGTGCCGGTGATGTGGTTCCTGCAAAAAAACCGGCACCGGATATTTACAACTATGTTCTGGAAAAAATGAATCTGAAACCGGAGCAGTGCATGGCGTTTGAAGATTCTGCCAATGGCATTAAATCAGCAGGTGGCGCCGGTTTGCCAATTATTATTACGGTAGACAGCTATACAACCCACCATGATTTTACCGGTGCCAGATTAATACTGGATAACATGGGTGAACCAGATCAGCCATTCAAAGTGATTGGCGGTTCACACGCCTCTGTTGTGACCGGGGATGACAAGTATTTGAATATCGATCTGGTTCGGCGTATACATAGCGCATGATGTTTCAAATCATGTTTGTGGTGTTTTTAATATAGAGACCACGAACGACAAAGGACAATGTGTGTATGACGGATAAACCCCATATTGCAGACAGAATGGCAGATATCCAGCCATTCTACGTTATGGATCTGCTGGCAAGGGCGCGTGAACTGGAGGCGCGGGGAAAAGATATTATTCACATGGAGATTGGTGAACCGGATTTTGAAACACCACAGTTGATCACAGAAGCGGGTATACAGTCATTATCAGACGGACATACTCATTACACACCCGCACTTGGACTTGAAGAACTGCGCAAGGCCATTTCTGGCTATTACAAAAACACATGGAATGCAGATGTCGCACCTGAACGCATTGTGGTTACACCCGGTGCATCCGGTGCTTTGCAGCTGGCAGTTTCTGTTTTAATCAACCCTGGCGAATCCATCCTCATGGCTGATCCCGGTTATCCCTGCAACCGGCATTTTGCCCGACTGGTGGAAGGTCATGCATTATCGGTACCGGTGACTGCTGAAACGGAATACCAGCTAACAGCCGATCTGGTGAAACAATACTGGGATAACAATACTGTTGCAGCACTTGTGGCATCACCATCTAATCCGACAGGTACGATTGTCAACAAAACCGATCTGCAAGCCATTATTGATTGTATACATCAAAGAAAAGGGAACCTGATTGTTGATGAAATTTATCATGGACTGATTTATGAAGGCGAAGCCACCAGTGCTCTAGCCTTGTCTGATGATGTCTTTGTTGTGAACAGTTTTTCAAAATATTTCGGGATGACAGGGTGGCGTGTAGGCTGGCTGGTTGTGCCAGAGCCCTACATCAATGAAGTGGATAAACTGGCTCAAAATATTTTTCTGGCCGCATCAACACCGGCACAATATGCGGCACTGGCCGCATTTCAGCCGGATGTCATTGCGGTGCTCGATCAGCGGCGGGATGAATTCAGGCAAAGGCGTGATTTTCTGTTACCCGCTCTGCGTGAACTGGGTTTTGATATTCCGGTAACACCACAAGGGGCATTTTATCTTTATGCCGGTTGTAGCCGGTTTACAGATGATAGTTTCAGCTTTGCGATGGATTTACTTGAAAAGGCGGGCGTAGCCATTACGCCAGGCAAGGATTTCGGGTCGAATCAGCCTGAAAAATTTGTACGATTTGCCTACACAACGGATATGGAAAAACTGAAAGAAGGCGTCATACGTCTCAAAAAATTCCTGAATTTATACCCCTGAAACCCCTATTTTGAGGTATAACAGGTATAGACTAAACTTTATCTTATTCGGGCCGATTTGGTGAGATAAGCTGTCACAACACTCAAGGACAATAATAATGAGCGAAGCAATTGAAGATGTACTGATTTCAATCCCCCTGTTTAACGGATTCACTAATGAAGAGTTAAGAGTCGTTGCGAGCCGATGCAACATGATTGAAGTTGAAAAGGGTGAGTTGGTATTCAAGGAAGGTGACAAGGGTGATTACATGTGTTTTGTTGCTGCCGGAATGCTGGATGTACTCAAACAGTCCGAAGCTGGCAAGAGTGCACCTATAACCACATTGACACGCGGTCGTTCTATTGGAGAAATTTCATTGGTCGATGATTATCTGCGTTCTGCCACGGTGCGGGCCAACAAAAAGTCTTCGTTAATCACATTAACAAAAACCAATTTTGAAATGATTCTGGAGCATCACCCGCAGGTAGGGATAAAGTTACTGAAAGGCTTGACCCGAATTCTGTCATTATCATTGCGCAAGACCTCCAGTCAGTTGGCTGATGCATTACTTCCAATGGGCTGATATGAGCGATCAAAAAGATTCACTCAAAACCATTACTCATGTGGTTTATGGTTTACAAGCAGCAACATTTCTTACCCTGATTGCATGTATCCCGGCTGTTATTATTAACTATGTAAAAATGGATGATGTCGATAATGACCTGATTGCATCCCATTTTCGCTGGCAAATTCGCACCTTCTGGTTTTTTCTTTTATGGGCGATTATTGGCGGGTTGTTATCATTTGTTTTTATCGGTTTTGGAATTGTTGCTGCCGCTTTTATCTGGCTCATGTACCGTATCATCAAGGGATGGCTGAGATTATCAGAAGATAAGGCAATGTATTGTAAATAGCGGTGAGTAAAAAACCGTTGCCAGCATTTTTTCTTGTTGACTGATTGCAAAAAGGAGAAATTGATGAAAGAGAGCATAGTCACCGGAAGTTGTTTATGCGGAGAAATCACTTATCAATATTCAGGTCCGGTAAAAGTATTCCAGTATTGTCATTGTTCAAGATGCCAGAAATTCACAGGCTCCGCCCATGCATCCAATATCATTATTGACCCGGAACAGTTTCAATGGACTAAAGGTGAAAGTTCTGTAGGTAGATATGAATTGCCTGAAGCAAAACATTTTGCAACTTCATTTTGCAAGAAGTGTGGATCATCATTACCGTGGTTGACCAAGACAGCCAGGGCGGTCATTGTGCCGGCAGGTACGCTGGATGATGATCCGGAAGCAAGGCCAATGCACAATATTTATTATGCAGACAAGGCTTGCTGGTACAAGGATGTGGATAGTCTGCCTAAATATGATGAATTACCAATCAAGAAATAGGCAAACAAACAGTCCTGTTGCATATGTTTTTGACAAAAAATTTTTAAGAGGTAAACGATGGTTCTGGTTATTTGCACAATTAAATCGGATAACGAATTATTCCCGAACAATGTCAAAGCGTGGGTAGATACAGATAACCTGGAGGAAGCAAAAATAAAGACATTGCATAAACTTGCGCAAGAAGGAATGGAAGTATTGACCATTGTTGAAGCAGTGGAGACGGAAAGGAATGATTATTTTCCACCGTGTACAAGCCTTGATACCTTCATACGTGCAGAACAGGAAGGTATTGCCATTTTACTTCCCTGATTTGTTATATGGATATTTTTTTGGTTAACACCCCCCTTTCAATTCGTTTTCCTGATGGTACAAAAAAAATCATGGTGGAATACTTTCCGCATAAGGAGGGTTTACTATTTTTTGAACCTTTCTGGAGTACCGCTAAAGATTATGTTCCGGTTATCGTGAAAGGTGAAATCAAGGGTGATGGGCCGTGGAAAGTTGGTGAGTGTCTTGTGGCAGTATTGGCTTGCCGTGGCACCGATGCGGAATTGGCACTGGAGTTTGCAGATTGGCAGGGGTATTTGCAGATGTACGGGCAGGATTATCCGGAGGCTGAGGCGGTAATGACACTGGCCCGGAAATATGGAGCAAGTGGCTGATTGGCGGCAATTTATGCCGCAGTCTTGTCAGTTTTTGATTTACCCACTCCAGAAAATGCTTGTTTAAGCCGATATATAGAGTATTATCGCGCCAGTCTGAAAACTGGCACGTAAAATGCTTAACTGCATTTAGCTGTAATCAGGATTAGAGAAATGGCCGAAGGCGACGTCGATATCATTATTGAATTTAGTGAAAAGGGATCTGCCGTGCGAGTAATGCATGGCAAGAAGCTGTTGTATTATTCACTGGAACAGAGTCCGATGCATGCCTTACGCAAGGCAGATACCTACAAGGCCATGCATGAGCGTCAGGGATTTCGGGTCAATATTATTAAAGAAAAAGCCTACGCCTGATTATTTTTTAGTTCATCCAGCCAGAGTTGCGTAGCGCCAGTCACGGCTACCGGTATCACAACAAAATTTACAATCGGAATCATGGTACATAACAGTGCCGCTCCACCAAACCCGAGTGCCAGTAGACGCCGCGTCTTGAATTGTTCCCGTAATTGAGGAAAGAACGTCCGGTTGTTGTTGGCGCAAAAATCAGTGTACTCAAGTGATAACATCCATGCACTGAAGGCCATCCACAAAAACGGTGCTGCAATATTGATCACAGGGATAAAAAACAGGATCAGAAAAGGGACACTCCAGAGAATAAAATAAACCAGCTTTCTGATTTCCACTATCATGGACGGAACGATGGATTTCAGAACATCATTCCAGTTGCTTTCCGGAATGCTGACATCAGAATATTTGAGCTGTACTTTTTCTGCGAGCAAGCCATTAAACGGGGCTGCAATAAGGTTGGCGATCAAGGTAAAGCAGTAAAAAACAACAATCATGATAGCAAGAGCAAACAAGGGCCACAGTAACCATTCGAGCCATGCAAGCCAGTCAGGTAACAGGCTTTCCATATAGCTTTCAAAAACACTGATGCCATACCAGATGGCACTACTAAACAGCAGGATGTTAATAATCAGCGGTATCAGTACAAATGGCCGCAGACCTGGTTGAGTAACAAGACGGAAACCGCCTAGCAGATAACGTATACCTTTTGTAAAATCACCAATCATTTTTTTACCTTGAGTTTTCTATTTATTTCTTCTCTTTCAAAGGAAGCAAGCTATTTAACTTTGCTGCCTCTTAATGCCAGTAATGCCGCGCCATAAGCGGCTTGTTGTTGTTTTGCCTTTGTTACCGGTACACCGAGCATGTTTTCCCTTATCTGGTTCCATGCCAGATTATTTGATCCACCACCGGTTGTTGCAATGGAGGAAGGGTAAGGTGAACCCAGTTGTTCCAGCAATCGATAACCGGTCAGTTCTATTTTTGCGATCCCTTCCAGTATCCCCTGAAAAAAAACAATATCTTTATCCGGTCTCGGAGACAGGTGTGGTTTGAAATCCGGATCATTGTACGGGAAGCGCTCGCCTTTTTGAGCAAGTGGATAGTAATCAAGCCCGGTGGGTTGTTGTGGTTGCAGTTGAGGTGTCATTATTTCAAGCTGGCTGTCATCAAAAAACTGTCGCAGGACGGCACCACCCGAGTTGGAACTGCCGCCTACCAGCCAGTATTTACCCAACGGATGACTGTATACACCATGCTCAGGTGAAAACACAGGTTTGGAAGAAATAACTTTAAGCACCAGTGTTGAACCCAGTGATGTCACTGCCTGTCCGGGTTTGTTACAACCTGTTGCAATAAATGATGCGGTGCTGTCTGTTGTTCCACTGACTACTTGTACATTTTCATCAAGCCCGAGTTGTTTGGCCATTTGCGGCAGCAATGGTGCAATGGGCGTTCCGGCTTCTACAACGGTTGGCAATGTTGCCTTATCAAGCCCAAGTTGTGTCAACCAGTCAGGCCAATGGTTGTGAATCGGATCATAACCGGTCTTGAGCGCATTATTTTTATCAGTGACATCAAACCGGCCACACAACATGCCATTAAGCCAATCTGTTTGATGAACAATCCGGTTGGCAGTGTCAGTGTGAAGATTCTTTAACCAAAGCCATTTAGCGAGCCCCGAGGTAGCACCATGCACTGCCGAATCAGCCGGCGCCACAACACTGACTAATTTTGCTTCGTCATGTGCACGTGCATCGTTGTACATAAGGGCAGGGGAAAGCGGAGTACCCGCTTCATCAATGGCCAGCATGGTGCCGGATGTACCATCGATCGCAATAGCGCAGACCGTGTGTTCATGAATTTGATGGAGCAACACAGTCAGTATACCCATCAGTGAATTCCACCAAATCAGGGGTTCCTGTTGGGAAACAGGGCCGTCGATATGGGAAACGGGCAGGCTGGTTGCCACATCAGCATGTGACAAGCCGGATTTATCAACAGCAATGGCTCGAATACCCGAGGTGCCTATATCGATGCCAATGAAGAGCTTCAAGGGAGAGAAACAGGTTCCGGTGCGGTCCAGGCATCACTTTTATGTTCTGCCACCACAGTTGTATAAATCCCGCCACGCACATTGAATTCAGCAGTCAGCCGCATGAAGTGCGGTTCACTTGCCTTGACCAGATCATCCAGAATCTGATTTGTCACTGCTTCATGAAAAGCGCCTTCTTCACGAAATGACCAGACATAAAGTTTCAATGATTTCAGTTCAATACAACGTGAAGCTGGAACGTATTCTAGGTTTAGTGTGGCGAAATCCGGTTGACCTGTTTTTGGACACAGACAGGTAAACTCAGGGATCTCAATTCGAATTGTGTAATCCCTGTCAGGAGTCGGGTTTTCAAAGGTTTCCAGTGTTTTGCTTGGTTTGCTTGGCATGATGTTTTGTATCTCACATTTTTTTAATTCAGGTGTTCATATTATGGCGAATTCCCTTTACACTATGAAGCGTTAGTTGGGTTCGAATAAGAATAAAAATACGATCATTGGGGACCGGTACGTAAAAGCATGCGCCTGAGCACAATCAAACTTGTGGGTTTTAAGTCATTTGTAGACCCGATTTCAATCAATCTTCCTAGTAACCTTATTGGTGTCGTTGGCCCGAATGGCTGCGGTAAATCCAATATTATTGATGCAATTCGCTGGGTAATGGGAGAAAGTTCTGCCAAACACCTGCGTGGTGAATCCATGGCAGATGTGATTTTCAGTGGCTCCAATACACGCAAACCCATCGGACAGGCTTCTATTGAATTGATTTTTGATAACAGCGATGGTCAGGTTGGCGGTCAGTATGCCAGCTATAGTGAGATTTCAATTAAACGTCAGGTCTCGCGTGATGGTATTTCCAATTATTATCTGAACGGTACTCGTTGTCGACGCCGTGATATTTCCGATGTATTCCTTGGTACCGGTTTAGGTCCAAACAGTTATTCCATTATCGAGCAGGGCATGATCTCGCGTGTGATTGACGCCAAGCCGGAAGATTTACGTAAACATCTGGAAGAAGCAGCCGGCATTTCAAAATATAAGGAACGTCGCAAGGAAACAGAAACCCGTATTCGTCATACCAGAGAAAATCTGGATCGACTGAATGATTTGCGCGAGGAAGTTGAAAATCAACTTGAACGACTGCAGCGTCAGGCCAAGGCAGCAGAAAGATACAAGGTACTCAAGGAAGAAGAACGTGTTGTTAAGGCGCAACTGCTTGCCTTACGTTGGTCCGCAATTAATGAACGTGCGAGCAAGGAAGAACAAAAGATCAGCGAACAGGAAACGGCATTGCAAGCACAGATTGCAACACAACGCCGTATAGAGGCAGACACTGAAAAGCAACGTCAGGAACTGACGACTGCTACGGATGAAATGAACAAGGTACAGGCTTCCTATTACAGTATCGGTTCCGAGATTGCACGTATTGAGCAGGAAATAAAACATGCCAATGAGCGCAAACAGCAACAACAGGAAGATCTGGGACAGGTTGAACATGATCTTGCCGATGTTCAGTCGCATATGGATACAGACAGTACCCGTATCGATGAGTTGAAAGTATCACTGACCGAAATTGAACCGGAACGTGAAGAAGTGATTGAACGCCAGCGTCAGTCTGCAGAAGTGCTGGCCGGTGCTGAAGGCGACATGAATGCATGGATGGAAGAATGGGAAGAGTTTAATCATAAACTCGCAGATGCGACCCAGACTTCACAGGTCCAGAACACACGTATTACCCATCTGGAACAACAGTTACAGGAGTTGCAGGGACGACTTGCGCGTTGTGAGATGGAAGCACAAACACTGGAATCCGGTTCTGTTGAAGATGCAATGGCCGGTGTTGCAAAACAGATTTCAGAACGTGAAGCCGAGCTGGAACAATTGCAAAAGCAGATTCAGTCCTGCAATGATGAGATTAACGAGCAACGTACAAATAATAAAAATCTTGCCAGCAAACTGGATGAGGAGCGTGGTGAATTACAAACCATTCTTGGTCGACATTCATCTGTTGAAGCATTACAGCAGGCTGCACTTGGTAAAGGCGAGGGCGGTATTATCAACTGGCTTGAAAAGCAGGGGTTGAAGAATTCACCACGACTGGCAGAAGAGCTGGAAGTGGAAAAGGGCTGGGAAAAGGCCGTAGAAACAGTTTTAGGTCAGCATCTGGAAGCAATTTGTGTTGATGGTATTGATCCGGTAACGACGGTTCTTAATACACTGGAAAAAGGCGCGCTGGGTGTGGTTGATATTTCAGCAAATACGCACAGTGCCGGTAATGCAAATCAGGATACCTTGTTATCAAAAGTCAGCTCTCGTTGGGACGTAGTGCCATTATTAAGCGGTGTTTACATTGCATCCTCTCTGGAGTCGGCACTTGCCATGCGTGCAAATCTGGGCACACAGGAATCAGTGGTTACTGCTGATGGAATCTGGCTTGGTAACGGATGGTTGCGTGTGGCTCGCGATCCAGATGAAAAGGCCGGTATTCTTCAGCGTGAACAAAAGCTGAAGTCACTCGAAGCAGAAATAAAGACTCGCAAAGCAACAGTCACAGAGCTTGAACAAAGAATGGATGAAGGGAATGCGTTATTGCAGTCTCATGAGGACAAACGCGAGCAGATCCAACGTACTCTCTCAGATACAACACGTCATCATGCAGAACTGAAATCACAACTGGGCAGTTATCAGGCACAGGTTGAACATGCTGTTTCGCGCAGCACCGATATCCAGAAAGATATTGAAGGATTGCAGGAA
>Ga0224501_10002520_pt1 | contig 14421 bp, 14 predicted proteins | sample SF_Oct11_sed_USG_4_FD_169105 | JGI IMG/M metagenome (GOLD analysis project Ga0224501, IMG submission 169105) | Sediment microbial communities from San Francisco Bay, California, United States - SF_Oct11_sed_USGS_8_1 | ecosystem: Environmental > Aquatic > Marine > Sediment | place: USA...
ACTGTGCTTAACTAGCTTCTTCAGGGATAAATCAATTAATGATTGTTGCATCTGTTGGTACCGGAAGACCATGGTACAGCTTTGGTGAAACCTTCAGGATAGGGTAGGCATAGTGGGCCAAGCAAAAGGCCAACACACTACCAGGGTGCTCTCTAACTCACAGCGCTACAAGACTTTGACTTCTGGTGAATGTTTTAGAAAACTGGTGAACTTGTTTATCGTGTTGTGTTCATGGTGCTATCGAAATCCATAAATCATAATAGAAACCAAACCCTCCTTGTTGACCTCATTTAAGTTGCTTAATGAAGAGTGTATAGAGTTCTTGAATAACTCTGGATGAGTGTGATTTGATTGCTTGCAGAGAGCACAACCAGCTCTAACAGTGATAGTGATGCTACCTGTTTGCACACCGGGATCTGTCTATCGCATACTTCTGTGGATTCCATAGATGTCAGCATAGCTGTTAAAGCTCTGGAGATCTTCGTCTTCTGCTTTGAGTCTCGTCCTGATCTCATTGGTACAAGATGTCCTGCTACAACTGTTAACAATGCTCTCAACTGTTTATTAATCCCATTAGCATATGGATATGACAATCTTTCCAGTAGTGATAGTATTATTGATGATTTTGTAGCTGTAGTAATCTAGTGCTTTTTAGTTTTGTATGGGCGAATCAAGACATAAGGCGTTTTCGGACCCACTAACGTAGCCTAACGCGTTGGGCTCTATATTGGGTGGTCTGCACGCTACCCAAGTAGGCTGAAATCATGCGAACACGAAAATTCATGTTGACAACTGAATAAGAAGCGAAAGTCCAACGCGTTAGTCTGTCCGAACAACCATGACACCGAGCCAACATATTTTTCTCGCTATTGCACAATAGGGGTAGAGTCCCCTCGTCCTAATGTATTTGGGCAACTTGTCTGATTGAGCAAAAAACTCCAACTTAAATGTCCGAGCAGTACGGCACATTACCGGTGCGTTGGATTAGCGGCAGGGCAATGCGCAACGAACGTTAGCTTGTCCAAAAACGCGTACTGTGGATATGTAGAATGCAGTTTCACCCTGACACTTTCTTCTAGGTACTCTTTATTCGCTACCGTGTGTGAAGGACTTCATGCAGGATGTGCTCACAGGCTGCTGCCGTGAAGAAGTCCGGACCAGCGCCGCTGATATGTTAAAGAAATTAGCCTCGATTGTGCCCCCTTCGCCTTCCATTGAGCAGCCGAAGTACTTCATACTGAAAGCTATACTAGAAGCGCGACTACCGTACTGGATCAGTAATGTAGCTATCCGTGGAAATAGACAGGTGCGTCTTCTCATTTCCATGCATCGCTATCCTTTGTCTTCGCGTGCCAATATGACAAAATAATATAGCCCAAGTCTGTTTGAACCCCTTCCTTTTGGGTTTCCACAAATATACACCGCTAGATCTTTTGAAAAAGAACCACAAATGAAAAAGCGCAAAAGTATGGTCGGACCAGAGTTTGCAAAATCAGGCCTAGTGGCACTAGGTCTAACTGGAGCTACTCTCATTGAGTACACAGCTCGTGCTGTACTGTCAACTACTGGCTCGGATAGCGTAGCTGGTGTTTCTCCTCTGCAGGTTATTGATTCAGCGTTCTGTTTTGTAGCGGTTGTTATCCCAGTGTCTGCAGTATTTTGATGTGCGGTGCTGTCTCCTTACTGAAATCTCCCTGGTGGAGCAGAGACAGCTGTCAGTGGATATTGGTCGTATGCTCGAAGATGAGCTGGCGTGGCTGTGCAACTTCCAGCCTTCTGGCAAACGTCTAGCTGATATCTCCACTGACGATTACCTACTCACAGGTACAGCCTTTATGAACTATGCAAAGTACTTGGGTTGTGTCGTCAGCCTTTGAGACATCCTTTTGCTTTTTTTGTCTGGGTTTGTGGCAGTTGAAACCTGAAGGTTGCTTTAGTGCCACCGAAATGGGAGTACACGAGCTTTCCTAACTGAAACCTGGCAAAACGTCCCGCAATCTCCAGCTGGGGACCATAATCTCTGCGTTTACATTTGGGGATGTATATACATGTGCCTCTTTCATTGACAGGTCACTTGAGACTGATTCGGTGCCTTCTGACCGCAGAGGCTGTCGATTTGAGCAAGAACCCCGTGCTCGTCAACACGCTTCTTGATGACTTCCTGTTTCCGGCCGCTAAACTTGAGAGGTCAGCCGACTCGCACGACTCTCTAGCGGACTTTTCTCCAAAGTAAGTGACATGCAAGTAATTCAATAACGAATCGGCTTTTGTATGTCACCTTTAGCAGGCTGCAGCGGCTGTTTGTTATGGCATACTGTGGAGTAGTGAGCCTGTTGTAGAGCATGCCCAGGCTGGGTACAGATTTTTGTCTCCTTCCCTCATTCTTACTGTCGTACCAGAATTTTTACTCTTCCCAGTATAACTCATGCATACCGGTGGGTTGTAGGTGCATGGTAACGATGTCACAGACAGCGGCGTATGAACTGCTGTTGGAAGCATGTAAGGACTCATTGGTCAGTTTGAACGTAATGGCGGACAAGCTAATAAACTGGCATCACAAGGCAGTGGAGACACAGGAGTGGGAGTACTTGCCCCCAGTGGAGGGTCGAGCTAGCTCAGGTAGGCTATCAACAGTAGAAATCACTCCCCTATACATCCCTGGGTGGTGTTACAGAATCACAATCATTCTACAGTTGTTAAGGATCCACCTCTCCCTTGTGTAAACTGACTTAGGTTGGCTGACTCCCACCTGGAACGATGATACTGACCTGCATGTGGTGCTCCGTGCTAAGCTGTGGCTGGTGGAAAACAAGTACATGTGTCTAACCCGGCAGCTTTGTCATATGAGAGCATGGCTTCTGGTGAAGAGACAAATCTACCACGGAATCTTGCTGAACATTAGTGCATGTATATCACACCTATTATTGGCTAGTATGTCTCGTCCATGTACACCTACATCCAGAGTTGAAAGCATATTTCGATTGTAGGCTTTGTTGGTTTAAAAAATGGAGGGGCGACTTGTTATATGAATTCGGTGCTGCAACAAATGTTCATGATACCGGGAGTAGCTGACGCTCTGCTCAGTGTGGATGAACCAGAAGAGACACAGGAAACTAAATCGTATGTAACTCATCTCCGACGTAGCGCCTTCTTTGAATTTTGATTTGATTTGAAGATTTTATCTTGCATGGGCCATAAGTCTTTTTTAAATTAAGGTTCATGAAAATCAGAGATTCTATTTCATCAATCAAACGCAGGTGCCAGAAACATTAGGCAGTGTAAGTCTTAATCCAGGGTGACTGCATGACTTTAGGCGTATGTAAGGATGACATTTAGTTATCCCTGGCTTCGGTGTCTTTTTAGAGTCTTCCATGAGGTACAGCAGGTTTTTGGACACATGCTGGACAGCCAGTTGCAGTACTATGAACCGGACGAACTGTGGCACGTGTTCAAACTGTGGGGGCAGACAGTGAATGTGCGGGAACAGCAGGACGCTTTTGACTTCTTCACCGCAGTCACCGATCAACTTGATGATGCTCTGAAGAAACTCGGCCGAGAACCCATCTTCCAGTCAAGACTTCAAGGAGTCTTTAGTGACCAAAAGAATTGTGAAGACTGTCCACATGAGTGAGTTAGCCAGACGTTTTAGATAAATCCATAGCTGTCATGCCCTGGCCTGGTTAGAAAGTTTTGTCCGTCAAGCATCTTCCTCCTTTGGTTAATCCAAAAATGGTATTTCTGTATACCTACTTACACCTGCTTGTACCTACTTACACCTTCTTGTACCTACTTACACCAGCTTGTACCTACTTACACCTACTTCAGAAAAGGGGGATTTGATTTTGAACGATGTGGATTCGCATTCTTCATGAAGATGGATTGCTGGGGAATCAGCGGTTCTCCATGTGTGAGTTACACTGGTTTGTTTCTCTTTTAGGTATGAGAGAGAGGAACCGTTCCTTGCCCTGAACCTAACAGTGAGTACCACGAGCCTCGAACAGTCCCTGGATCAATTCGTCAAAGGAGAACTGCTGGAGGGAGACAATGCCTACTTCTGCGAGAAATGCAACCAGAAGGTAAGTGAGTGCTTAAATGGGTTATGTCATGGCCAAACGCTTAGATATAGCCCTATCCAATGTGCATACATAGCCATTATTATTACGCGATGATAAAGGCCCAAATGCAACGGCCATGATTTAGGGCTAGGGAAAATCGGCAAAGCACTTATAACTTCAGTTTTCTCCAATCATACGTTCAAGTTTGAATTCTACTCGATGTTATGAGGGAGTAAAGATCATTAGGTTACGAAGTTTTAGTAATTAGATCCCATTTTCTTTTTATTTGGGCCAGTTGGACTGTAGTTATTCGAGTGACCGATATTAGCTTTTTGGAGAAAAAAAATCACTCACTATCGCTGCAATGAATGCGGAGTTGATTCTCTTTAAAAATGGGGAACACAGCTCCGAAAGTGCGTCTACACTCAACCCATGTAACCCCTTGAATGCTGTAGCGCGGATGATGTGACAGGCATGACCTGAACTAAGTAATATGTTAATCACTGGGTTTTGTCTTTAGAGAAATGCTATCAAGAGGATGTGTATAAAGACTCTGCCTCCTGTTCTCTGTATACATCTCAAGAGGTTCAGCTTCGATTGGGACCAGAATAAGGCGCTGAAATTTGATGACTACTTCAAAGTGAGTACCTTCAGTCTGGATTTTGCATTTCTTGGTCAACATCCTCCTACAGGTACTCTTATTGTTATAAACATAGTATGAAATATTCACTTTTATAGTGAAGCTGCCGGGCTAGCTACTTGTTTTTTTCACCAGTTACGGGTTAGCATGGGTCAGTACCAACACTTCACCTCATGTTTGTCTTTTGTGTTGAGCTAAAATTAAAATGAGGAGCTCGTACTCACAACGGGACCCCGTCATTACCAGGATTCGAATCCAAGTTCCCAGTTTGAATGAGGAGCTCGTACTCACCAAGTTCCCAGTTTGCGAGCCGACCTTTGTACAACTAAGCTATCCCGATATCCTAGACAACATCTGATTTATGTGTATGATCCATGTGTTACAGTTTCCAGTGATATTGGATATGGGTCCGTATACAGTGGACAGAGCGCCAGCTCGCTATGAACTAGTTGGTATGGTCGTTCACACAGGCCAGGCCAGCGCTGGCCATTATTACTCTTACATAAAGGACCGTCGTGGCTCGACCATAACTAATACCAGCTATGGAAAATGGTTCAAGTTTAATGATACTACTGTGGAAGAGTTCAATATGACTGAGGAAGCGATGGCCACTGAGTGCTTTGGAGGCAGATATAAAGTCACTACCAGTGAATACAGTAAGTACACAAACATGCTATTCAATTTCTGCAATGTAAGCCCATTCTCACTATGCTTAAATAACAACTTACAGCTTCTCAACATGGAGCGTGGTGGTCAGTGCTGAAGTGTTTTTATGTAGGTAATAACAAGCTGCCGGAGGATCGGGTTCGTTACTGGAATGCTTACCTGCTGTTTTATGAGCTGATTGTACCCACACGGGGGTCCGTACCTCGTAGATCCAGCCGAATAAGGCTGCTCAGGAAATCAGCTGGGTCACCTAGTAACCGAACAGATAGTCTGAGCGAGCTGAGTGAACTTATTCAGCAGACGGATGGCCAGGTAAGAAAATAACACTTGACAGAACATAACATCTGGACCAGCTCTGTAATCCCCTCGAAGGCAACTAAATTTAGTCTTGTTCCGGATTTTATAGAAGGAAAGCCTAACTCGCTCATTTTGTGAACCTATTAGATTGATTGGCTATTTTTTAGAACTTGCTGAAGCTGTTAAGCAGCAGTCACCAGACTACCGCACTCTTGAAATTATGGAACTTGGAATGATCGCTACAATGTCAGCACCTTGTAAGGCTTGTTGCGGCACAAGTACCTTCATAGTCTTGTGTAAGAAATCTAATTGTTTATTTATAGGGTATGTTTGCCAGTAAGATGCCTGGCAGAGTACAGAGATGTGTTCGTCTTAACAATCTACAATTTCTATGCAACCGAAATGTCTACAGCGAGCAGTATTTCTTGTTTATGAGGCAGCTGGCAGCTAATGACACGAACAGCCCCGAGGCTCTAAAGATAAAGGTTCAAACTGCCACTCGATTTATACTGAACACCTACCTGCATACCAAAGAGACACTCAGGTAACCAACCAGTGTATTGGTAAAACGGACTATCATGTAAAACGGTTTAGACTTTAACCATTCGTTGAATAGAAGTCACATTTTACTTGGCACACAAAAGCTTATCTGGCTGTCTTTTGACTTCTGTCATCGTACATAATCTCACTGCATAGATGCCTTCTACTAAATATATATGTTCTTGCAGACACGACATGGATGACTGGTCAGTTTGGTTCGCGCAAGCTTTCGGCCAAAGTCCACTAGCAACTGCTTGGTTTATAGACTACATCACCGAGGACGCTCATACCTACATTGTGTAAGTTTAGTACACTGCATCACTGTAAGGTCTGTCACATTACTTCAACCTTCTGCCTGTAATCTCTGATTGTAACTTCTTACTGCGTCTGTAGGCCTTATCTTCTGTCCTGTCCGATTAAAGCCATCAGGGAGTTCTTTTTCCAACTACTGCTAGACGCAACAAATGAGTACATTGTCTATCTAACCAACAATAACCAGGTAAGCTTAGTTCAATATTATCACTCGGTATCTGTAGAAAGTCCTGTTTTGGGTTTTATTAGTTCTGTTCAGTCTGTCAGCGAATGGAAGTGCTTTACAATCTACTACCAGCGAGAGTAAATGTGAACAGATTATGTCTGTATACTCCCATTGTAGTCTCTGGGAATGCTAGATGTCCTCATTGAGACTCTACTAGCCTTACTGAATCGCGAGGTAATCGAGCACGCCAAGAACGCGCACGATTACTTTCGCTTCTTCTACTCATACTGCGATCGCTACCAGCTGAGCAGCATCACGTGCGACCATCTAATGTCACATGATCTGCTCGTACTCTTCATTCAGTTCCTCATCGGCAAGCTGCCAGAGAATGCTAAATTGGTGAGTGAGGCTACGCTAAAATATCCAAACAAACTTCTTCTCTGGCCAGTTACGTTACAAATGTCGTTATACAAAATTTAAACTGTTGGATGCATTCTTCTCACCAGGAGGACCTGCCCAGGAGGTTTACCACACATCAAACCAGAGAGTTTGGGCCGCTACACTGCACAATAGCCATGCTCATTCTACATCTGGATCTTCGCACTAGTGCTGGTAAGACCTGGTCATTGCTCTTGTGGATAACCCTATAGATGTTTTCACTGTTATCAGGAAATGTGGTGCTAATGTTTCGTCTAGATGCAGATGTCTTTACCAGCAATGGCATTTGCTGACACCTGGCATAGTCCCTAACTTCGTTCACATAGACAGGATGTTTTGTCGCATCTGGCTAATGGTTGGCACCTTATCATTGCTAGTTTATACATTCATGTAATGTATATAAATCTATGAGACATCCCATGAGTAGGGTGTGTTTGATGCTCGCTGACGTTTGGTATTCTTCATTGCCGCATTGCCTGAGCTGTGATAAATCTGTGAGATAGCTCACGTTGTCAGCTAGGCTGTTTAGCCGGTAATGATCTTCTAGCATCCGGTATAAGATTACTGGGATCTCGCCGATGCCAACGGTTATAGTATGTTGGTGACTCCCATTACAGATACACTGGCCTGTACTCTGCCTGTACTGAAGAGAGAAGCGGAACCTCTCCTCCAAGTAACTGATGACGTTGCGTACATTCTTTCTGATGCGTACTGTCAATACTACATCCGAGAGGTGAGTCCTTTGCCTTTTATTGGAGAATTAGTTCATAGTTGAATATTATGAGGAGTAAGTCTTTTTATTACATTCACACAAAAACCCAAGACACATTTTATACCATTTCTAAGTACCACCTCAGTCAACCCCAATACCTTCCTTAACTGCACCATTTTGGTTCGCTAGATCTTGACAAATATTTGCCCCTTGGCGATTTGTACTATGGTTTGTTCACAACGTTTACCAACTATTTGCATCCAGTTTTCCTGTTTCTAATTCTCTGCTCAGCGTGATGGCGTGGTGCGAGATTTCAAGCCAAGTTTTTATGACAAACTTCAAAAAAAGTCTGCTTAACAACTTCTAAAAACAATGGCCTGCTAGTTAATTGTGATTGGCCATAGGTGGCAGCGCTCTGAATGCATAGATTCCAATTTCTATTCCCCTAGGCCCTGCTGGCACTGAAGGAGATGGAGTATAATCACATGTTGGTTGTTGTGGATGGCCTAGTGTATGTATCCCATCACATAGTGTCATTCAGTGACGCGCTCATTCAGCAGATTCGCTCACAGTTCGCTTCTACCCCGGGAAACGAGCTGCGAGGGGTCATTAAACTCGCCGCTCAGCTTCTGGTAAGTGAATCTATCCGCCAAGCCCTTTACATACCACAAAGTTATGCATGATCGGGTTATTTTGTATAGCACGGCGAGGCAAAGTCTCACATTTCTGCTTCTATGATTGTCAACGGATTGTGACGTATTCAAGCCACATTGTAGTGGGCAATAACTATTTATGCCCTGTTGGATCCACCCGACACCACGCGACTACACCTATGGTCACAATGTGTTCAGATATACTCACTGTCCTGATACTGAGTTAGTTGCTTTCCTAGCGCTGTCACCTCAACACGGGCTAACTCTTCACAGGGACTCATGATTCAATTCTCCACCTCCAGCACCTGGGGAAACTCACTAAAGGGCTGAATTCTTATCTAATCATTGTGTTTATCATGCTGTCATTTTCTGTAGCTGATTCCGGATGATGCCCAGGAGAGACGGCTCCAGCTGTTGGTGGGTGAGCAGACGGATGGGGTACTGAAACTCATACGAGAAAATCATCTGACTGATTCACAGAAATCCTATCAACTCATCAAACTCGTCACAGAAGCAAGTGATAAAAGTGAAGCAGTCAGTCAACACTTGAACCGGTGAGAATCCGCGTCTCAACCGATATCAACCCTAACCCCACCATGTCTGGACATAACCCCCATCAGTGCTGCCCCTCTTCAAAACAAAGCCCAAATTCGAGACTGCTTTAACTATTATAGTCATTTTCTCCTTTCAGCCTCGGCTATTCCGCAGAACTAAATGGTACATGTATTTTATATGTTCCAGTGTCTAATGTATTGCTAGCTTCCTGTTTTGTTGATAAATATCTTGGAAATTTTATATATGAGATACGCCCGTATACCATCTGTAGTACTGGTTAACTGTTTCCGTCTGTAGATGCACTACCCAGTGGCAATGGTGTGTAGACTGGCTAAAGAAAAGAATGGCTGAGCAGAGTTATATGAGTCAATCAACCACTTCTAATGAAGAGTCTCTCAGCAAGAACTTCCAAAGAACTATCAGCGCGCAGGTATTGATAATTTCCATTGTGTTATACCGATATACAAGAGATAGGTCCATGAGATGATGTCTATGTGATCATATGTATGCTTCTTCAACTGGCAATCAGCAAGCTGTTGCTGATAAGTTGTTACTGGGTTGCCCTTTAGACCTATACAAGTTGCCCTGCATTTCTCTACATTACCAACTAATCTAGGTCTTCTATATAATTGAAGGACCACCATTCAGAGGTGCGCAGTGCATGAAGTTTGTCAAATTGCCGTCTTCTATTGCGACCCCAACCTGATTGATAACGCTGGTTATTGGTTATGTAGGTAACACTGGATAAAGCCACGGCCATGCTCACCAGTTCTCAGGGCAGCTCCTCTGATATGGAGGTAGATAGTATAGCTAGTGATGACCTACAGACGGTACCTACGTTAGAACCAGATCAGTAACACAAATAACTGTTTTCCTTATAAGGTAACAGTTTTATGGTTATTATGGAAAAAAGGAACTTTTACGTAGTGTTTACTTTTATTTCTCTGTTGTTATTGCAAGATTTGTCAGAACCACCATCTACATGTAAAGAAAATAGGTTCAACGCTTTAAACTGATTTGGCCTTACCTCAGGGTATTTTGATTATCCAATAATGTATAATAATATCCATTGTCTGCATGATCAGAGGTGCCACAGCTTGTACATAATTGTGCTATTTTTCTAACAGTTTGGATAAGTCAATAAAGACTATCTAATAAACTGCATGTAAGGGACTCCTGTATCGCCTAATGTAGATCTCGGTACGCTCTATGGTCGCATACAGCCCTTGAAATACACATACAGCCCTACCGCTAGTTTTCTGTAAATAATCTCTTATTCTTCTGTCATCCATCATACATCATGGTGGATCTCCGTAATTTCGATAAAACAGACTGCTCTGCTAATCGATTTCTTAGCTCATCAAATTGTCAAAGATCTGAACTCGGCCAAATCAGCTCATTCACATACCAGTTTTGCTAATGTGTTACGCGCATGGACATATTTGTTTTACGCATCACCAAAACTTTTCTTCTATAGTACGCTATATTTGGTCCATGGGACTCCATTTGTGAACTTATGGTATAAAAATCGTCAAAAAAAGCAGATTGCTGTACCAATTGCCCAGTATGAGGCTCTAGATCTATCAATTATCTACAGATGACTGAACCGGCCAATAGAGATTTCTACAACACGCAAATAATCAAGCTTGCCAAAAAAATAAGACTCTAAACTCAGTTAACATAAAGCACCAAACTATAGCTCATTACGTACTATAGCCTCCGCTATTCATGCCTTCAGTATGGGAAGAGGGAAATTTTTCAGCTCATCATCATAGGCTATCTCCATCTCTGAGATTAATTCTTCTCTCTGATGATAGTTGAAGCATCTCTCCTTTATGGAATATCCTTGGAGATGATTACTCCAAGTATTAGCAGGCCGTGTGTTCAGTATTTCACAAAGCTTGCAGTGCATGTTCATATTGTGAAAAATTGAAACTGTGGTCACGTCATAGTCTCTACAGAATATAAACATGAGATACAATGACAGATTCACCAATTGGCATGAAATACGTGTATAATCAAGTTCTTACCTGTACCTCAGCCAAACCTGCTCTGTTATTATGTGATGATCTAGCTGCTACACATTTACCAATACTTCGTCTTTTTCATCATCTTTTCCTAATTTTGTTTGTGTGACTGATGAAACCCAGGGGGTTAAAGCAGCACCCAAACTTAAAAGCCACCTTATAAATAAAAACAGTTTCAAACTTAAGTCACAAGTAAAGCTTGGATGGAATCTTATGCTGAATGACCAGTGAGTCATTTCAAATCTAGGCTCATCATAGATTAAAATAAATATAGATATAGGAGTCATATGTCTATGCAGCTAAATTTAGAGAGAGCTTGCATTTGTTGTGGTCTAGTTTCTAGTTTGATTCCAGTCAGCTTACCTAAAAGCTTGGGAACAAATTTTTCACTCACCTTCGCCACTCAAAGTATTTGTTATAGGCGGATGGAGTATTGATAAGGTGATGGAGATAATCAGCAAGTTCTTTATATGAGAAGAATGCGTCAGCATTTATATAGCTACCTGGTGGTGCGTGTTTCTCATACCGCGGAAACTGCCCTCTCACTATTGGGACTAGGCCTGCAACAAGAACGGGTGCTGGTGTGTAAGCTAAACTGAAAATAGTGCATCAGGGTTGATATATTGCGTGTTGGATGACCAAGGAATATCAACAAAAATACAAAACCTAGACCAGTAGATTTGAACAGCAAGATGAAAGATTTGACTCTTGAAGCTCGAAAAGAATGAAAAGTCTATGGAAATAGGTTTTCTTAACACAAATTATAAGCTGGCCTATAAATAAATGGATAGGTAATCCATAACAAAAACTAAAATAATTTAGTTGTCTTTGACATTATATTTTTACTGTGAACCAGCGATTCTTGAAAATCTGTTTTGAGCCTTGCATTTAGGTCTGTCGAGATTCTCGTTAACCCTCTCTGTGTTTAAGGTGCCACTGGCCTTTTGTCTTTTGAGACAAAAGCCCGACAATCGGCCATCGTAGCCGATCAAATTTGCGTCGATGTGGGATTAGGTAGCTCCAGCAAAAAGGCAGGCCGACGCTAAATTTCCCACCAGCACCGATTGATTGGGGCAAAATAGTGCACCTTAAATGCAGTTTTAGAGCTCTTTTCAAGCAATTTAATGTGATAGCGAACCGATGTACATCCTAATAAGTGATGAACTTGCTTAGTTATTTCAGGGATAGTTAAGTGGCCCGAGTGATGGCTGGTAGCCGAGGGGATTGAAACCCTGTTTCTTATGAGCTCCAACAATGAGTACGGGCTCTTTGTATAATTCCCAGCCTGGGATCTGCATACCTGCAAGAAGGGCGCTCCAGAATTTTTCTGTTATATAGTCCACACAGTCAGCATTTTCAAAAGCCAGGTAGAAATAATACCGCTTCGCTGCAATCAATGAAGTGTTTGCTTTATACAGGTTCCTTATCTATAGCCAGTGGACAGTGCTATTTACTCGCATGTGTTCCTTACTAAATCGTGCACGGGTTAATCACCGATCGTTACGATTGACATTGGTCAGAGCATTTTTAATGTCTAGCCGGACAGGCAACCACTACGTTCAGTAGATGGGCTGAGATGTGGGAAGACCAGCAGAGATCACAAATGTTAGTCTCGGTTGGGCACCCGAAGGTACCAGAAGGAGGGGACGTCCCAGGGAAACGCGGAGAAGAACGACTCTGAGAAAGATGGCATCGGCTGGACTGAGATCCTGGGGAGAGGCTGCGGCTGTTGCTAAGAACAGAACCGACTGGAAAAAGCTGGGAGAGTCTGTTGTGGAGACGCTATGTGGCACACGTCACTCAGCAGCATAAGCAAAGCAAGTGCTGATCAGTAGTGGTTTTTGACCTGACCATCTACCAGCTGGGCAAGTATGTGACCCAGGCTAATCTTGGAGGTGACTTTCTTCCCCACACATCACCGCACAGATGTTTATTGTAAATCCACTCCATTACTCCGTCTGTAACCATACAGACATACAGCCACTTCCCAAAGTCTCATCGAAAACGGAACAACCCTTACTTATTTTCTACGGAGAAGGGACTAGCTTTGTGTGCCCTTTATCCCAGTACGGTGATTACCTCCACACACAGCCATGCAGTATAAACACACTCGTCACTATTTACTGCTGGTGGGGTTCTGGCACCCACCTGACTGTTTTGTTGTAACACTGCGGCACAGTTTTTGGGTCGCCATGCATTAACGCCAGCCGTACCGTCGGGGAGTTATCTCCCTTTAGGATGTCCAGCTGTCTCTTCAGTTCTTTCTTCATAGTGCTCATGGTAATCTGGCTCCCAACAGCTCTAAAAGCAGATCGACAACAATGGCAAAGTTGCAATAGGGGTGGGGGGGGTAGTGGAATAGCCCAATGGGTAGATCACTATGGGATAGTGGGCATCTCAGTGGGTGGAGCACTGCAGGATAGTGGGATAGCTCACTAAGTGAATCACTATAGGATAGTGGGATAGTTCCGTGGATAGAGCACTATAGGATAGCTGGATAGCTCATTCGGTAGAGCATTATAGGATAGCTGGATAGCTCAGTGACTAGAGTACTATGGGATAGTGAGATAGCTCAGTGACTAGAGCACTATGGGATAGAAGGGCTGCTCAGTGGGTGGAGAACTACCGGATTGTGAGAATGCTCACTGAACAGATCACTGTAGGATAGCTGGGTAGCTCAATGACTAAAGCACTATGGGATAGCTGGATAGCTCAGTGACTAAAGCACTATGGGATAGCTGGATAGGTCATTAGTTATTGAGCCTTTCGCTCAAGACCCGAGAAAATCTTCCACTGCTCGGTTTGTTTTCATACATGTACTTTAACCTACACCGGGTAAAGCCGACCTGATCCACCAGTAGGCCTTATCTCAAGGGACGGATGGATGGACAGAGGGACGGACGGATGAACAGAGGGACGGACGGATGGACAGAGGGACGGACGGACGGACAGAGGGATGGACGGATGGACAGAGGGATGGACAGAGGGGCGGACTGATGGACAGAGGGACGGACGGATGGACAGAGGGATGGACGGATGGACAGAGGGATGGACGGATGGACAGAGGGACGGACGGATGGACAGAGGGATGGACGGATGGACAGAGGGATGGACAGTAACAGAACTAATAAGTTTGCTAATTTTAGTTAAAAAGCAATCCAACAGACTATGTAAAGTATATTATGTCCAACTGGCTAATATTAGTATCGTCCCAGCCGATCTCATCACGGTTTCGGGAATAGACATATAATATTAATATCCTCCCAGCCGATCTCATCACGGTTTCGGGAATAGACATATAATATTAATATCCTCCCAGCCGATCTCATCACGGTTTCGGGAATAGACATATAATATTAA
>Ga0224501_10002521_pt1 | contig 14421 bp, 14 predicted proteins | sample SF_Oct11_sed_USG_4_FD_169105 | JGI IMG/M metagenome (GOLD analysis project Ga0224501, IMG submission 169105) | Sediment microbial communities from San Francisco Bay, California, United States - SF_Oct11_sed_USGS_8_1 | ecosystem: Environmental > Aquatic > Marine > Sediment | place: USA...
GGAACTGGAGCGCTTCCATGTGGTTCTGGTTGAGCCGGGCGACAGCCTCAATGTGGGCTCGGTGGCCCGGGTGATGACCAATCTGGGATTTACCCACCTGCACCTGGTTGCCCCGCCCCGGTTCAACAGGGAAAGAGCCGCCACCACCGCCTGCTGGGCCACGTGGCTGCTGGATTCCATGCAGATCCATGACGACCTGGACACGGCGTTGAGCGGCATGCAGCAGGTGGCTGGATTCACGGCCCGGCATGGCCGTCACAGGCCGCAGCACCTGTTACTGCCGGACTGGGTGCGTGAGCTGGAGGCCAGGCCCGCAGGCCGGACGGCACTGCTGTTCGGGCCGGAGGACCATGGTTTGAGCGCGGAACATGTCACCCATTGCCGCTGGCTGGTCCGTATTCCGTCCTCGGGGGCCAATCCATCGTTCAATCTTTCCCATGCGGTTATGCTGGCCCTGTTTGAACTGACCCGCTCCGGGTGGGATGAAATCCCCTTCCGGGAAGGGCTCGAGCCGGCGCCCATGGGGGCCTTTGAACAGCTGGACAGGCTGGTTTCCGAATCCCTCATCCGGTCGGGATTTTATGGCAAGGGCACGCCGGGGCCCATGCGGGGCCTGGTGAAACACCTTTTGCGCAGGATTGAACCGGATGAGCGGGAAATGCGGGTGCTGCTGGGGATATTCGACCACATTAACAGGACCCTGAGCGGAGTTGCCCCGGTGCAGCCCCTGGAGGAAGAAGCGCCGGAAAGCGGGTCCGGGGGCTGACCCGGCAGGGATTCAGGCTTTGACGGCCGGGTTTTCGTAGAAGGGCCGCTTCACCACCAGGGCTTCCACCATCCGGCCCCTGATATCCACCTCCAGCCGGTTGCCCAACTGGGCGGCCTTGGTGCGGATGCGGGCCAGGGCGATAGCCTTGCCCAGGGTGGGGGAAAGGACTCCGGAGGTGATCTGCCCCACTTTTTTCCCCTCCAGGAATACCGTGTAGCCCTCGCGGGCAATGCCCCGCCCGGAGATTTCCAGGCCGGCCTGGCTGTACAGGTAATGGCTGGCCTTGATGGCTTCCAGGGCCTTCCTGCCGATAAAGTCTCCCTTGACCTTCATCTTGATCGTCCAGCCCAGCCCCGATTCAAAGGGATGACGCTCCTCGCTCATTTCATGGCCGTAAAGGGGCAGGGAGGCCTCCATGCGCAGGGAGTCCCTGGCGGCAAGCCCGATGGGTGTTATTCCCAGGTCTCCCACCAGGCGGTTCCACAGTTCCCTTGCCGATTGTGTGCGCACCGCGATTTCGCAGCCGGGCTCACCGGTGTACCCGGTTCGCGCCAAAAACACCGGGATGCCGAAAAGCCGGGTTTCCCGGAAGGTGAAATATCCCATTTTGCCGGGGGGATGTTCGGTGTAGGGCTCAAGAATCCCGAAGGTTTTCGGGCCCTGCACGGCGAAAAGCGATCTCTCCTCCTCCAGATTCAGAATCTCCGCATCGAACTTCATGGCGATGTCGTCCAGCCATTCCCGGTCCTTCTGCTTGGTGGCGCCGTTGACGATAAGCTGGAAGCGGTTTTCGCTGTGCCGGTAGACAATCAGGTCGTCCAGGATGCCCCCGTCCTCCCGGAGCATGGGGGTGTACAGCGCGTCACCATCGGCCATGGCCGCCACGTTGTTGGGCATGGCATAATCCAGCATTTCCCGGGCCTGCGGGCCTTCCACCCGCAACTGCCCCATGTGGGATATGTCAAACACACCCGCCTGCCGGCGCACGGAGTGGTGTTCCTCCAGTGGGCGCGAATAATACAGAGGCATTTCGTATCCGGCGAAGTCACCGAAAACGGCTCCCAGTCTCTGGTGTTCCTCATGAAGCAGCAGTTTTTTCATCCTGAAATTGCTCTTTCCTGGCGGGTTGTCCGCCTGTGTCCTGCTGGTTGGTCCGCCCTGCCGGATTTGATGTGATTCCCTTCCGGAGTCCGTGGGCATATTAGCCTGCCGCAGCAGACATGATTGATGCTAAGGTATAACGCAAGAAACCATGGATGTGAATATCTGAAAGGAAATCACCTCTCTCCAGGATGGGAAAATCCGGGGCGGGGTAATGAGAAAACCATATCTTAAGGTGATGAGATGAAGGCCATAGTGCTCAACAAGGGCGGCGGCCCTGAGGTTTTGAAACAGGTGGAACTCCCCGATCCGGCACCCGGACCGGGACAGGCCCTGGTGAGGCTGAAGGCCGCCGGGCTGAACCACCGCGACTTATATCAGCGCCGTGCCTACACCGGTCCGGAGGATATGATCCTGGGCTCCGACGGGGCCGGCCTGGTGGAGGCGGTGGGCCATGCCGGTGATGAAGGCTGGGTGGGTCGGGAGGTGGTGATAAACCCCGGCCTGCACTGGGGCGCCGAGGAGAACGCCCAGGGCCCGGGGTTCCAGATTCTGGGTTATCCGTCCTGGGGCACATACGCGGAGGCGGTGCTGGTGCCGGTGGAAAACCTGCTGGCCAAACCCGGCCACCTGAGTTTTTCCCAGGCTGCGGCCCTGCCGCTGGCGGGTCTGACCGCCTGGCGGGCCCTGTTTACCCGGGGCGGCCTGCAGCCCGGGCAGACCGTTCTTTTGCCGGGAATCGGGGGTGGAGTGGCCGGGCTGGCCCTGGTTTTTGCCAGGATGGCCGGTGCCCGGGTCATCGTGACCTCATCCAGCCGGGAAAAGCTTGAACTGGCTGCCGGTGAGGGCGCGTCCCATGGCGTTAACTACCTGGAGCCGGACTGGGAGGATGCCGTGCGCGATCTGGCCGGCCCCGGAGGGATAGACCTGGTGCTGGATCACACTGGCCAGCAGACCCTGCCCGCCTCGGTCCGGCTGGTGAGGCCCGGCGGCGCGGTGGTGTTTTTCGGTTCACACACGGGCACGGAACTCAAGCTCAACCTGCGTGAGATGTTCCTGCGTCAGGTACGGCTGATCGGCTCTTATATGGGCAGCCCCCGGGAGTTCAGGGAGATGTTCCGGTTTGTGGATGTGCACCGGTATACCCCCCGACTGAGGCATGTGTATCCGCTGGAGAGTGCCGGGGAAGCCCACCAGCTGATGGAGGATGCGGGACAGTTCGGCAAGATCATCCTGGAGCCGTAGTCAGCCCGGTTGCCAACGGTCCGTTTCAGTCACGGGCGGTCCAGGCCCAGGTGGTTTCAGCCCAGGTGGTTCCAGCCCAAGTGGTTCCAGCCCAAGTGGTTCCAGCCCAGGGGGGGCAGGGGGCGTCCGTCCAGCAGCACTTCGCCCGATTCGGCCACCGGTTCTCCGCGCTCCGGAGGGGCGGCAGAGGGTTCCTCCACCCTGCCGATGATGCTGATGCCGGCCTCGGTCAGAAGACGCTGGTGCTCTGCGGGCGCCGTGAGCAGAAGCTGATACTCCTCCCCGCTGCCCAGGGCCAGCCTCAAGGGGTCCGCTCCGCGCAGGGCCGCCCATTCCCGCAGCCCCGGAGCCAGGGGGATCAGTGCGGACTCAATCTCCATGCGCACTCCGGAAGCGCCCGCCAGGTGGCCCAGTTCGGCGGCCAGCCCGTCGCTGATATCGATGGCAGCGCTGGCTGTTTCCCTGAGAAGCCCCGCCAGGTCCGTGCGGGCCCGGGGCCTCAGGTATCGCTCAAGCAGGGGCCGCTCCACGGGGGAGTCCGGCGGGTTGCCTGTTGAGTCCTCGAAGATCCGGCGGCCGGCCTCGGCTCCACCCAGGTCTCCGCTTACGGCCACCAGGTCCCCCGGACGGGCGCCACCGCGGGCCACGAACCGGGCGGTGCGGCCCAGCAGAAACACATTGATCTGGTGCTGCTCCGCTCCGGAGACATTGCCTCCGATGATCCGGTAGCCATACTCGGCCCCGGCTTCCTCCAGGCCGCGGTACAGCGCCTCCAGTTCCCCCGGCTCGATTTCATCGCCGAGCGCCAGGGAGACCAGCGCCCACTCCGGCGTCCCTCCACAGGCGGCTATGTCGCTGGCGTTGGCGCTTCCCAGGCGCCAGCCCACCGTTTCCCAGGGGGTCAGTCCGGGGGTGAAATGCCGCCCTGCAACCGCCGCATCGCAGGTGAGAAGCTGCATCTGCTCCCCCAGGGGCAGTGCCGCGCAATCGTCGCCCACGCCGATCACTCCGGGCTCTCCTGCTTGGCGCAGGCTCCTGCTCAGCAGGTTGATCAACTGGAATTCCCCCGGGAGCTTGTTTTTCACGGCTGATCCTTCGGTGTCCGTTGCTGATAAAAAGGCGATGCGCCCAAACCCGCTAGGCCGGTCCGGGCCCGCCCGTTAGGGCCGCATGGCCCAGCATATCAGAAAAGGGCAATACGGTGGGATGGGGTGCGCCAAAACGACGGTCCCCGGCAGGGCCGCCAGTCTAGATTTAATGTTCTATCCGGTTCTTGGGGTTGTCAAAATCATAATCTTTTGCCTATATAGATAAGGAAAGGCAGGGCCTTCCTAACCGGAACGCTCTGAGGGGAACTGATCCGGTTCAAACGCAGAATAGTCCTTTCCTTGCTGTTCCAGTGTTCATGGGGTTTTGGGGTGCATGGGGTTTATGGACGCAGTCCAGCCAGCGGGATTTACCCTGGCCGGGGACTGATGATTAAAACCGTATCTACCTAAAATGAGGTACCATGACCAAGGCTGAGCTGATAAGAAAGGTGGCCAGGAAAACCGGAGCCAGCCAGGCCCTGACAGGCAGGGTGCTGGACTCGGCTTTTCAGGAAATGCAGTCGTTGTTGCTAAAAGGTGATTCCATCGCCCTCACCGGGTTTGGCTCGTTTTCCATCTCAAAAAGAAATTCCCGGCGTGGATACAATCCCCAGACCGGCAGGGAGATGACCATCCCGGCCCGCAGGTCGGTGCGGTTCAAGACCGGCAAGGCCCTGCGGGAGGCACTGGGCAGCTAGGCGCTTCCGGCGGCGGCAGGAGGACGCTCAGGCCCCGAACAGCGGGGGCGGCGGGGCCAGCCAGCGGATAATCCCGCCGGTCAGCGTCTCGGGCTGGTCCGCGGTGTCCACCACCAGGTGCTCTTCCGCGCCAAACTCCCGGATGGGTTCAAAGGCGGCCTTTTGCCGGTGGTAGATCTCCACGCGGCCATCGGATACCGATTCACCGGCGGCCTGTCTTTCGGCCAGCCGGGCCAGGGTGGCCCGTTCCGCCAGGCGGCATTCCAGCACCATGAGCCGGGCTCCCCGTTCGCGGGCCAGCCGGCGGGCGGCATCGCGCCGGTTCCCGCTGGCGAACGAAGCGTCCAGGATCACCGAGTGTCCGGCGTCTATCCGGTCGGCGGCCCGGGAATACAGCTCCCGGTAGGTGCGGTCGTTCCAGCCCTGAGAATAGAGTCCCTGCCCGAAGTCGTCCTGTTGGCCGGCCCCGCCACCCGCTCCGTGGCCCCCCCCGCCCCCTTGGGCCAGCAGTTCCTTGCGCACCTCGTCGGAGTTATAGACGGCCCAGCCGGTTTCCTCGCGCAGCCGCGAGCACAGGGTGCTCTTACCCGTGCCCATCAGCCCGGCCACCAGCAGCAGCACCGGCGGTTCCATCTGCCGGGCGAAGTCGTGGGCCAGCTCAAAGAAACGGGCGGCCTCCCGCCGGATCGTCTCCAGTTCATCAGGAGGCAGGGTGCGGTCGTTGAGCTTGAAGCTCGTCACCTTGCCCCGCACAAAGGCCCGGTAGCAGGCGTAGAAGGCCACCAGCCGCTCCAGGGACCGATCCCGGCTGAAGCTGAGATAGTGGTCCAGCAGCAGCCGGGCCATCTCCTGATGCCCCCAGGCCGTCAGGTCCATCAGCAGGAACGCCAAGTCGTTGGCCACGTCTCCGAAACGGAAACGGTCGTTGAACTCGATGCAGTCGATGACACGGGGCTCCCCTGCGTCATCGTCATTCAGGTGGATGTGTTCACACCTCAGGTCGCCGTGGCCGTCCTTTATGCGGCCCTGTTCGGCCCGTTGCCGGAACAGTTCCGCGTTTCTTTCCAGACTCTCCAGCGAGGCCGTCCGGATGGCCTGGAAAACCTGCTGGCTGATGGAGCGGCCGATGAACGGCTCGACCTGGGAGAAATTTTCCTCGATGTTGGTGCGGATGATATCCAGGCTGCCATAGCGGGCAATATCCCGGCGGCGCGTGCGGCGCCCGTGAAATCGCGCCAGCAGCCGGGCCAGCCGCTCCATGGCGTCCGGGGGCACCTGGCCCGCGGCCAGTCTCCGGTCCAGCATTTCATGGGAGGGCAGGTGCCGCATCACCACGCAGTAGTCCACGACCCGCCCCCCGGTGTTCAGGCCGAATCCTTCCCCCAGCAGACGCAGGGGCAGCACCTCCAGATAAACATCCGGGGCCAGCCGGCTGTTCAGGCGCACCTCGGCGCGGCAGAAGCGCCGGCGCCGGCTCAGCGTGGTGAAGTCGGCGAACCCCAGGTCAACAGGCCGTTTGAACTTGAAAACGTATTCCGGCGTGATGAACACCGAAGAGATGTGGGTCTGAATCAGCTCGATGGCCGAGGGGTCTCCGCCCGTGCCCGGCCCGTAATGGGGGCATCCGGCCAGAGCGGCCTTCACCGCCTGCTGCACCCGGTCGTCCAGCCAGTCCAACCGGCTGCCAGCCCGGGGAACCAGGGGATGGGGGGAGCTTTTTGGCCCTTGATTATGCATGATTCATTTTTCGGTGCGCTGCGGACAATCGTCAGGAGACACCCAGGGGGCGGCTCCCGGCGCATACAGAACCGTCCCTGAGGCCGGCCTGAACACTGCTTCTCACAGGTCCAGCTTAGCACAGCCGGACCGCCTCCGGATTTTTTCAGGTCATGCGCTTGCCACGCACCAGGGCGATCTTCCCCGTGCGCACCATTTCTATCACCTTGAATTTGGAAAGGGATTCCAGGAAGGCCTCTATCTTGTCCTCCTCGCCGGTGACCTCCAGGATCATGGTTTCCTCGCGGGGGGACAGGCTCACCACCTCCCCCCGGAAAACCGTGGCCAGCTGCATGATCTCCGAACGGTTGTCCACCGTGGCGTGGACCTTGACCAGGGCCACCTCGCGGGAGATCAGGTCATCCTCGGTGTGATCCAGGATGGTGATTACGTCAATCAGCTTGTTGAGCTGCTTGATCACCTGCTCCAGGTGCCCCTCGTCCCCCTGGGTGACGATGGTCATGCGGGAGATTTCCGAATCCTCGGTGGAACTGACCGCCAGGCTGGCGATATTGAACCCGCGTCGGGCGAACAGGCTGGACACACGGGCCAGCACGCCGGGCTTGTTTTCCACCAGCACCGAAATGGTGTGCTTGCGCAGGGATCCGTTGCCGTTTTTCACGCTATGGGGGTTGTTGCTCACTTTGCCCTCTTCCTTGGCTGAGAAAAATACAATATGGGTTTCAGGAACCGTTCCTGGTGCTAAAAAAGGTTTGCCGCGCCTTATTCATCGGGTTGCAGCCGCATTTCATCCACGGACATCCCCGAGGGTATCATCGGATAGACATGCTCCTTGGGGTCATAGTGGAAATCGATCAGAACCGTGCGGTCGTCCACCTCCCGGGCCTTTTCCATGGCCGGGCGCACTTCTTCCGGCTTGTTGACGGTTATGCCCACCGCGCCGTAGGCCTCGGCCAGCTTCTTGAAGTTGGGGACGTTCTTGAGCTGGACTCCGCTGTAGCGCTCTCCGTAGAACATGTCCTGCCACTGCTTGACCATGCCCAGGTGCTGGTTGTTGAACAGGGCTATTTTCACAGGCTTCTGATAGATCATGGAGGTGGCCAGTTCCTGCAGGTGCATCTGGAAGCTGCCGTCTCCGCTGACCAGCCACACTTCCTGGTCAGGATTGGCGAACTTGGCTCCCAGGGCCGCCGGAAGTCCGAATCCCATGGTGCCCAGCCCGCCTGAGGTCAAAAACTGCCGGGGCCGGTTGAAGGGATAGTATTGCGCCGCCCACATCTGATGCTGTCCCACATCGGTGGTGAGGATGGCTTCGCCCCTGGTGATGTCGGCCAGCTCCTGCAGAATATACTGGGGCTTCAGCGTACCGTCCTTCTTGTAGCGCAGGGGCTGCTCCTCCTTCCACTGCAGCACCTGCTGGCGCCACTCGGGATGCTTGGCGGGCTTCACCGCATCGTGCAGTTTCTTGAGGGCGTCCTTGGCATCGGCCTGGATGGCCACCTCGGCATAGCGGTTCTTGTGTATTTCCGCCGGGTCTATTTCCACATGGATCACCTTGGCATTGGGCGCGAACCGGGCCAGGTTCCCCGTGACGCGGTCGTCAAAGCGCACTCCCAGCGCGATCAGCAGGTCGCAGTCCCGCACGGCCCAGTTGGCGTAGGCGGTGCCGTGCATCCCCAGCATGTTCAGGCACATGGGGTGGCTGTCCGGGAAGGCTCCCCGGCCCATCAGGGTGGTGGTAACCGGGGCCTCTATCTTGTCCACCAGTGCCAGAAGCTCGTTGTGGGCATCGGTGCTCACCAGGCCCCCGCCCACATAAAGCAGGGGCTTCTTCGCCTTGTCCACCAGTTCGGCGGCCTTTTCGATATCCGCCGAGGCGGCCTCGCGGGTGACCTTGTAGCCGCGCAGATGCACCTCTTCGGGGTAAATGAACTCCTTGAGTTTGGCTTCGCTGATGTCCTTGGGCATGTCCACCAGCACCGGGCCGGGTCTGCCCGTGGAGGCAATATGAAACGCGGCCTTTATCATCCAGGGGATTTCGTCAGGACTGCGGGGCTGAAAGGAATGCTTCACGATGGGCATGGTGATGCCGATGATGTCCGACTCCTGGAAGGCATCCGTGCCGATCACCCGGGTGGCAACCTGGCCGGTGATGGCCACCAGCGGGGTGGAATCCAGCACCGAGTCGGCGATTCCCGTCACCAGGTTGGTGGCCCCCGGCCCCGAGGTGGCGATGCACACCCCGACCCGTCCGCTGGAGCGGGCGTAGCCTTCCGCCATATGGGCGGCGGCCTGCTCATGGCGCACAAGTATGTTGGTGATGTCCTTGGCGGTGGGTTGTACCAGAGCATCGTAAAGGGGCAGCGCCGCCCCGCCCGAGATGCCGAAAATATGCTTAACTCCCTCCCGTTTCAGGGATTCAACCACTGCTTCCGCGCCATTCATGCCTGTTACTCCGGTTTCCTGTGGTGTTAATCAATCATTCAATTCCGATCCGGCTCTTATCGCCATCAGCAATGTCTCCGGATCTTTGTATACACTCCTGAACCTGCTTCCACGCCTTCAAATAAAAACATGCCGCCGCGCCGGAGGCCCCGTCTTCTCCGGTGCGCCTTCCTGCCCTGTGGTGCCTCCCGGCTTTGGAGCCGGTGGGCTTTATCCTGTGCAAGGTAGTCAGCGCCCGGGGGTTAAACGGTGGAACCGGCCGTTACCGGTACTACAGGGAATACATGGCGCTTGGGTAATACAGGCGGGTTGACCATATGCGAGCGGAGGGGGCGCCGCGCGGTGTTTTCCGCTGATATCCGGCTGTTTTCGCTGCCCATGCTATTCCGTCCGTTCATGATCCGTGAAAATTCCGGCGCCAACCTTCTGCGCCGTCCGCGCTGGTCCGGCGCGGACTACGTTTATCAACCTGCGCCCCGTGGCGTCAGTCTGCCGGGGTCCCTTATTAAAACCTGCCATGAATCTGCCATGGATGACAATGGTTTCAAGGGCATATGGGGATAATTTTTTTTTCTGGCGCCTGTTTGTCCGTCCGGGGCGGTGTCTTTCAGAACGTCAGTCCCAGCGCGAAAAAATTGGGACGGAATCCCAGGTCGAAGTTGAACCCGGAACTCCACAGCCAGTGATAACCCAGCATGGGTGAAATCCCTCCCTCCGGTTCCTTGGCGCAGGGCTGATCGGAGGCCAGCCGGTGGCTTCTGGTGGTGGCTCCCAGGTACCAGCTGTCCTTGGGCCCGCTGAAGAAGAACCGGGCGGAGATGTGGGAGGTGTCGTATTGAGCCTCGCAGGCGGGGGTGGCGCCCTTTTTGTCTTCCCGGTAGGCGCGGCCGGCGTGATAGGTGTACATCAGGCCCACCTTGCCCAGGTGCAGTTCCACTTCCGGGCCTCCCGCATAGCGCAGGGAAAAGGTGTCGCCCCGGGCCTGTGCGCTGGGGCTCAGGGTGGAAATGATGGGCAGCACCGCGACAAGCAGCATGAGGATACGCCGGAACAGGTAAAACCCTGGCTTTCTTTTCGGGGAAGGACACATGTAATGTTGATGCGTATTTTCCTGCGCGGCTGGCAACGGGTCTGCCGGTAATTCCAAAATAAAAACAGGCTTCGGCTCAGGAGCAGGCATGATCATGAGTTCTCTGGGGGTGTGCCGGGAGCTGTGCTCCCGGCTGGTAATTTGTCAAGAAATTCATTCGGATATTTCTGGTTGCTATCCAAGCTATCGCTGTCGTGTATCTGGTGAGTTCTTAAAATGAGAAACCAATTGCCAGAAACCCGGGCCGGATACCGATGTCGACATTGAAACCGGAGTCCCACAGCCAACGGTATCCAGCTAGAAACGTGCCTTGTGATTCCTGGACATCGTATATACAGGCATCATTTCCGCTCACCATTTTGTTTTGTACTGAAGCGAGGCCCAGATACCAGCCATCTGAAGCGGGTTCAAAAAAGTATCGCCCAGAGATATAATGGGTGTCCCATTCTGCGTCACATACCCCATATATTGGATCTTCCATTCTGATTCTTTTCGGAAACAGGCTGTACATCAGGCCTACTGCGCCGATCTGCGCCTCAATTTCACCACCTGTTGGAAAAACCCGTGCTGACAGACGGGGGGCTTCCGCCGGAGTGGCAGAAAGCGGCAATGCCGTCATGCAAAGCAGAAAAACGGCGCAAACCGCCCTTGCTTTTTGAGAGAACAGGGTTCCATATTTCCTCATGACCGACCTCCTTTTTAATTGTTTTGGAAAAAATCATCCCCCTAATTCTGCGCATATTAAATAAACATTAAATGCAGGGCAAGTGATTTCATTAAAATGGACTGCTTAAGGGAAGGGGGCGTCAGTGGCAGATCATGAAGGGCGTCTGCTGGAGGACCATGCTCACCTCGTCCAGCCCGCTGAGCTGCTCCACGGTGGCCGTGGGATTTTCCGGCAGTTCCACCACCATCACGCCGGGAAAGATGCCCTCGTCCAGAAACCGCACCTGGGGAAAGCGGGCCAGCACGGCCCGCTGCTCGGTCCGGCTGAGTCCCTCATCGAAGAACACCACATAGATTTTCTCCACTTTCTCAGCGGCCCTGGTCGTGGTGGCGGTCCCCGGAGCAGTTCCAGCCGCTTCCGGGGGGGAGTGGGTGGCCTTGGGAATGTTTCCCGTGACCACCATCCAGGTCAGCAGTCCGCTGACTCCCAGCAGCAGGGATAAATAAGTGATTATGAGCCAGGGAAGGTTCTTGAGGATTTGCATTGTCATGTCGGTCCAAAAGGGTCTGCCAGATGAGCTTTAATAATTCTGGGCCTTGGCGGTGCCGTGGGTCAACATGAAAATTCAGGGTGGGATGGAATGCGCAAAACATCCTGCCATGGTGACCCGCCAGGGTGACCTGCCAGGGTGACCTGCCAGGGTGACCTGCCAGGGTGACCTGCCAGGGTGACCTGCCATGGAGGCCTGCCATTGCCGCCAATAGCCGCCAAAGCCCATGGCACCAGGGGTTGGCCCCCTATGGAATGGCCTGTTGAATGGCCTGGCGGAGGGCCGTGCGCATTGCCTCCAGGGGAGCGGGTTTTCCAGTCCAGAATGTCCAGGCGGCCGCGCCCTGGTGCAGCAGCATTCCCATCCCGTTGGCGGTCCGCAGGCCCAGCCGGCGGGCCTGGGCCAGCAGGGGTGTTTCCGGCGGGGAGTAGATGATGTCGCAGACCGCCTCGCGGACCTGGAGGCCGGCCAGATCAACCGGTGCGCTCCCATCCTTCATGCCCACGGTGGTGGTCTGAATGAGCAGGTCCGGGGCCAGCCCCTCCAGTTGTTCCAGGCGGCAGGATTCCACATGCCGCTCAGGGTGGGCCTGCCGGCAGTCTTCGGCCAGCAGGGCGGCCCGCTCCGGGGTGCGGTTGGCAATGACAAGATGCCCGGCTCCCGCGTCCAGCAGGGCAAACGCAATGGCCCGCGCGGAGCCTCCCGCACCCAAAATCAGCACCCGGCGCGACCGGGGATCGAACGCCAGGTCCTCCTCCAGCGAACTGAGCAGCCCCTGTCCGTCGGTGTTGGTACCCAGCAGCCGCCCCTGGTCTGCCCGCACGGTGTTCACCGCGCCAATGGCCTGGGCCTGGGGGGTGATTTCGTCCAGCAGGGGCAGCACTTTCTGCTTGTGGGGAACGGTGAGGTTGAAGCCCCGGATTCCTGCGGCGCACAGTCCGGCCACGGCGGTTTCCAGCCGCGCCGGGTCCACCGGAAAGGCCACATAGGCCGCATTGATTCCGGCAGAAACAAAGGCCGCGTTCTGCATGGCCGGCGAAAGTGAATGCTCCACGGGAAAGCCCAGCACACCATACAGGGACGTGGAACCGGACAGGACCGGCGCTGCGCTCACTCGTCTTCCTCGAATTTGTTATTGATCAGGCGGCGGACTTCTTCAAGGGCGACATCCTCATCGCTGCCCTCGACGACTATCTTCAGGCGGGTATCCTTGGTGCCGGCAAGCATAAGCACTTCCATTATGCTTTTGGCGTCTGCCTGCTCACCGTCCTTCTGGATGGTGATGGCGGAGTGGAACTGGTTGGACAACTGCACGAGCTTGGCAGCAGCCCTGGCATGAAGGCCCAGTTTGTTGATTATCACTATGCTGGCGGTCTTCATTTTCCGCTATCGCATTTAGGATCCCTTTTACCAAAAAGGGGGTTGGCTTCCGGTGTGTCCGGTGTCGCCCTGGGCTGCTGTTGGTCCGCCGGGCTTCAAACAGCCCGGCGAAATTTGTCTGTACAAAAAGTATCAGGCGGAGGTGGATTCGGCAACCTAGATCGGAACCCGGGGCCGCCTGTCAGGCCAGGATGCTCTTCAGCGCCGCCGCCTTGTCGGTCTGCTCCCAGGTAAACTCAGGGCCCACGCGGCCAAAGTGCCCGTAAGCCGCGGTCTTCCGGTAGATCGGGCGCAGCAGGTTCAGGCTGGTGATGATCTCCGCGGGCTTGAGGCCAAATACCTCGCGCACCGCTTCACTCAGCTTTTCCTCGTCCACGTTGCCTGTTCCGAATGTGTCCACCATCACCGATACCGGCTCGGGATATCCGATGGCGTAGGCCAGCTGCACCTCGCAGCGCTTGGTAAGCCCGGCGGCCACGATATTCTTGGCCACATAGCGGGCCATGTATGCCGCGCTGCGGTCCACCTTGGAGGGATCCTTTCCGGAGAACGCCCCCCCGCCATGGCGTCCCATGCCGCCGTAGGTGTCCACCACTATCTTGCGGCCGGTCAGGCCCGCATCACCCATGGGGCCGCCCACCACAAATCTTCCCGTGGGGTTGATCAAAAAGCGGGTCTTGTCAGTCAGGAGGTTTTCCGGGATAACCGGGCCGATTACCTTGGCCCGCACATCGGCCTCCAGCTGCTCGCGGGTTATGTTCTCGGCGTGCTGCGTGCTGATCACCACCGTGTCCACGCTCACCGGGTCGCCATCTTCATAGCGGATGGAAACCTGGGACTTCCCGTCTGGGCCAAGGTATCCCAGCACGCCATCGTGGCGGACCCGGGCCAGCCGTTCGGTAAGGCGGTGGGAAAGATGGATCGGCAGCGGCATCAGGGTGTCGGTCTCGTCGCAGGCGAATCCAAACATAAGGCCCTGGTCTCCAGCGCCCTGTTCACCATAGAGCGCGGTGTCATGGTTCACGCCCTGGGCGATGTCTCCTGACTGCTTGCCCACCGAGACCATTACGCCGCAGGTCTTGTAATCAAAACCCTTGTGACTGTCGTCGTAGCCGATTTCGCGGATGGTGTTGCGGACGATGTTCTGGTAGTCGACCTGGCCTTTGGAAGTGATTTCTCCGGCCACCACCACGAATCCGGTGGTGGTCAGTGTTTCGCAGGCCACACGGGAGTGGGGATCCTGTTCCAGGTATGCGTCCAGAACGGCATCGGATATCTGGTCGCACATCTTGTCCGGGTGTCCTTCGGTGACGCTTTCTGAGGTGAAAACCATTTTTTTCATGCTAGCTTTACTCCGTGGTTGATATCGTTGCTTTCAGCTTCAGCCGGAGGGTGTTCTGCCGGCGCATATCCGGTGTTCTCAGGCTGGCCAGGCAATTTCCGGATGTATGAACATAAGTGGTGCTGTTTGTGGCCCGTTCTCAGTCAGTTTGCCTGCCCCGTGTCAACGGTGCTGTGCAATCCGTTCTTCCGATTAGCCCGGTTGCGCCAAACCTTGCAAGCCCAGTGACAGCAGCCCAGTGACAGCCTTGAGCCCTGAGAGAAAAGTCCGGGTGGCCCGCCTGTACCGGATCGCCCCCTGACCGCTGTT
>Ga0224501_10002522_pt1 | contig 14421 bp, 16 predicted proteins | sample SF_Oct11_sed_USG_4_FD_169105 | JGI IMG/M metagenome (GOLD analysis project Ga0224501, IMG submission 169105) | Sediment microbial communities from San Francisco Bay, California, United States - SF_Oct11_sed_USGS_8_1 | ecosystem: Environmental > Aquatic > Marine > Sediment | place: USA...
CACACAGGGTCAACCAAAACGTACACTATGAAATCAATCTAAAGTTACATTTTAGCAAACACGCCAACAGAGAGATACCTGTGAATTTAGACCCCTCGCTCGGTTTCTTTGTTTCACAGTGATTTGCAGCACTGCATGAGACCGAGATGAAGTCTGGTTTGCTTTAGTCGGTTCTTGAGTTCTCTCCAAATTGCCTTGCTGTAATAGTTCCATAATCTGGAAGAGAAAAGGTGGGTATGAGAGAATGAGGTTGTTTTTTTGTGGTTTTCTCACCCTGGCTGCCCGCGGTTGGGCATAGGCCTTCCTTCTCGATGTTCACAGGTTGTGCAGTGCCATTGAGGGGAAACTGGGCCATTTTCTGCCATGCTGGCTCATGACTGGTTGGTGAAGTGTGATCAGCTAGGGAAAAGTACTCTGCCACGACCAGAAATTGAAACATGTCCACGGAGAGGAAAGACAGTGCGATACATTCATTCTCCCACTGAGTTATCATGACTGACTTTTATTTAGTTTCATCTAAACATTAACAGGCTATATATGTGTAAAATTTTGTTTGCCATGCAAACAAATACGGAGAATCTCACCAGCTATCATTCACACATTATCGACCAAGCTATAAGGTATGTAATTACACTATTACCTCTTCGGTGGAGGCTGTGGAGACCTCGGATAGACCAGCAACCTGGACTCCGCCTTTAGCATCTTCTCTCATCTCAAGATACCCAACAAGAGGGTTTAGTAAATCTCGAATCATCTCATTATAAATCTGTAATTCACAGGTGGTTTTTAATTCCCTTGAAATATGACTAAATGTAAATGTTGCATAAGTTTGCTAGCTATTCAAATTAATCAAGCAGCAAATGGGAGCTTATTTTCTTAAGGGCACTTGAAAAATATAGCTAGTCCTATACTCATAATGGCTTTTGGTATGGAAATAACTGGTCTTTGAATTAATTTTATTCTGCTTCCGTACGGTAATGGTCCAATCTCCAACATTGATGAAAACTTAAAATGGCACCAGGTTCATCTGATATTAAATTATTTAGGATTGTATGGAAAAAATAATAGTTATATTATAAATGTACTTAAACAACTGTTTACCTCGAGGTAGCTCATAGAGACTGCAATAACATGTTCCTCTTGGGACTTCTCCACCATCTTGAATAAATCATTGAGAGCCCGACTGTAGATACCAGGGCAATCAGCATGACCCAGCATAGTATGCGTCTTGCCAGCACCTGTAAATGTCATAACAGATATTTACACCCGGCCATCATCCGGTGCACGCTATGAAGGCATGCCTGTAGTTCCCATTCACCCTTGCAGAGCAATACTTCACCATAAGCCGGAGTGTACCCCGATCGAGTGTAGCTGTCCATGAGCATAATCAACTTCCACTAGGTCGACCATGGTTCGGCTTCACTAACAGCTGCACCCCCTAGTAAAGCTGGATCCCATGCAGCACTCTGCAGATTGTCAGGCCTAGAGTTGAATGGTTTTACTGGAACTATGCCAGTATAGAGTGCACTAGCTTTAAAACCTCCAGTCACCTACCTGTCGCACCATATGCAAAAACTGTTCCATTGTACCCATTGATGACTTGATCGACCAGAAATCTTGTAGTCACTTGATAAACTTCTTCCTGTAACATGGAAGTGTCATCATAGATATACACAATCTAGTCATAGAGGAATATTACATGTATGATTTATCGCTCCACAATTATCGTCACGATCGCTCATAATTATTCATTATCACTGTGTGTTCTTCACTGTCCGATGGTCTTGCACACCATTAGTGATTTTATTATACCGGGTATAGATTTCCAATAAAGGCAATATGGCGGTGTCCCAGCAACAACCAAATAATGGACTCACCACTGACTAAATCAACATACTTCAGTCAATACCATCCCCATCATCTGATACTAAGTCAACCTAACAGAAATGTAATCAGGGTTCTGTGAATTACACCTGCAAAATTGGGTCTGCGGTATGCGTACCTGCCCGGCTGTCTCATCAAAGGCATGGTCAAATACATATCTGCGCTCGCGAGATCTGTTCGCTCGTAAAATGTCATCAGGATCTTCTGATGGGTCGAGTAACACAACCATCTAGAATTTTAATTTTTTTTTGATAAGCAAGATGAATACTGTTATAATGACTACCTTGACCCATATAGGTGTGAGCTGTACGCGCACACAAATAGATTATTCATTGCTTGAAAGGGACAGTAATTCAATTATCAATGGGCCGCAAGTCAGGGATGTTTTATTTTCATGGCACATTGAGTGTATTCGTGTGATTTCGGTCAGACACAGATAAAAAATTTCAGACGCGATCACGCGAACGGATAGGCCCAGTTAAAAAAAACGCAAAGGGTTTTGGACGCAGTTTCTCTCCTCAACGTCTTGCATGTCTAAGGGCAAAAATTGTTCAATCTGTTTTGCAACAATGAAGCTACACGCGAAGCGACCAGAGAATGAGTAAGTGATCGATAGATAGCCTTGGCATCTTGATAACCTTGACACCTCGTAAACTGACACGTACTCTCAGGCATGGAATTCTGTTCATGTGATCAAATTCACTTTCAGACGCAACCAATGTATATGGTTTGTAAAAATGCACTTTTGAGGTGTACTTTCGAGCAGTGGACCTAAGAATGCATCTGAAACCTAGTTTCAGATGACAAAACCCAACCACGTGAATACACCTAATGTGCACATTGTATTGGATGGGTCACATAGAGCTGACTGGAAGTGTTACAGTAAAAAATGAGAATAGTGATAGTTTGTGTGTTACTTTGCATTACCTGTTTGTCAACGGGGTGTGCAATCTGTGTCCCTCCGGCTATAATTTCCTGTTCTGTCATTGGACGAACCCTGACAGCAACAGTCAGTGGATGCTCCCCTCCTCCTCTTGTCATTCTCATGATGTGTTGTAACCCATGTACCAGATCCCATTAAACTGTTCCTTTTACTGGATATGTGTGACCAGAAACCAAATATACATATATGTATATATATAGATATATATGTATTTGGTTAATTATCAGTCGTGAACCGATATGACTGTTTGCGGAGTCCAATAGAAATTCTAAAAATAAAAAAATAATTATGATTACCTCAGCCAACTAAATAGATAGAGATGCTGGCCAGATATTAAGAAAATAGGGATAGCAGGATACCTCAATGGCTCAAGATCGTTATCTTGTGGCTTCAAGTCGTAATCATGTAGAGCGCCTACCGTAAGAATGAGCTCCTACTGCTCCAACAAGGCTTAGGAGGTCCGTTAATCAATGAGAATGGTCAAGTACCCGAGTAGAAAAAAACTGCTTTTAGATGCCTCACATCAAGTCGAACCAACATCAATAGTCCATGTGGGCAATAAGATTTCCTTGATAGAAATCCTTACTGGAATGGCCTGATTGCATTCCCGCAGAGTAATAACAGTTTTTAGTTGAACAAAACAGTCATACAAGTACAACGGAGCTATCCTTTGGTGAGACGGGCGACGGAGTACTATAATATAAAAACGTACAAAAGTAAAAAAGAAGGTATGCTGGCTTCTCACTTACTTTTTGTTTTTTTATGTCGGGGATCAGGGTGATGAATCCAATACGTCCAATATCAATATGGTTGTGCCTGGGTTGATCTCACTCAGTCACTGACTCCGATTCATTGAATGATTTGTCTTGTGACCGAGTGTTAGATACACTATCACTAATAGTAATATGGCTTTGCGTACAACTACAAGCCAAAAAGTCTCACTCGTCACTGAGACTGAGAGTGAGTTACTGAGTGAGTAGTGAGTGACTGGCAAAACTGTATGTGCTATAACTATAATTAGTTGGTTCCACGGTTGTTGTCGTTGTTTCACTTTGACAAGTCTTTCGAGGTTATTTAAGGCTTCGAACTAAAACAATTCAAGTTTTGACGCTGCTCTATCCAACCGCATTTAACGCCAAAACTTCGTCAGCAAGTACACGCAGAGAGATGTACTATGTAGTACTACCATCTACCTGTTACAGGTATCTACTTCAGAGTGCCTTTGCACATTATGTGAACTATTGGCACATTGATTGGACGAATAAAGCCTTTAAAGGCTGTCGAACGGAATTCGATTGGTTGGTGGACATCGATAGCGCAATTCTGTATAATACTTTTTGTCTGACAGTCCACCAAATCAAATGGAAGTCAATCCTTGACTATTTTACGTTTTTCTGTGGCCATGTATGTAAATATATCACTGGCCCAATATTCACTAACCACTACATGCGATAGTGGTAACAGCACGGTCTCCGAAACCCGCTCGGTTGCCATTCCCACCCCACTATTTATGACTGGCGCTTTCATCATTGAATACAGTATGGTTTCCCAGCAACGTCAGTTATAGCCTACAACCGAATCTGGCAAAAGGTCTTTTAAAACTTTGAATGAATACTCTAGTCCAATCATTAAATAATCTACTTTTTCTATCATTCCCAAATAATTTATTTAGCTATTTAGTTCAAGAACTTGTGATGCTAGTTCACGGAGGCTTTAGTTTTGGCGCAGGCAAACGTATACAGCCGCGAAACCTTCTCATTTCTCACAAGACGACACGCCGCTGGAAGGCTCCGTCACGGCCTACATTCCGGAAGAGTCTCACGAGTCAGTATCATCAACATGGGAAGCTAACCCCAAACTAAAAACTCGCCTCTTTGGGTCAAAGGACCTCCTGATAAAAACCATGCAGTGATAAATAATGTTAAAATGTAGACCGGAAAGGTCTGTGCAGTAGAAGAAGCTTTACTTAGCTTACCCATGCCAAAGACAGCAGAGCGTATAGTGGCTTTGGATTACCTGGTTGTTGCGCTTAACCGCGATGTCGTAGTACGTCTCATTAGTCATTAGCGAACTTTTTACTGTGAGATCTGGCCAAAAGCCTGGAAACTTCTTTTGGGCTATCTTAGATTTGAGTTGAAAATTTTATTTTGCATAGAACAGTGACATAAAGTCACTGCAGTACATGGAAATTGAAGATTCTATCTACTCTAATTGAAGTCGGTGCCAGAAACAGAGTCCAGTAAACAGTTCATTGTAAAAACAAATTCAGGGTAACACAAAAACAACAAAAGCTGTCAAAACCATGTGCATTGCATTTATTAAATTGTGATTAAAATTGTCACAAAGTTGAGCGGCTCCTAAATGGTTGAATCCCCAGTCCGATCGAGTGTTCCAGGAACATCAAGAGAGTTTCTCATAGTCGTTCCTGTGTAATAAGCCAATTTTTAGGCGGGTCTGATCGTATCTTTCATTGACAGAGGCGCATCTCCAGATCAATATTCACATATAAGATCAGGTTACCAGGTGTATCCACGCATTTGGCCGATGAAGGAAACTTCATCGTTGCCTGACAGAAGCAAGATGCATGCAGAAATCGACTCTAACCACCTTCTAATCTAGACTAGTTTGAGGGCTGTAACAAACATAAAAATCCATTAAGCTATCTGCCATGCCATACTAGCAGATTGGTACAAAAGGGGGTAGTGCAAAACCTGATACCCATACCCCGATACCCCGTACCGCCGAAACCTAGTACTCGTACCTCAGAGACCCAATACCTGATACCCCGATACCTGCGAAAATGGATACCTTTTGTCGGAAACTCAACACCCTAGTACCCCAATATCTCGCAAAATTAGTACTCTCTGAGTGATAACTCCCGACTCAACTAGGCCTATCGAGCAATGAGATTTAAATTATGCCGATACCAAGTGATTTCCTGCTGTGCGATCGAATAATCAATTAACGTTATCAATCAGTGAGAGCGCTAAAAATGATAACCATGAACAGAATTGGTATTGGTATTGGGTTACTACTACTAGGGTGTTGGGTTTCCGACAAAAGGTATCCATTTTCGCAGGTATCGGAGTATCAGGTATTGGGTTTCTGAGGTGCGATTACTAGGTTTCGAGGTACTGAAGTATTGGGGTATGGGTATCAGGTTTCGCACTACCCTACAAAAAGTGCATCAATAGAAAGATGCATATTTCTCAAGGTGGTAGCCTAAGCACTATTTATGGGTTGAACTGGCCACCACTGACAAAATGATTCATGCCTCATTGCTTTTGCACAACATCGTCTGAGAGCGAAATTCCCTGGCAAAACTGCTTCGCTCGCGCACTATCCTGCCCGCCCAAAGAGCCAGGTAACCTAGCTAGTCTAGCCCAGTCGTGTATGCGAAGTTATTCTCTCGCTTCAACTGAAGACCGCTTGCTGACATTGCACGTCTAAACTTGCCTACATTGCGCCACAACCCGCCCAGCGGTTGCTACGCGATCGCATTTCGGTTCAGAGGGTTCCTTGTAAACGTCGGCTTTGCATCAGAAAGACGACGGCTTTGATTCAAATAGAGCAGCTTAGTAGGCGGAGAGAACGGAATGATATATAAAACAGTGCGCAGAATCGGGTCGTCAGTCAGTCGTTCGGGGAGCTGGTGAGTGGTGTGTATGACTTGCTCTAAACTACTTCACCGGCGAACCAAGAGTATCAGCAGACTGGGAGCACCTTCAAATACGACAATAGATAAATAATAGGCGAATGGTGACTCAAATCTTATTCACGGTAAGCAAATATAATATGTGAAAGTGGCCGACAGGTACTTGTGGACTTTCTAATTCTTCGCGGTGCCCTTGGCTTGGGCGACGTTCATCAAGGTTCATGTACGTGTAAAGTCGCAGTTACTCACTCAGTAAGCAAGGCATAGCTCTAGTTTACGGCTGCTGTCCAATCCCCCTTATCTTGTGCGGCGTTATTGTGTGATGAGAAAATGACACTGAATCAGTGAATGTGATCACGTGCTGTTCTCTGCTCCGTGAGTGTGATGGATATGTATATATTGCATCATCATTACTAACTCTACTCGGGCTGTCTTCGCATTGCCATGCTCAGCCATTTAGTAATTTAGTTTAGTTCTAAATGACTGTGTATAAGATTGAGTAAATTACTGTCGATCAAATAATAAAATTCAATTGGTTGGACCTCTTCGCGTTTGACTTTGATGCTGTGACTGGGACTGGAAAGGTTGTTGTAATAATTGACAGTAATTCCATTGTCAAAGCACTACATGTAAATGCCATGGTTGTTGTAGATGGCTGGTGAAACATTTGACTCAGACCTCTTTAATTTGGATCAGCCCTGGGCAGGAGAGCAGATTCAGAGTCAGACATTTGATGAGCTTCTCGAAGCCTTTCACGAGACCGATGAGAAACCAGAATCCCCTATCTCTGAGCTCGGATCAGCCGAACCTCTCCAATGGGATGAGCAGGTGAGCACACCTAATCAATTTATCACTCTGGTGACAAAACCTAGTTATCATCTGATGGAAATATAGCTAAGTGGATAACATCCTATCTAATGTAATCTATTCAATGACGAATTTTTATTTTCTTCTCAGTCGTTCCTCTGGGGAAGTCCTGCAACTGTCTTGAAAGAGCCTATGTGGCCCAATTCCACTGACATTATGGCTACGCCGGACGCGCTGTCAGAAGATAGTGCTGCCTCTCACACTTTGGTGAAGTTGGAGAACATACAGACTACGCCAACTTCAGACACGTCTCTATGTGATGCTGGTGACATGCCAACAGATGATAACCCCCTATATCATGCCCCGTCACCACTTGTCAACCCCGTAGCCGACCCAAACATGGCCGAGTTGATGGGGAGTTATGGGCTTACAGATATCCAGCTAACAGAATTTAGTTTGAAACAGCTGGAGAAGACATGCCGGGGCAAAAACGACCAATTTAGTCGTCTTAAACAATATCGACGTACCTGTCTGAACCGCCACTATGCCCGCAACAGTCGCACCAAAAAACAGACGGAGAGTGAGAGTATGCAATCACGGCTGAGTCGTACTCAGCAGGAGATGAAGGCACTGCAGGAGGAGCTAAGTGAGACACAGGCGGCTAACAAAGCACTTATCTTTGAGAATGAACTGCTGAAGTCGCTGATGGTAAAGAAGGAACTGGACTAGCTAATGCGTACCGGTACTTACATATCTGCGTACAAGGATACTTAATCCGAAACCAAAAAGAAGAACAAAGCATAAAACCAAGCAAAAAGAATAACCAAAACGACGACAAAAATACAAAATCATAAAGTATGTCATGATCATGCTGGGAATGATAACTACTGCATCAGTATGTGGACCGGACTGGTTATGGCAACAACAAAAAAACGGAAAAAGTCGAAAATGACAAAAACAAGTTTTCTCTTTATATCTGCTACCAGATTTAACCTTTTAAGAGGTTACTCATCTATTGTATACATTCCATTGCGCGAATGTATTTCCTCATGTTATGTGTGCAGAATAAAGGTAGAAAACTATGAACAAAAGTCATGGCTTGTGGAGACATTGGTCATTTCAATCACCAACATAGTGTGATTGAACTTGCCAATCAAACTGTGCACCTGTGGGACTCATGACTGTAATGGTTTCTGACTGTGTTTAGTCTGAACTTCTATTGCGATCACACTTTTGAAAGAGAAGGATAATTAGCAAGCGCTTTCTGGTACAAAGGTTGTGAAACGGAGTTGTCTTCTCTCTGTTTGCAGCGCCAAGAGAAAACAATTCACGTTTGTATTGATGCACGGTTTTTCAACATTTGGAGGGTTGCGGCGTAGCACTCGCTGGAGACCACAGACATTCACGGATTCGGACATAATTCGTACAAACATCTGTGGAGGAGTTACTCGGACAAATAGGAGTTATTTACATTTCAATATGGGATTAAATGATGGTGATTATCAAAACGTAATGAGACTAACAGGAACAATATAAAATGCAGGCTATTGAAAGTCAGAACCTTTTATGCAGTCATTATCAGCAATAAGCATTACAGAGGCTTGTATTCACTTGTCTAGGCCATGTCCTTCCGCAATGTATGGTCGGGTTTTGCCATTTGTTCCTGATAAAGCCCTTGGATTCATAGTTCGCCTCCAGAAAGCACGAGTTGGTCGTTTCCTCTTCTTTTGCTTTGAGGAAGTAATTGAGGAGAATCCGAATGAAGGCGTTTTTCATATTTGTCTCACCACACACTGTGGATATGATCAAGAAGAGGTAATTCCTCCTCAGTTGAATTACCGGGTCTCCCATATCAAACACCTGTGGCCTAAATGGTGGGTTATCGTCGGCTAGATGCATGGAAGAGGGGATACCAGCTGGTGATGTGCCACCACTAAAGGATAGAATGGGATCCTGCTGTCCGCTATCTCGTATAGAGAGGGAGTATTAGGAGCAGATTTAGGGTGCTGGTCTTCAGAACCGGGGAAGCTTTGGCAGCACAGGATCAGCAGTATTTTAGGTTTTCCTTGCATCTCTGGAGTATCCATATCTACAATAATGTCATTTATCGAGACCAATTGGTTCTCCCTGTCTTTAATGCAATTTCGGAGTCCATGAACTATCAGCCCCACGACCAGTCCCGAGCATACCCAATGCTGAGCTTGTTTGAATATGCCTGAAGACCCCAAAAGATCATCCTTGCTAAATTCTTTTACAAGGTTCACTGGAAAACCACGTTTTTTTTAAATGGCCCTTTTAGTGTGTCTCTTTCTGCATTTGATGTACCTTCTCGGTCGATGTGATTGTAAAAAATATGTGTCTCTGGTTGAACCAGCATGGAATAGCTCTCCTTTTTCGCTTCCACCATTTAAAGAAGTATCCAAGTTTAGAGCTAACTTCTGCGCTCCCTAAATCTCAGAATCACCTGGAGTGCTCTCATGGACTTCTTCACACTCATACGGTGAGCTAATGTCCAGCCGTAGTGATCCTCCATTTTCATTACATGATCGCGATTTGTCATAGTTCGCCAATCGATTATTGATATTATCATCCGCAACATGTGAGTGATACAGTAATACAAAACCTGGATGATAGTGACGGACACTCTGACCAGCCAAAGACAAACAAGACCAGCACACAATACAGTGTCGCATTCCTATTCCACCGCTTGATCTGATCTCAGTTCAAGAAATGTCATAGGGCAGTAGAGAGAACAGACAGAGAGCTTTTATCAACAACGTCTCTATTCATTCACCCAGCTACTCTAGATGGCGCTCGGGTAACTGTTCAAAAAAATAAATCGGAGCCTTTTCTGGGCTATTAGCTTGTCCCAGGATCATTTAGTCGCAGCAAGGAGTTAGCCAGCTCCAACATAGATAGATTAGTGTATAGTCACCGGCAAGACTTTGACAAACTAAAATGCTAATACAGCTCAGGTGGTGAGTTCCTTGCTGCCCGGAGCACTGGTGTCATTTAGTAATGCCAGGACAGTCTAGGGAATACATTGACTGACTGTTTGATTGATTGATTGATTGATTGATTGATTGATTGGTTGATTGATTGATTGATTGATTGGTTGATTGGTTGATTGATTGATTGGTTGATTGAGCGATTGAGTGATTGATTGATGCTCAAGGAGATAGCTTTTAACTATTTTGGTGTCCTGTATCAGATACACTGACCTCAAGTGATATGCCACCCTGTGAACTGGCGTGCTGCTCTTATTATCCCGCATATTCACTATCTGGTTCCCCTTACCCAGTAATGTCAGGGCATTCTACGGAAGACAAACAATACCTTTGAATAAAATTCACACGCAGTGGAGACATATCTGAAATGATATTATACTCTCTATCAGGCACAGGCATATCAGACTAGTAGAAATAAGCAGAAAACTTATAAATATAAGGAATGACTCGATATAACAACGACACAACTACAACACAGCACACAGAAACGTTCTCGATGCATTTAGAAAAAAAAAGAAAAGTATTTTAACAAGATCAGACCACTCAGCTTGGAAGTTCTTCCCACTTTCGTTGGTAGTGGTAGGCCCCCCAATGAAAAGTTCATGAAGGACAAGCAATAATTTATCATAGCGAATCCAGCTACACCGCCTAACCGGATAGTACAACTTCTCAATTTGGTCTCGTAAACATTGCCAAGTGAGTTGGTTCTTCAGCATGTGGCAGGTGGTGGGAAAGAGTATCTAGGGGAGGACAACTCTAAGGTAAGAAAGACAGTAAACTTCTAGCTGCTCTGGTCAGACCATCAAGACTTATCAAGTGGAGCATAGAATCAGAGGGAAGGATAGCTCTTCGCGTGGGATTCACAATAGAATAAGTAGAAGTAGAACCCATAGATTTATCCTCTAGAGAAAAACTCTACGGTAGAACCTACTACTTCTTCTATACGACACACAGGTTAGCATGAACGGCATGTGGTGGGTGGTAGTGCGAATGAAGCAGTACTGCTCTTCATCCGTGGTACTTCTTCACTCGCCCCATTGAACTCGCTTGACTCGCCCCACTACCCGCCGATGAACCAAGTCACTTCACTAATAAATCATCAATTCCATATGAAGAGTTACTTGCTCTCCCAGATATACTGGGTCAAGGGGTCAAAGAGCTCTCAAAGAATGTTACTAATCGATATTTCATCAAAATTTCTATCTCCCAGCAATCAGGTTGAACTGGGGGGGGGCTTATCAAATTAGGCTTGACCTAAGTCAAAACATAATGCCAAATGTGGTCGCATGTCATCATCGATGCTGAAATAGGTCAAAATACACTCTTTAATCTGCTGCTCACTGCTCTGTGGAACAGAAGTTTGTATCCCTAGTCATAATTCATGGTTTGTGATGTTGTCCAGGTGAGTCCTTGATCTATTGTCAGGCAGTCTCAGGCAGTAGTGCAGTCGCACGAGCTTTCTGTTATCATACTGTGGGAGAAACCATACAATTGAGATCAAAGATAGTGGCATGCGATATTGTCTGTTGTATAACAGAAATGATTGGGAAAGAGGTCTTGCCTATCATTATCGAAAAGTTTCCACGCAACAGTCTCTATACCATGCAGCTTGTAAACCACCCAGCTAGTGATTGAAAGACTGCATGCTGTACTACATACTGTGTGAATTAGTGACAGACCGACAGAACACGATCAGTGTCTCCATGATACTTCTCGACCTCTGTCAACTGACAGGTAAGCTTAGTTGCCATTGTTCTGTGGTAGCTGTTGGGAGACCAATCACTATAGAGAGCAGGTATATTCTCATAGCTCCACCTGTCGAAATGGCAGGATTTCTATAATAGGTCCTCAACAACCTAAATAGCTGGACGCTCTGGACCTGTATGTACATCATAGGCAGGCGTGTTTCTTCTATACTAATCTTTTGTGGTGAATCGACTCTATGTAGCAGGTTCTATTTCACAGTGATTCTTGGAGGTATACACGCGCCATGTGATCTTAAAACAACACCTTTCAATAAAGTGCGCCTGAGTTTTCAAAGGACCCATCAAACGCAGCGGTGCTAGTCTGTGCCATACATAACAGTGTAGCACTGGCTGGTGCTTTCATATGGTTCCATGGAAAGATTTTGTCATTCACACAATAATAATAATGAAAGTTTGCTGCGTGGGAGATGGCCGATAGACTGACTGGCTCTGGTCACGTAGGGGGTATGAACTGACGGAGGAATAAAGCATTATTACAGAATTATTAATTAGAAAAATCAATTCACATTAAGGAGTGCCCATTGTTTGCCATCTCCCCTACCTAGCACCTTGTATTGATTGTCTCTTAAAGGTATTGATGATTGTAGTAGCCTGGTTTTGGGCTATTGTCACTTCACATGCATCAACGCATTTGTCGGGTCCTACGCTTTGTCTTTTTTGGTATCATCTGTTGGTAGTGTTCACATTTGAATGCATTGATGGCGTTGTTTTGTAGCAAAAAGGTGTGTTTACTGATCTGCAGCCCGCCAACACGCGCTTCGGAATAACGGCCATACATAAAGGACGGAACTGACATCGGTAAGTTTCATCACGAATCTTACTCTTGAGATCTTTCTTATTTCATTGCGCTGTAATCAGGTATAGTGTTGCTATAGGCTAAAGACTTGTCATGCAGAAAAGCAGAACACTGCCCATGCCGTCATTGAATGCTGTGTACTTAAGCCCAGACCTGTAATAGAATTATTGTTTTTCCTCCAGTGTTAGTCAACAGTCATTAATTTCATCCAGTGATAGACTTATTGTGGATGAAAACAACTAGTTTGTTGTACCAACTTATTTATCACCAACACGCTACCGTTTACACAATAATGTTTTTGAACTTGAGGCTATAGTTTAGCTTACACTGTATTCATCAATCACCTGTGTTTGTGGACAAGGGATCATACAAAGAGGCTTACAGATTAATAGGCTTCCATTAAGCCACTGTTCTTGTTCTTTAGTCCTTCCTAGCTAATAATAATTTCTGTTGAAAGGAACTCGGTAGGATATTAAACGGATTTTCCATCAGCGAAGACTTTTGTACTTAGTACTGTTTTGTGTCTACAGGGCTCAACCACGCATTGGAACAGCACAGCGGCCTATATTGAAAACTGTGAACTGTGGAACTCAATATCACATGAGAAAGTAAGTAAAGAGAATAATGAACTCAATCTCAAGACTATACCAACTATAAAACATATACCATAACCAGCGGATAAGCAGATACATGTATATGACAATGGATTTTTTTCTCTATAGTCATAGCGCCATCTTTCTTTATGTTTACCCGCTGTATAAAAGCCTGAAGCGCTGTAGATAACGACCTCTGGGGCTCATTTATGTTACAAGCCCATGCGCCAGTCTAATGTGATACTATAATAATACTGGTCGGGTGAATTCATCTACTCTATCTGCAATATATTCACAGATCACTTTTGTATTAAACCCATCCTGCATAAAGATGAAAATGATATTATTATCATAAAAGTGTGGAAAGGAACTCAAATAAAGTTGGCCTAATGCCATTAGGCCACACTAGCTCAAGTGATGCATTATAGGTAAACACAGAGCTATAGTGCAGCTGATATCGATTCCACTCACCTAGTGTGATAGCGATAGAGCCATTTAGAGTTAGCAACATCGTGCATTTTCTCCTGACGACGTTCTCATCATTTATTCACATTCTCACCAATCTCGTTTGTTTCTATATAGCTCTCGTTGAATTGGACAGATACATCATCTAGATAACGCTCACTCCTTATCTGGCCTATACCTTATGGAGAAACACATCAGAACTAGAGGTATGTATGTTACATGTCCCTTTGGATATACATGTATGCCAGTTATTTAATCAGCATACCTTCATATATAATTATAATAATACTAATATCGCTGTCGGTCGCAAGGCGACAAAGACCACAACGAATGAAGTTGCTGCCTGGGCAGGTTTTTGGTACTGGGGGCTGGCCAAGCCCAGGGTCAGTCTCACTCTACCAGTACACCCGCCGATGCAGTGTGAAGCACCAGCTACAAGACTGGTCGAACAGATGGTTCTGAGAGGTGGGGGGGGGGGTCAGTCAACCTAAGCCATTTGTTTAC
>Ga0224501_10002523_pt1 | contig 14420 bp, 8 predicted proteins | sample SF_Oct11_sed_USG_4_FD_169105 | JGI IMG/M metagenome (GOLD analysis project Ga0224501, IMG submission 169105) | Sediment microbial communities from San Francisco Bay, California, United States - SF_Oct11_sed_USGS_8_1 | ecosystem: Environmental > Aquatic > Marine > Sediment | place: USA...
ACCCGGGGATGAGTATCATACAGTTATTGATGACTATGAATACTGTGTATTTCTTTTATAGAGATGGTACTGTAGACATGGAGAGGTGCGCTGAGCTAATGGCACTAGCGAAAGACAGAGTTCCTGCTATTAAAGTCACCTTCCATAGAGGTATGCGGCAATGATGCAAACAAATAATTGTAAAATTATTTCTTTCAAGTTATATCTCTCCCTTCACAATAAAATCTAAAATTTTGCCAGGTATCTAATAGGGGTAGATGATAACTCAATGATCTGGTTGGAGGAAAGCATTGAGAAAAAGGAATGCTCCCAATTTGTTTCACACCCACCTTTTTAAGTGGAAGTATAGAATCCCAGCTAATGGTTCTTTTTATAGACCTCCAGTATCCTTCATGGCTATTCCGCTCATGTGCGTAACAATGTTGATCATGCTATGATGCATAATACAGGAGCGGTAGTTTTAATTAGCAGAGTTGCCCTGTATTGCTAGCGTGTGGCAATCATGTGTGCTAGGATCGCATGAGTCGCTCCGTTATATATTGGTGTACTGGAATCTTGCCTCTGTGGCCTATATATAATATATACCTATATGTAATCTGTAGATGATAGTCCTGGAAAAACTAATCAATCTTTCATTGGACTCAGCATTACCAATTGGCTGGCCTTAATTTGGGATTCTGGCTATAGACTGTGAATTGCTTGATCTACTTATTTTAGTGTGAGTTTGTGATGGGGAAACATAATTCTTTAACTCTCTTCACTACAGTGGGTAGAACAAGTAATTTTCACTAATCTTTTGTTCTTTTTAGCTTTCGATATGACCAATGATTATGAAAAGGCTTTAGAAGATATAGTTAAACTTGGGTGTGAACGTATACTAACTAGTGGCCAGGATGGGTCTGCTCTTGAAGGTGCTTTAGTAGTTAAAAAATGTATAGAACTGGTAAGTACAAACACACATACGATCTTTCTCTCCCTTGCAATCAGAAATAGCTGGGGTTCTTATTCATGATGGGCTCCCATCATGAGTGTGAGCTCCTCACTTTCGTCCTAACTCAAAACAAAAAACAATGCTCACTGTAAGGTGGATCAATGCTGCGGACCAGGTCATGATCCCCCATACTGAGCCGTAACTGGTAAAAACAAAAACAAGTATCAAACCCGTCTATTTAAATCTGAATCGTATAGTATTCCACTCTCTGGGTTTCCATGTGCCTTTGATGATTTTGTATTAGGTATATAAGTGTTAATGGTTATTTCCTTACAGGCGGATGACCGAGTTATCATCATGCCTGGTAAGTAGACTTCATTAGACGGAGCAGACTAATCATATTTCCCTAAGAGATTGGCAAGAACTAAACCAGTATTCTACTTCTAAATCAGACACATAAAACACTCGGGTGCTGTCTCCTTGTTTGGTGATTATTTCGCTCTCTACTTTCTTGCGCTCCAGCACAATTGGCAAGGAATATATGCAATTCCTCTTAGACATGTCCATTAGAATATCCAGGTACATCTGTTTGCTAAGAGCAAGCCACTTAATGCAAATATAGGAGATTCCTACGAGTGAAAAGTACATTGACAGGGCATAACTGTCGTCATCAGTCATCATTCCGTAAGCTAGTTACCCGTTATGTTTATCTTGGCCAAAGATTCTGTAGATCGTAACATTTGTGATGACTTCACGAACACACTCGGTATTTTTCTCTTGCATTATTCTGGCACACACAAACAGTCACAAGCAGAAGGAGCACTTGCGCTTGATTGTCAATACTGACTACTCTTGACTATTGGATCTCATTGTACAAACAGTTTTGAGTGTTGCGAATGAGTTGTCTCGCATCCATATAATGTTCCAACTTAGTGAGCGCTGCTGCCACATATGGCCAGTATTGGTCACTGCACTACCTTGAGACTGGGGCCATTTGAGCCATAAAACAGATTAAAAACAAAATAAATTTTAAATATTCATCTAAGTCTTCCAAACGTCTGTCAAATTAAAAATATTGTGCAGTTGCAATCAGCTATACATTTTTTATGCTCTTACCTAAATTTGGTTTGCGAGGATTATCACTGCTAAGCTTGATAAGCATTTCGTCGGGGAGTTGTCACAAAAATAATGAGGGGTGCGCGTCCGCAATAACCGCGACTCCGGTTTGAGCTGTATTCATGAGAGTTAAATTGCCACGACAATTGATTATCTCCAAAATTGACTATTAAACAGTCACTTTGTGGCGGGAATGATTGGCGTATTATTTGTAGTGGTGCGAGAGCCTATTAATTGCTCATGCCGCAGGCCGCAACGATTTTGTTAAACTCCGGTCTCTTAGCACCGTCGGTAGTACTCGCTATGGCCACTGCTGTATCGCTAGCTAACGCCCTGGCTATTCACTCGGCGCCTGACCGAAGCCTTCCAGGAGCTCAGCATTTGTTGGTGTAGTTTATCAGTGCAGTCACAGCATCTCTCGAACCTCCGTTAGCAAAATTCAGTTCGTCTCAAATAATCTATAAGTCAGTCGTACTGAATGACAGTTGGAAAGAGAGCTTTGGCACCGCAGTCATGCTGAAATGGGTTACAGTGAACAGGTGATGCGCCGCGCCAGCTGCTCTGTGTGTGTCCCTTTATTATCTATGCTGTATACCCCGGAATCAATATTCTACAGGCCGTTACACGCGCACGTGCTCAGTAAGTTACTCGCGGTCACTGTAGTTGATGACTAGAATTTGTTGACTCTAAAGTCGGAATGAGGCCGTGACTTTCTATCCACGCGTGTACCACTGCAGATGGCGTGAAGGTGCTGTGTTGAGCCCTGAATGAAAATGAAGTGTCTGCATGCAAAAGCAATGTTCTTTGTAGCGTGATCAAGCCCACACGCTTTGTATACACATTGATGTTAGATTTCAAACGCCTCTTTGACTAATCTAATTAAGAAAGCTTTAAGGACTGTTGACTCTCCGTCATAAGCCGATTACACCGCACTGAAGATGCTTGACCCATACTGCTAGCCAACTATCAAATCCTATAGAAACCGTAGATGCAATGTTGCTTGGATTCAATACGGAGATAAAAGCGCAAATATGTGTGCGCATATTCTTCACTGTGTTTCTATGTGATTTACACCCTGCTCTTATTGTAGCTGGAAAAATTAATGAAAGGAACATAGAGAGAATATTAAACCAGACCTCTGCCAAAGAGTTTCATTGCTCTGCTAGGAAATCAGAAAATTCTGTTATGGAACATAGGAACAACAATGGTTAGTTCATAGTTAAAATTATTCGATATAATTCATTCAGTAGCCTTGGATTCCTCTGTTTGATAGGCAGTCCTGCTTTGCTAATGTAGTCAAATGACTTCAAGGAAGAACATAACATTTTATTCTTATGGCGTTCTTTAAATTAGTGCACAAGACCTGAGATGTGTGGGTGACAGTCAGCAATCATTAATGTATGAAGCTGTTGGGCAATTTAGTTAATTATCACCCATTCTATATGAGCACAACTATTATGCTGTTTCAGTCTCAATGGGTAACCCCGCATGCTCTCAAGAATACTCTAACCGGGTAGTTGACGAACAGCTTCTACAAAGGATCCTAATGATCGCCGCCAGATGCTGGAAAATCGTACCGTAGATCGAGAGAGAGAAAAGAAAACTCAGCACTGATGGCCAAGCTAGAGACTACAACCTATTATTAAATCCTTGTCGCCAAGGCCTGGTGGTCAGTTTAGAGGTCCAATGTAACGCTCAAGTAGATAGACTTGATTTTAACTTATTTGCATTTACAAACCAAAGCAATGAGATGGGTGCTATCTCTTTGTTCACTATTCATATGTCAGGTTGATTTCTCCATTATTCAATAGTATTCACCTACCCAATTATTGCAATCGTGTTCAAATTGTCTCATAGTCTGGTCAAATATTTTATCTTAAAAATCGCACAGAGGTTTTTAGGTCTAGAAGACTGCAAAAATGACTTTTAGAAGCTTTTAATGAGGACATGGCGCTACATTCAAACACAAGCAGAAACATACTATTTTAACTTGACCGCGCCAGTAGGGTGTGTGACATTGTCCTAACTACTCGCTTATGTGCCATCATTTGTCTTCCCTACCTGTTGACAAAATAAATGATCTACTCCTACAGCACTTGATCTACTTATACAGCACTTCTCAATTTTCAGTTCCAAATATTCGAGATGTAAAAATGTGTTGAACTGAATGAATGAAATATTGACCGTTGCAATCTCAAACACAGGCGTTAATCTTCCCTATTGTGGGGAAACCCATGTGTTCCCCAAAAACCATGCATTTGGTGAAGGAGTAGCTTGGGAATAATTCCCAGAGTAGCCAATATCATGGCCATCTTGCACTTCGGGCACTTTCCTTCTCTAACACAACCACGGTGTCAACCAGAAAATACGGCAATGGTAAAATGGTGTTGTGTTGTAGTTTCTTTTCCACCCGTTCAGACGTGTTCCAGGTAAGCAAGATACGTGAGATTACTGGTTAAGAAGTTATATTTTTCAAGATAATTCGTTACTCTGAATAACAATGCTCGGAATGCTCTTGCTCAGATGTGACAGAATTGATGGCTTGTCTCTTGCTCGCGCTACGTTACATTAATATGAATAATAATCAATTCTCTGAGATAAAGCAGTGGCAGAAAGTGCGCGGATACTAGGTGGGGTAAAAGCTCAGTTAACGCTATAATAATTATTATGAAATATTAAATGAAGAATCAAGATCTTTGTGCATTATCCAATCCGTTAACCAGTAGAGCCATGTCCCACTATATCCTTCATATGAAACGTATACTTTACTCCCATTGCAGTGCATTTGTACGCATCTGGGTTTGTTACCATAAAAGTTGTACAACGGAGATAAATCGTGAACGCATTCACATCTCAAACTCGGCTCTTTCTCCTCGCTGACTTAGTAGTACTAATAACCATGTTGTAGACGTCTGGATTTCTCATGCACACATTCACCAGTTCATCGACAGTCACGTAGCCATCATGGTTCTTATCAACGAGCTCAAACACTTTCCGGGCTCTAGCTTGGATTCGGGTCTCTAACTCCCGAGAGGTTTCCGTCGAGGATATAGCTTGCAGTGACTACAAACAAACATTCTTACATTACTATTCTCTGTACCAAGTGCTGGAGTTTGTTCCCGGGCTAATGAAGAGACTCTATCTGAGCATAGCAACTAATTAAGATCAGGTGGTCTCTATGTCACCTGCATTGATTTTTTCAGTGTTCGAGCCCACAACTCTTCATACACGGGATGGCTACACTATCTATAACGACAATATTGAATGAAAAAGGGTGGCACGGTGGCCCTCAGACTCTTTATCCCAACAACCACATATTAGATGTCAATCTGAAACTTCTTCTCTTTATGGGAACTCCACTCTACCAAGGGCTGTACAAAAGAGAGGTATAGGCCCTATTTGCAATTACTTCTGTACAACAGATATGAGCCGAACTGCCACCCTGAATGTGCCTGAGGAAGCTTAGCAACCGTGCATCAAATTTCCCCCATCCTGCCATATAGTTATAATACATTCTTGACTGGTGCTTCTCCCACTGGATGGGTGTCCCATGAGAGATGCTGAGATCCGCTGGGTGACATTTTACAGAAATTTACCATCCAGTGAGCGTGCTGTCCGTCTGGTTATCAAGCGTAAGATTGGGTTTACAGGCAGTGCTCAACATCTGCTATGAAATATTAGATATAAGGGACAATTTAGACATCATGGTAGGTTTTAATCCAGCAGCTTGCTACCAACATTTGCCATAGGCACAAAAGTTGGTAGACCCTACACAAACCTAACATACAATAATAAGCCAGTCACGCCCACGAGATGGGGGACAACTCAGTGGCTAGAGCACTCAGCTCAATATGATTAGATCCTTGGGCGAGGCAGCCCTTGTTATTCCTGCCTCCTTCTGTGAATGTGAGATCTTCATTACATGAGTCCTCAATTTTGCCACTCCAAAGACAAAACTCGCATATAAAACGCCGCTAAATAAAATGACCAAGGTGTTGGTAGACCAAGAAACCACTGCTAAACTGACCTCACAACTCAAAGCTGAGTGTCTTAATTTGTAGAACCACAAATATTACCATTTTCAGTTTACCATTATCTCACTTCAAGGACCTGTTATTTCAGGAGGTGACGTATAGTCTTAAGACACATTATGTCGAATGTTGGCTCATCACACTCCAAATGACCTAGAGTGGGTTTTAATTGTGACCAAGCTCTATTACTACACGGTGCTGGGGCTTTATGCCAGTGACTCTAGTATACCAAGCATGCAGCTGCATATGCGTTACTAGGCGTGCCAACTCACTGACCAAATGCTGCTTATCCTGTTGGTTGTTTAGATCAACAAGAAGACAGAGATCTTAGCAGCCGTGTTTTACCGATGCATGGTTTGCAGTACAGACATCAAGCGATCTATCGATTCAGATGTGAGTGTCTAAAGCTACGACTGTATGAAGAAACAAGCACTTTGCCTCAGAGGATTCCCCATCACCATGCCAGAAACCCATTCCCCATCACCATGCCAGAAACCCATTCCCCATCACCATGCCAGAAACCCATTCCCCCATTACCATGCCAGAAACCCATTCCCCATCACCATGCCAGAAACCCATTCCCCATCACCATGCCAGAAACCCATTCCCCATCACCATGCCAGAAACCCATTCCCTATCGCAAGGTGTCCAATTTGGCTCACAAGACTCTCATGTAGGGATATAGGGGAAGACAGATAGCTGATATAGATACGATTGGTTTTATACGGGCGGTGGGCGCTCATTTATCGGCCATTTGCAACCACCAAAACCTATCTGATCACACTCAACATTGACTCTTGATTGAAGCAGATTTTCATCCAAATGTTTCATGTATTTTTGCGATTTCCGTGGTTCAGTCGTTTGTGCGACTGTTTTTTAACTTTACTAACATTCAGTAGTTCTTTGACACACATCGCATATCTGAGAGGATCCATCTAATATTCTATGCCTTGTCAACCAGCGACTAATAGCTACAGACCGTGCATGGGATATCATGTTCATAAGACTCGGACAGACAGGACAGTCAACAATGAAACATAATATACTCAATGGTTTTAAACTAGGTACTCGTAGCTGAGGGAGTATGTAGACGAATTTGGACCCATTTACGGTAAAGGGCAGAATCTCCTAAGGGATGCACATCTGCATTGGAAAATCAACTGGGTCTCAGTTTACAGGAGCGTCGCGCCATTGATAACTCGCAGTCGCAAGGCATGTTATCCCATCATGATGATTGGATGGCTGCAGCAGATAAGTGGTTGATTTTCGCCATTTAGCTGTTCCCGGGGTTAGCCATCAGGAGATTTGCTCCTTTTACACTTGTGTGTACCCGCAGACAAGTCGACTCGATTAAACATCTGATGAGGGTGCCGCATTTGTTTTATTTGAACTGGGAATCGAACCAGGATCCCCTGGTCCGAGGAAAAGCATGGTTACCACCAAACCAACGCTTTACCCAACCGCAGTGGATGTGAAAACTGCTGCAGAATGTATAAGTTACAGATACATGAGTGGACAGTATCTCATAGCTTTTACGTCTATTATACTGTGCGGTCAGTGTTGCCTGTGGTATTATAATGAAGCAAAACTGTGTGTCAAATTTAGTCATGAGAATGACCAAAAGCTTTCTTCACTGAACGCAATCAACGTGGTGAATTTTATCACTTTTTAAACAGCCTTGTCTCGGATGTAACAACATGAACCAATAATTGTGAACCCGCATTCTCCTCAAAATCTTTGCTAGAATTGCTTGGGCGTGTCAGCTCTTTGGACGTGATGTTTGCATAGCACATCAGTTCGCTCAGTGGCATAAATTCCTTTATGTCACTGCTTTGCCAGCATCGGTTTTGTATAGTTTTTTAGTTCAGTGCGCAGAAATGTCTCTGAAGCTTTACACCAGGGGCACTATCAGGCTTGCACAGATTCATGCACGAGTTGCAAGGTTTAAGCCAACACAAACAGAAGCATTACCTTAGATCTAGTCAATGCCCTCTCCTGGGCATAGATGAATAGCGCCTACATTGAGTTATCACAACGAAATGACACCAGTAAGCCAGATTTTGGTCTTGCCTCATCATCCAAATTCTTTGCACTCTTACATCTTTACGAAAGGTGATACCCATGGCAGAATCACTTTTCTGGTATAGAGGAGTAGTGGCAAAGAAAATTTCTCAGTGACACTCAATCGGATTTTTGTATCATGAAAACACCCAACTTTTGTTCTGTCAATTTTGCTGAAAAGTCCTCAGTATCTACAGGGTTTGTAGGAGAACACAACTTGAATACTGAGATACGCTCTTTTAAATTTAATTGATGCGCCTCAAACTTCATTTGACTCTAGGTAAAAACAAAACGCAACGGAATCTATCATCACCAAGCTAGAACTTTCTGCAAGCCATCCTGATATAATTTTGAGGCTAACTCTTTAGAGGCTGGGTTAAGCTGCGAGGGAAATAAAATATAAATTTTGTTCGTCTAATGTTCCTCTTGGCAAATAAAATCAGGTCAAAGCCACGAGTTTAGCGGTACTACGGAGACACTCACCTTCATAACTTCTACCATCTCTGTCTCCTCAATGCAGCCATTCTGATCAATATCATATAACCTAAAGGCCATGCGGAGTTTATCTTCCGGCTTGCTCGATCGAGTAACATTAATGGCCTACAAATATGAAAGCATTCCACCTTGATTTATAATTCTTCGGTGTCATCTTTTAGCCTTCTCTTTACAAAAATCAACAAAATTAAGATTTTGCTTGTATTTTTATAGACTCCAGAATCTGAAATGATTAAGCTGTTCTTTTGAAATAGCTCAACTTGTCACTAGCTAATCGACAATCAAACAACAACTTAGAACAGCTCCCTACAATTAAAAGTTCACGGAAATAAACTACTTTTCTATTTTTGTTTAAACGATTTCTAGCGAACTCGTGCACCCAATTTCAAAATCGTGTTACGCATTCAACTTGACGATGGTGGGTAGGTCGGTTGCCTTTGGTTGGAGATCGCTAAATTTCGTGTTCAAACCCTGGTCATACCAATCTCCCACCATGACTGTGAGCTCTCTACATAATTCCTGGTTTCCACCAATCCTCCAGCTCTGAAATAGGAGGTCGGCTAAATATAGATGCTTGAGTGCCCCTATAGGACACAAAATCAACTAAGTTTACCTCAATGAATTCGACAAAGTCGATCTGTCCAGAGTTGTCCTGGTCATAAGTTCTGAATATGTGTTCATATAACGGGTTTTGTTGGTTTGTTTGTGACTTGGAGAGTTCAGAGTAAATCTTACAGAATTGCTCTTTACTTAGCTTTCCAGTCGGGCATTCTTTCTACAATTACAAGAGATTCATTATTCACTGGTAATGCGTATTTATTCCTATGTTTATTTTATTTATTCATTTTTCTACTTGAGCAATTGGTCATGTTGCTCAATAGACCTCCTAAACATGAGGCTTGTCGGAGAGGTAGGAAGAAGCTAGGAATTATGTGAGGAACTCATTCTCACAGTGGGTGCTCGGCATGTCTAAGACTTCAATCCAGGATCTTTCGATCTTCAACCAAGCGCTCTAGTCATTGAGCTATCCTGATACCCCTAGGCCCCTTCACTGTTATGGTGAACCTGTTGGGTTAGATACTTGTTTTTCTACCAGTTATGGCTTATCACGGAACCCCACAAGTGGTTCAGTTTCAATGCTCCACCTCATAGTGAGGCTTGTGTTTTTTTTTAGGTAGGATTGAAGAGAGGAGCACACATTCACAATGGGAACCAGTCATGACCAGTATTCAGGCTCGAGTCCTCACTGTTGCGAGCCCAGCGCTCTACCACTGAGCTGTCCATCTATCCAATTATTCACTGGTGATGTAGATTCATATCTGCCTGCCACCTAGCTGTTTATATGCGTGTCTTACTGGTATGTGTATAGGAACTGCAATGTGCAGGCGATTCGAAGATAAATATATAGATAATTGGATTTATAATTATATATTTTATTTCTATCGGTGTATTTGTCACAACACCACTGGTATTAAATTATGATGAAAATTTTGATTTCTTAATTCAGGATGTCCATTAACAACCAGGTCGACTTGGTGTCACCGCTTTTCTTCAGAAATTACTTTGTCTACAAAAACCTATAGAGTAGTGATTGCCTTCTCTATAAACCCTGGTCAGTTTCGACGATTTCGCCTACACAGGACCTGTTTCCTGTTGACTATCCATAACAATTTGATAAGCACTCAATAACCCTATTGCTAGTCTTCCATTCGGTCAGCGCCCACTAAAGAAGCCGATTCCATTGATTTCTGCGCGTCAGCTGAGGTTTGAGCGCTCCATTCGCTCCGAGAGAGTAGATAGTCATCAGATAATGAGGTTAAAAGTCCAGGGCATCAACTCACCATCACAGGTTTCCCTTAGGAATAGGCAGGTGATGGATAAAACTACTCACTTCACTGATACATAAGCAAACAGTCTTAATGATTATTGCATCATTGCTTGAGCTTCTCCATCATGTTTTTTTTACATTGCAAATATAACTTATAGGGTCGGTGTCTTCACTATAGTAGATTTCATTATCTTCAATCTATAACTCCTACTCAGCTGTTGCCAGGGTCCATGGTTGATTCCCGGTTTGGGCAAAAACTTGAAAATTTTGAAGCAATTTCTGAGGCGATTTCTTCATACCCCTGACTCAGGGTGTATGAATATGGTGAGGTATTTGTAAGATGCGACGCATATAGAATGTTGGACCCATATAGGGCACACACGTTTATCTATAGTTTGTTCTCTAGCTTATCCGATATATATTTAGATGATTTCATACGAAGCAGTTCTACCAAATGAAATGAGCTTCCAATTTACTAGTAATTCCATTAGGAAAAAAGCAACCCACAGTAAGTAACTCAATCAGTAGCAACCGCACATTTATTCCCAGAAAAAAACAACCCCAGATATGGGAGAAGAAATAGATTATGAAATGGTATCTCTCAGTCTATAATTGATACATGTTTGGGATATATGACGCTTTTCCTTGTTTTGATTTTGAAATAGGATGAATTGGCTAATTACCGTCGAGTGAAGCAAACTGCTTGCAATACTAACACTAATACTATATTATCTATGTGTATACTTCATACTCATCCTCTACAGTATGCTAAAATACACATACTGTAGTCTGAAGTATCAGCATTATAGTGGCGATGAAGAGACCATCCACCACTGAGCCGAGCTATATAATAATATTTTCTGCTTGGTTAGTTGATTATCTCACTCTTTTGGCTGTGCAGCCAGGCCAACCAGAAAGTGTGTATAAACTTTACCGCGCATATCACTCATCCACAGGGAATGTCAAAAGCTAGGTTGTACTATAGCACTATATGCTAAAGTCTAATATTTTATAGTAGCTGCATACGTTAATAATATGCGATGGGGGGTTGTTTCCTGCATGGAAAATCGCTCGCGGGCATAGCATAATACTGTCGTATCCTATTGCACCAATGAATTTTACGCCAATCAATGAATGCCCATGGCAATTAGTACTTTAAGAAAATCGGCTTATAGAAGAAAGAATAAAAAGCCGATGGGTAGTTTGTAGTCAGCCTGATGAGCTGCCATGCAGTGACTGGATGGAAATATGGTGTCATTATCCTCTATAGAAATCTGCCCTCTATCATGAAGTAGATAAGCTCGGCCAACAAACATAGTGGTATAATGGGCTAGCGCATGGTTAGGGCGCTTGTCTCAGTGGCTGAAGCGCTTGGCTAAGTTCCAAAAATCCTGTGTTCAAGTCCTAGTCATGCTGAGCGCCTACAGTGAGAATCAGCTCCTCACAATAATTCTAGCTCCGACCATTCCAACAAGCCTCAGGCTTATGAGGTCTGTTAAGTAGGATAACTCAGTGTCTGAGTAGTAACAAATCTTTCAGGTGAAGTTGATTGTTTGCCCGACTTTACATAGCAAAACTTGATTGTAACGCTGAAATCAGGAAGTCATGGTCGAGGGAAGAATCTGATCGAAGTTAAGTAGCTTTTGTCTCAACTATGGGTGTTATAAGAATTATGCCTTTAAACAGTGGCATGAAATGGCCTTTTTGTCACTAATCTAAATAACACTTTAATTGTAGACATTAGCCGAGTCTGAAAAAAACAGATTTGGAAAGGCTTTAGCCGCGTTCTTTAAAACTTCATAAAGATTACCGCATCTCTTCAATAATCCCAAGGTTTCTATTTGGTCTATTAGAAAGGGCTCTGTCTTCAGTATAAGCATACCCCTTATTTCTCACTCTGAAACGCGGACAGTTTCCAGAGGCTAGGAGGATGAAGATGCCTTTTAAAAGTCATACTACACTAAAAGAATTATACTGTTATTCGAAGGATGTATAGATATTATAGGGAAAAGCGAAATGAAAATATGTAATTATTTACACTAACACTACAAAATATAGTGGAATTATGAGCTTATAGCTGCAAGCACTCACCATATAAATTCTGTACCAGTGTTTTATTTCTTTAGCCGTTATACTCGTTTTCTTCAATAAATAATCCAAATCTTCTTTAGGTATTTGTTCCATCTTTGTATTATTTTTACCCATCGTTCTGTCTGTGTACTGAGTCCTGGTAATTGAGCTAGTTTGTGTATAACTGTATATTATTTGGCAATGCGCAAGATAAGAATGGATAGCTTATGCAGCATAAGGCAGAAAGGATCAATACGATGAGAGTCTACCTTCAGCCCGAGATGCTAGGCTGTACAGCTAAGTGCGTTAACGCATTATACTAGTTACCGCTTTATTATCATTACTCTCAGTTACTCTCCCTCCACATAGCTGTAGAATGCGCTGAAGTGTGTAGCCTAATTTACAGACTATATAGTCGCTCTAGAGGTTCACACCAAATGCATGGATAATCTAATCACGATAGGGTGGGTCTCATGCATTCATGCCTGAAGACTCTCACCATTCATCCTGACCTGACGCTAATTCGGAAAGTACACCGGATAGTCGCGTTTCCTTTTTACTTTATTGGTCATTTCATGGAAGTAGCTTAATTCTATATCAAGCAGTGTTGGAAAATTCTGCAAACTTTTCAGCTTTCTCTCATTTTCATTCCGATCTGCCGACTTCCTATGCATGGGCACCAAGAGGATTGTTGAGGGTTTATGTTACATCATATTGTCATAACCTGTATTTTCCTTTAGATGCATGGCCATGGCGGTTTACAGAGGAACATGAGGGGCAGAAGAAGCTGTGTTGTTGCATGTTCCTAATATTCCATAGCCTGAACAGTAGGTAATAGCGGAATGGTGCCCCCATAGCCAATGACGATTAGTGTATGACGCGGCCGAAGAACAACATATTGGATCAACAACATCAGAGAGTGGAAAGATGGGATGGAGTAGGAAAAAAGGGCTGCAATCAACAGTGATGCCTATGGATCAAAACTGGTCTACGATGAATAAAGAACAACACCTTGTGGTGCCTATCTCCTCTCCATGTGTTCTTTGAGCTAGAATTATACACGTATATGAGGAACTAACACTCACATTGGAAGCTCATCAAGGTCAGGATTTAAACCCATGTACAGGCGATTGCAACCTCGGTGCTCCACCACATTCCGCGGTGATGACTTGGCGTTTATGAGACAAGAAAGCAGTAAGGTCTTTATCACTCCTTCAGGATTTATTATTTTATGTTACCTTTTTTCATATCCTGACCAGGGTCAGGGCGTTCGGGAATTGTCTACTGAGTCTTTCACTCATTGTTTCCCAGGGTGCGTCATAAGAGAATTTCCTGCATGCACCCGCATACCACATAGAGAAGGTAACTCTGAGGATGATTTCCTCAACAGATTTCAAACAATGAATAAGAGTCATCCTCTCTTTAAGTTAGAGCTCTTGTGCCGATAGTTTTTAAGATGATCATCAAAATTAATAACTGGAATGACTGCAGCTCACAAGACAATGAAAAAAGATCGCGGGGTTGAGAGTATTTACTCAAAAAAGTAACTAATTAATCAATACCCTCTACTTATGTAAAAAGTATTAGTTATTTTAAAATAAAGTAGACAACAACTTTTATGTATTCCACACTTTTCCTCAAATAGTGTGTAATGTGAGAAACCACATGCAGAGGATCCTATTGAAAGTGAACAGGCTAGAAGTAACTAATCCAGTTACTATTACTCCCTACCCTGCAAAATTGCTAGACATTAGTTGGCAATACCACAGCATAAATGACACCGTCAAAGAAAAAACTAACCTACATATTTAAAAAGATAACAAAAATGGAAATGGACAATTATAACAACATAACTAGGCGGAAGACTTGACAAAAATGGAAAAAATAT
>Ga0224501_10002525_pt1 | contig 14413 bp, 17 predicted proteins | sample SF_Oct11_sed_USG_4_FD_169105 | JGI IMG/M metagenome (GOLD analysis project Ga0224501, IMG submission 169105) | Sediment microbial communities from San Francisco Bay, California, United States - SF_Oct11_sed_USGS_8_1 | ecosystem: Environmental > Aquatic > Marine > Sediment | place: USA...
CCCAAGCTGAAGGATGACTAGGTTCCTTCAGATATGTAAGACTTCAGGCTCATAAACAATGCGCGCTGATCGGAGATATGCAAGGATCAGTCCAGTCTTTGGCTGCAGTTTCCAGTTCCCAAAGGAAGAATTGCAGGTTTGAGGTTATTCCTAGATGGTCTGGTATGATTTAAAAGCGTAGTTGCCGCTTGCTATACATGATGGTGACTCTCGTTTGTATACCTCAGAGAAGAGGCGTCGCACGTTAGAAAGGCTCCCTCCTACATTTCGGGAGCAGTACTTCTCAATCTTCAGCGGCCCAGAGCCGGAGACGCTCCACCCAGATCTCTATCAGCGGCTGATAGACGAAGGAACTGACGTAATCATCGAGCATCTGAAGGGGTACAACAAGCTCAGGAAGAGCCTCATGCAGAAAGTAGCTGGTAACGTACAGATCATGAAGCTGAAACAAGACGAAAAGGCTGCGAGCGTACGGGCTGTAGCCTCCGATGCGGGAAACAACGGAGTGGACTTGAGGTCAGCCTTTGCTCCTTTATACGCTTCTACGGCCTTAGTGGCTGAGGGCTGGAGGATAACTGATGAGCCCATATTTAAGGCTGGGAAGGCTGAGCTGTGGTCGGACGAGTACAGATCACATGATAGGGAGGCCCTGCTTGCATCGAATATACAGTTCCAAGTAACTGAACTGGCTGTTGAGAGATGGGAGCCAAAGATTGTTCTATTTGACGGTGCACTTCTCATCAACCCTTGGTTGAGGCCCATCGGCGGATCCACTGACGAGTACAAAGAAGACTTCAACTTAGCCCTGACTAACGCCGTCGGACTGCTGCAGACATGCTATGAGCAGGGCATACCTGTTGTTGGTTTTGTCAAAAGGACAAGAATAAACCATGTCTGTAGAAGTTTTGGCATATCCAAAATGAGAGATACAGCGCTCTTCGATCTTGTACTACGCTTGGGCGATTGTACCGTCCCGCTCCCTGAGCCCCGCAGGAACAGAGTCGTCGAGGAATACAGGAAGAAAGCCGAAGAGCTAGGCATCCCTAGCAGCAAGATTGATGAGATGACAAACTTCCACAGCAGCTATGTCCGGACTGGTTTGACGACCCCATTCAGGCTTGAGATGCCCCAATACTGTCTGGACCGACTTGAAGAGATAGGTACGGTTGTATATGCAACCTCTGAGGAGGCGTCTGGGATTCCCTTTTCAATCACCGAGGCGGATAGGCTTACAAGGGTGACGACGAGCATCTCGAACATACGTACACTCATGCTCTACTCAAAGGCGCTCGATCTTGTGAAGAAGGGGGAGATGGAGCCGGAGGACCTGAATCTCCTGGCGTTGCAGCACGGTGAACACTGGGTAATCAGGGACGGGGAATACCTGTCAGATGTTCTCGCTGAGGGAGGGGGAGCATAATGTCCGACGCGTTTACAAGGCCTATCGGCTATGCCCTCTCAGGTTGCACCCATAACTTCATAACATTCGTCGTTATGGAAGACGCTCAGGCGAGAGTCAACTACTTTTACTTCATAAGCCATCCAGCGAACCCTGAGATTCCTGTCCTGACAAGAACATTCAGGGTCCAGCCATACAATCCTGAGATGATAACCGGGAGGACAGGTCCACTGGCCGGAAGGAAGGGCAGGAGAGCCGACTATGGGAAAAGACTAGAGTATGTAGTTGCATTCGCCGAGATCTTGGGATACTACGATGAGAAGAGAAGATGGAGGATGATGGAGGTCGCCCCGTCTCCGTGGGATTACGTCTATGAGCCAAGTGAGGGCGCCCTCAGGAGCTTCTTCGTACCAGAGGAGATGGCAACAGAATCCCTGATGCTAGAAATAGGGAAGGTCAGGGGCACAAATATACAAGCTTACATCGACCTCAACTCCATTGCGAAGGGGCATATGTTCGTCGCAGGGATGACAAGATCCGGGAAGTCGAGCTTCGTCATAAACCTCGTAGCCAAAGCCTCGAGGCTGAAGCCTCAGCCGCACTTCATTATCTTCGATAGGCGGGGAGAGTATGGAGGCCTGATGAAGTACGGAGTGATCAGGTATCCATACAGCAAGTTTACGCCAGAGATCACCGATCCCAGTACGATCGCTCAGAAGCTTGAATTGAAGAGCAGAGAAAGAAGCGCAGTCCTACAAGCCGCCAGAATTCTGATAACCGAGGGCTCAGAGATAACGCGAGAGAGCCTATTCGCTAGAGTCGAGTCACTGATGGAGAAGGGCGTGATCTACAAGTCCCCTGATAGCCAGAGGAAGTCTTTAACGACTATTCAGTGGGCACTGGAGAGCAAGGGAGACTTCCTTGACCGAGTAGTCAGACCCCTCGACATTGTGGAGGAAGCTAACGAGAAGTTCGCATTGGTGATAGACTTCTCGGTCGATGTTGACATCGAAGCTCAACAGAGAACCGTAAACCATATCCTAGATCAGGTAAGAGAGCACGCAATGATGAGAAAAGACTACGGAGACTTCGCATGCATAATCGTAATCGAAGAAGCCCAATACTTCGCTCCAGAGAGAGGCGTGGAGATCAGAGAATCGAATGCGCAATCACAGGTGAAAGGCTCAATGATCGAGACGATCAGCCAAGCAGGAGGGTACAACGTTGGCCTGATCATCATGACTCAGAGACCAGCCTACGTGCTAAAGAGCTGCATCTCACAATGCAACTCAGTTGCATGCTTCAGACTGAAGAGTGGAAACGACCAAGACGCCATCCTTCAATATACGGAATATGGATCTGAAAGACTACGAGACTACCTTCCAGGACTGGCCGATCACGAAGCAATGCTATGGGGAATCGCCGTGCCGACTCCATTCCCGGTCATAGCAGAAATCGAAGTCGAAGAATATCCGCAGAAAGCTGTGGCCTTTGCGAAGCAAGCTTGGGAAAGGATGGAACGGGCCAACAGAATCCGAAGAGTATCATAGACGTACGGCTCCTAATCTTACTGTGATCGCATAGATTGTGGAATCAGCCTAGATTCTTAGCATGTGAAAAGCCTTGATCATCTTGGTGGGAACGGACTTTCACGGGAGCGAAGAAGCATTCAGAGGCTTCGCTTCTAAGGCCGAAGAGACGAAAGCGGAGATTCTGGTTATCTGCGGGGACATAACTCACTTCGGCTCACTCCAAGAAGCGAGATCCCTTCTGTCTCTCTTAGCAAGCCTTAGGCTTCCAGTATATTTCGTTCCAGGAAATTGCGATCCCCCATCGCTAGCAACGATAGAAGTAGAAGGAGCAAGCTGTATCCACGGATCATACGAATCCTACAATGATGTCACATTCTTCGGGTTGGGAGGAGGGCCGATCAGCCCGTTTAGCACGCCTTTTGAGATGACAGAGGAGGAGATGGCTGATTTTCTTACCAGCAAGGCGAAAAGATCTGTGGCGAGTCAAATGTTCATTTTGGTCTCTCATACCCCTCCTAGACGTACAAAGTTGGATAGGATCTTCTCTGGCGCAAACGTGGGCAGTGAATATGTTAGGAAGTTCATCGAGGAGAGGAAGCCATCCGCCGTCTTCTGCGGGCATATTCATGAAGCGCGTGGAGTAGATAAGATCGGCGAGACCATCCTTATGAACCCCGGTCCAGCGAGACACGGATACTGCGGCTTGGTCTCCGTCAACGACAAGATCGAAGTCGAACTTGACTACATGTGAAGGTAAAGTTTAAAAGGTTACATCCGAAATTGTTCTCTTCACGAGGGGTAACGGATGCCGTTTAAGGAAGGCGACTTTGTTCTCTTGGATTACATTGGAAGAGTGGTCGAGACAGGAGAGGTCTTCGAGACCACAATCGAACGAATCGCCAAAGAAGAGGGCATGTACACGGAAGGAGGCCAGTACGAGCCCAGACTGGTAGTGATAGGCGAGGGTTGGGTGTTAAAGGCTCTAGACGAAAGCCTTTTGAATCTCAAGCTTGAAGACACCGCGAAGGTTGAGACACCACCTGAGAAAGCTTTCGGAGATCGTGACCCGGACAAGGTCAGGCTATACCCAATAAGACGCCTTACCGCGCAAGGAATAGCCCCGAGACTCGGCATGCGAATCCAAATGAACGGAAGGCTAGCAACGATTAGGACAATAGGGTCTGGCAGGGCACAACTGGACTTCAACCCGCCACTCGCGGGGAGGACCCTGTCTTACGAGGTCACCGTCAGAAAGAAACTCAGGACCACGAAAGAGAAGATTCAAGCTCTGATCCACCGGAGGATGCCGCTAGTCGAGGTCGGAAAGTTCGCAGTGAAGAAGACTAGGAACACCCTCACAATAGACATCCCCGAAGAGGCATATTACATAGAAGGGCTGCAACTGTCGAAGAGGGGAATCTTCATGGATGTACAAAGGTTCTTCCCACAGATAAAAACAGTAATGTTTATCGAAACCTTCAAGAGACCGGAACCCGCTGCAGGAGAACCCTCACCAAAGGAAGGCTCTGAAGACATCGAAGGCGACCAGTAACCGCAGCTATCTCACAGCGATCTCCTCGCAAGAGGCCTTTCGGGAAGCAGAGCCCAAAGTTTTCGCAATCCTCCATACGACAATCTAAGGGCTGGAAAAGAACTGTGGCTCCCTCTATTGCCTGCTTAGAATGAACAGCTCCCTCGATCTCAGACTCAACGACCTCGACTACCCTCATGTTCTCCTCGGAAAGTCTGCAGTACAGCGTCTTATTGCGAATTCCGACAACCCTGAATATGCGCCCGGGCTCCAAGTTGAGTGAGCAGACGTGAAGATACTCGCATCCCTCGCATTTGTCGGTAGATCCCCTGTGGATGAATCTGAACCCCTCCTTAGCTTGATTGGTGCCTACGAGTGTGATGATGACCTTCCGTGATGACATATCTGAGCCTTCTAGCCTATCACGCCGGTTGTCCTGGCCACTCTCTCCGCGGACTTTTGATTCAGCGGCTTCTCATCCAGGATTGTGTACCGTTCAGGCCGGATATCACGTGCCTTAACCAGAGCCCTCACAATATACTCAGGCTTAACCCCGATCTCGCTGGCTTTAGTTGGAGCTCCAACCCTTTGGAGGACGTTCCTTATCCTCCTCCAATCCATACCATGCAGGTAAGCCATCATTACAGCGCCCAAGCCGCACTGTTCTCCGTGCATCGCAGGCTTCTCCGCGATCGTGTTCAGCGCATGGCTGAAAAGGTGCGCCGACCCGCTGCATGGCCTGCTCGTCCCCGCCACACCCATAGCTACGCCGCAGCTGACCAGCGCTTCAAGCACTATTCGAAGGCCCTCCTCCGAACCGGGTTTGATTATATCCGCGTTCTCGGCGACGTGTCGTGCGCTCATCAAGGCGAGGCTGGAAGAATACTGAGCATAGTACTCATTTCTTCTCTCATGTGCAATCTTCCAATCCCGCGTCGATATGAACTTGGATACTACGTCTCCACATCCGCTCGCCAGGAATCTATGAGGTGCTTGGATTATTATGCTCGTGTCAGCTATCACGGCCATGGGAGACTGTCCTATAACCGAATACGGCCGATCTAGCCCTCTGAGAGAGACACAAGGGCTAGCCATCCCATCGTGAGACGCCGTGGTTGGGATACTGATGAAGGGAACACCTTGACGTGCAGAGCTCAGCTTACCCAAGTCGATCCTTGTTCCCCCGCCAACTCCTAACACGGCATTGGGCTTGCACTTAGCGATCTCTTTCTCAATGATCCGGATGTCGTCTAAGTTGGGAGCTTGCGAACTCACAACAAGGTAGTTAACCTCTAGACCTTGATCTCCTAAGAGATCGATGGTTCTCTGCCCGGCTATGTTGAAGGTTCTTTCTCCAGTGACCATGAAGAGAGACTTCGAGTAGCCCAGCCTTCTGCATAGATCTCCGATCTGGTCCAAAGTCCCGTTCCCAACGATGACCTCTCTAGGGAACTCCATCCTGTGAGGCTTGGTGGACAAGAGAAATCACGACTTATAATCATACTGCTAGCAAATGGATTTAAGACTTCTGGGTTACATCTTTGATCAAGTGGATAGTAGGAAAATTCCGAACGATTTAAATCTGACCTTTACAATGTATCTGTCACTCCCTTGTCCTATGACAAGTAATGCTGACAATCACCTTTCTGAGGAGCGAAATGAGAAGTTGTACGGCAAAGTTGAAGACCTTACCTTTAAGGGAACGACGACAATAGGAATTGCAGCAAGAGACGGGGTCATTCTGGCCTCCGATACGCGCGTGACGATGGGCTCGATGGTGGCTCATAAGAGGGGAAAGAAAGTCTACAGGATAAACGATCATCTAGCTATGACGATCTCAGGAAACGTCGCGGACGCCCAGCGGACGGTCGAGATGTTGAAGGCAAATGCGAGAATATACCGCCTTGAGAACAAACGCTCCATGCCGGTGAAGACTGCAGCCAGACTTGTCGCTAACCTATTCTTCTCCGCCCGTCTGGCACCTTATATTGCTCAGATCTTAGTTGGGGGAGTCGATGATTCAGGACCACATGTATATGCACTCGACCCTTTCGGAAGCTTGACTGAAGAGAAAACCGTTGCAACGGGTTCTGGCTCACCGATAGCTTACGGAGTCCTCGAAGACAAAATCAAAGATGGTATGCTGGTGAGTGAGGCCCTGCCAATTGTCGTACGCTCAGTCGTCTCCGCTATGAAGAGGAACGTAATGACCGGAGACAGTTTCGATGTAGCCCTGATAGATGAGAATGGGTATCGGGAACTCGCAGAAGAAGAAAAGAGAGGTTTGTAGCGGTTAACTTATTGCACACTGACAGTCTTTGAGGTGCAGTATAGAAGTGGCTTCCATAGACAAGATAGCTATGCGACAGACTATATTGGAGTATATTCCCAAAGAGGCTGAAATCACCCGCATCGAGTTTGAGGGGCCGTCACTGGCAATCTACACTAAGAAGCCGGAGATCCTGATCGAGCAAAGCCATATTGTGGCCAATGTGGTCAATATGATACGGAAGAGGATAGTTGTCCGATCCGATCCCTCCGTTAGATTACTAGAGAAAGACACTGAGAGAGCTATAAACGAGATAGTGCCCAAAGACGCGGAGATAACCAATGTGAACTATGATCCAAGTCTCGGAGAGGTCATCATAGAAGCGAAGAAGCCCGGGTTGGTGATCGGAAAGAATGGCATCATCCTACAGGAGATAATACAAAAGACACGATGGAGACCACGAATATTGCGGAGCCCTCCTATACCCTCGAAGATAATGGCGCATGTTCGACACTTTCTACATAGCGAAAGCAAGGAAAGGGAGAGAATCCTTAGAACGGTAGGAGAGAGAATCTTCCGGCCGATGATCTATGGCGTTGGAGACGTCCGGATAACGATGCTGGGTGGCGCCCAACAGGTCGGCCGGTCAGCAATCCTTCTGCAAACAAGAGAGAGCGAGATCCTACTGGACTGCGGGATCAACCCAGGTTCGGGAAGCGCATTCGAGGCCTTTCCGCGTTTTGACACATCTCAGTTCAGTTTAGACAACTTGGACGCGGTAATCATAAGCCACGCTCACCTAGACCACTGCGGGTTCCTCCCGTTTCTATACAAGTATGGGTATGACGGCCCTACGTACTGCTCGGTTCCCACCCAGAGCCTCATGACCCTACTTCAGCTCGACTATCTCGATGTCCTCGCCAAGCAGGGAATGATGCCTCCATACGATCAAAAGGACATAAGAGACAGCGTCCTCCACACAATTCCGTTGCGTTTCGGCGTCGTAACCGATATAGCGCCGGACGTACGTCTAACTCTGCATAATGCAGGCCACATACTTGGTTCATCGATTCTTCATTTGCACATAGGAGAGGGGCTGCACAACATAGTTTACACGAGCGACTACAAGTTCGGGAGGACTATGCTTCTAGAAGCCGCGGAAACCGAGTTCCCAAGGGTGGAGACGATCATAACTGAGAGCACGTACGGTGCACCCTTGGACATAATGCCGGCTAGACAAGAGGTTGAGGAAAGCCTCGTCCAGACTTTAAACAAGACCCTCGAGAGGGGTGGAAAGGTCATGATCCCAGTCCCGGCTGTGGGAAGAGCTCAAGAGATCATGCTAGTCATCGATAGATACATGAAACTCGGCATGTTAAGGGAGGCACCTGTCTTCATAGAAGGGATGATCTCTGATGCCACGGCTATCCACACGGCCTACCCAGAGTACCTCTCGAGAGAAGTGCGGAACAGTATACTACACAAGGGGGTCAATCCATTCCAGTCAGACTACTTCACACTCGTCGAGCATCCAAGCGCTAGGGAGAATATAATAAGCGGCGACGAATGCATCATAATCGCCACATCAGGCATGCTCGAGGGAGGACCTATAATTGACTACTTCAAACGACTTGCGCACGATGAGAATAACGCAATAGTGTTTGTGAGCTACCAGATCGAGGGAACCTTAGGACGCCGAGTCCAGAAGGGTCTAACCGAGGTCTCGATGATGAACAGTGACAGGAAGATCGAGGTAATCCAAGTTAACCTAGACGTCGAGACGATTGAAGGTTTCTCTGGCCACTCAGACAGAAGACAGATATCTAGTTACATCCGAAGGGTGTCGCCGAAGCTCGAAAACATAATCGTGTGCCATGGGGAGAGAGCGAAATGCCTAAACGTGGCGCAAAACTTGCAGAAACGTTACAAGGTCAACGCGATCGCGCCGAATATTCTGGAGACCATCAGGCTACGGTAGACCTGACCTCGGATGTTTTGCCCTTCTCCCGCCATATCCTGACGAATGGTGGCGTTACAACGATTCGTTCCTCACCCAGACGGGCTATGTCCCCGCCATGAGAGTCAGCAAACTCACACAACTCGCTTACGGCACGCTTAACATCATCTATGTTGTTCGTTGCCAGTGGGCTGACACGGATGATCAGGATATTTCCCGATTCCACTTCATCCTTGATTGAGTCGATATCCTCGATTGACTTCAGAGGCATCGCTTTCAAGTAGACCTTATCTGGGATTTTCCGTCTAAGCCTTTCATACTCGTTCCTGGATGGTTCAACGGGTGAATTGGATGGGGTGCTGTTAAAGGAATTCTCTTCTGTGGGGGCGCGCTTGTTGGGGTTCCTGATTCTACCTAGGATTTTTCGTATAGCCTTGCCTAGGTCTATCTTCGACAATCGTGCACCCTCTGTAACGTAGTTATTCGTCTCATGTCTTAACCTTTTCGTTTCCTAGATAATAGTCTTAAGTAGATTCCAGATCTTGTCCCCGACGTAATGGATATTATCCGCGACTTTCCCTCGCTTGATCGCTCTTAAAGTCTCTGAATTGAATAGGGCTTGTCCTATCGACAACGGTTTTCTGTGGAGTTGGTCCACAACCGTTAGGAAATCGCCTTCGCCGAAATCTCCAATCACCGCGACGATGCCGGGCGCCATTATATCAGCTCCGCTGCAAATGTATGGTACAGCGCCCATATCGACAACGACCTGGGGGAGGAAAGAGAGGACCTCCTTAAAGAAGAGAGTGGGGAACATAGTATCTTGGACCTCGACTGAGAATGGAGTCCTATTGAAAAGGAAGATCCTCGCTTGCCTTGTCTCAATAAGCTCGACTCTGGGTTTTGATCCAAAGAACTGCTCAGGATTGGCATTAATCACTCGGCAGAAGTCGTTTAGAACTTGTTTCGCATCGCTCTCCCTGAGGAAGTGTCTCCTGAGACTTTCAGGCATGACCTTAGATGCCGACACAACACATATAAATCTGCATATTTTCTTAGAGAGGAATGACAGTTGATTGAGCAGAGGATGCCACAATGGCGATGGAAATTCTTGAGGAGAGCCTTGGAAAGGCGGTCTTGATTAGACTCAAGGGAGGGAAGAGTCTCCGGGGGAAACTCCAAGGGTTTGATCAGCACCTGAACCTTGTACTTGAAGAGGCTGAGGACACGACGAAAGCCGAGGATGTAAAGAAGCTGGGTTTGATCATCGTTAGAGGGGACAATGTGGTGATGATCTCACCACCCCCAAGGTGAAACTATGGGAAAGGGAACGCCTTCCTTTGGGAAGCGTAGGGGAAAGACTCTCCACATTAAATGCAGGAGATGTGGAAGAAGGTCATACAACGTAAAGGATAAGAGATGCTCAGCCTGCGGATATGGAGCTTCTAAGACGATCAGAAGGTACTCTTGGCAGACGAAAACCCTTAATAGGCAAAGGCTTCTCTAATTCTCAAGCTCCAGCAAAGGAAGCAGCAAACTCAAGAAGCTTCAAGATGGATAAATCCAAAACTCACCGTGATCAGCATGGTTAGAAAGGCAAGAATAAGGCTCTCGAGCACTGATTACAGTAAGCTCGAAGAGGTGTGCGGCGAGCTAAAGGCGATCTCAGAGAGAACCGGAGTTAAGATAACAGGGCCTGTTCCTCTTCCAACAAAGAGGCTGCGTGTGCCAGTTCGGAAAACGCCTTGTGGAGAAGGAACGATCACATGGGACAAATGGGAGCTGCGTATCCACAAGCGCCTGATCGATATCGCCGCGGAAGAAAGGGTCATGAGGCGGATCATGAGGGTGAGGGTTCCCGAAGAGGTTTTCATAAGCATCGAACTAGTCTGAGAGCAGGCTGCATAGTTATACTCTATCTATTTCTATGTCCATATCACGTAGGACGGTTACTATTCTATCCCTATCTGCAGCTCGGATCCCCTTCCAGTCGATGACTGCGGACTTGACTTCCTCTTTGGTTCTCTCAACGCACTGTCTTACCACAGAAGCATCTATGAGATGGGTGGTGTACTTCGGGATTATGTGTCCAAAGGCTATAGAGGTGCTGAGCGCGATCCTTGTTAGCTTCTCGTTGTAGTGTGGGCCTCCCACGCCTAAGGCTGCTGGGTATGTTGAGCCTTTTTGGATGGCGTGAACCACTGCTCGCGCGACAATTTCGGCTGCTTTCAGATCCCGCCACTGTTTTGGGGAGCTGCCTAGTTCTGCAAACATTGTGGGAATATCAAGGGAGGGTCCGTGATGTGTGCATTCGTATGACACTTTGTACTCTAATCTCATCTCATTGTTCATTCTCACCATGTCCTGCAAAGTGTCCTTCATTGTACTCGCTGGCGAGACCGAGACTCTTTTTGGCAAGCCGCCGAACTTCGCCTCATCGGTAAGATTGCCTGGAGTATGAACAGACAGAGTCGGGATCTTGCTTAAGCTGCTGTGCCTCGATACGAAGATTATGAGCTCTGCTTCAAAATAGTCTTGGACGAACTGAGCGTGGACTGAGTCTTCATCAACAAAGGCCAATCTAACCTTTACATCTCCAATATTTCTCTCGTAAACCGGGTTCTCCTGGAATTGCTCTGGATGTGTCTTGAATTCATATATCTCTATGATTTTCGTAGCGATATTCTTGCCCGCTTCATCTCTGTTCGATGCCGCGATCAGAATCATCGAGGGCACCCCCGCGTTGTTGCAAGTCAAGGATGACTATATCTAAGGATGTGCATATATGCGAAACTGTGACTTCTCAGCTTTTTCGAGCCGGGGCTCGAATATACTTTTATATATTGGCTACTGATCACTTTTCCGAAGATAGATTGTTCAGTGGTTGAGCTTGGGGCTTTCGTCTTTCCTGAAATCGTGTTCGAGGTTGCTGAGGCTCTCGAAGAAGCCGGGAAGGAGTGAGCTCTGGCTCTCGGTGAAGATCTGTGTTCTAGGAGTCTTATTGATAGGGCTCATAGGCTTTATTATTAGGATTCTACTACAGTTTACGTTGAGCTTCCCAGGTGGTTGATTTGAGTAGCAAAGAAGAGATGAAGCCCTCCACAACGATCTTCGCAGTTAGAACGACTGCGGGGCAGGAGAGGAATGTTGCCAATCTGATCGCTTCAAGAATAGAGGTTAACCAGTTGTCTATCAAGTCTATACTGGTGCCTGACACTCTTAAGGGCTACGTTTTTCTAGAGGCTTCCGGCCCCCACTTCGTAGAAGAGGCTATATCTGGTATAAAGCACGTCAAGTCGAGGGTGCCTGGCAACGTGCCCTACCCCGAGGTTGAGAGGTACATTGTAGTGAAACCTGTGATAGAGGATCTGGACCTAGACGATGTCGTCGAGGTTATTGGCGGTCCATTCAAAGGTATGAGGGCGAAAATAAGGCGGATCGATGAGTCAAAGAATGAGATAACGATAGAGCTCCTTGAGGCAACTTTTACCCTGCCGATTACGGTTCATGCTGATTACGTTAAGCTTGTTGAGAAGGCAAAGAAAGAGGAGGGGTAAGATGGCTGAGAGGAAGGTTGTTGGTGCTCTTGTCAGTGGGGGGCAAGCGACCGCTGGTCCACCATTAGGTCCAGCTTTAGGACCCTTGGGTGTAAATGTTCTTGCTATTGTGAACAAGATCAACGAGGTGACCAAGGGCTACTCTGGAATGAAGGTGCCCGTGAAGATAACCGTCGACGTGGAGACGAAGGAGTTCGAGGTTTCCGTTGGAGTGCCAACGACTTCAGCGTTGATTGTAAAGGAAGCTGGAATAGGCAAGGGTTCAGGAACGCCGAATGTGGAGAAGGTTGCGAACCTTACCTTTGAGCAAGTTGTTAGCGTAGCTCAGATTAAGAGGCAGGCTCTTCTGGCAAGGAATCTGAAGGCTGCGGTTAAGGAGGTCCTTGGGAGCTGTGTCAGCATGGGTGTAATCGTTGATCAAAAGGATCCTCGCGAGGTTCAACAAGAGTTGGATGAAGGAAAATACGATTCTATGCTTCAAGATGCTGAACAATAAGCTTTTATAACCGGTCACATCGTTTCATGACTCAATACTGGGATCAAGATGGTCTTAGAGGTCAAGAACCTTCAAGAAGCAATAAAAGAACTAAGGTCTAAGTCCAAGAAGAGGAACTTCAGCCAATCAGTAGAGCTTGTCATAAACCTCCGTGACGTCGATGTTAAGAAGCCTGAAGGACGGATTCAGGAAGTAGTAGAGCTACCGCATTCAGTGGGGAAGAACGTTGGTGTCTGCGTTATCGCCACTGGGGATCTCGCGCTGAGGGCGAGGAGGGCTGGTGCTGACCTCGTACTGGAAAGGGAGGATCTTGAGCGTCTCGCAGGAGACAAGAAACAGCAGAGACAAACGGCGAAAGAGGCTAGCTTCTTCGTTGCAGAAGCTCCTCTGATGCCTCTAGTTGGTAGAGTTCTCGGACCAATCCTCGGACCGAGAGGTAAGATGCCGATCCCCGTGCCCCCAACGGTTGATATTGAGGATGTGATTGGGAGGCAAAGGAGGATGACTATGGTCAGAGCGAGAGGTCAGCCGACTCTGCATTGTAGAGTGGGAACAGAGGATATGAGTGATCAGGATCTGCTTGATAACGTTCAGGCTGTTGTCGGAAGGGTTGAGAGAAGGCTCAGAAGAGGTATGATGAATATTGATTCGGTCTATCTCAAATTGTCGATGGGTCCGCCGATAAAGGTGAGCATCCAGAAATAGTGGGATCAAGATGCAGCGTCAAGCATTGGTGAAGAAATCGCGTGAGGTCGAAGAGGTCAGGGATCTTATAGAACAGCATAGGGTCGTAGCGATCGCGGGTCTGCACAAGATTAGGGCTGCTCAGCTCCAAGAACTCAAGAAAAAACTCGTTGAAGTCTACATGCGGGTTGTCAAGAACTCCATTATGGAGAGGACGATTGGCAGCTGTGAAGGCAAGGCGAATCTTGATAAGTTGAGGGATTTCCTAGGGGGTTCAAACATATTCCTTTTCGCAGATATTAACCCCTTCAAGTTAGCATTACTTCTTGACAAGAGCAAGGTTGAGATGTTCGCCAAAGCAGGCGATATAGCATCTCGAGATATAGTTGTTCCAGCTGGGAATACTGGGCTAGCTCCAGGTCCGATAATAAGCCAGCTCAATACCGTCGGGCTACCTACCAGGATAGAGACTGGGAGCGTCTGGATAAGCCGTGACACCTTGGTTGTTAGGGAGGGTGAGGTCATCTCTGAGAGGCTTACCGCTGTCCTTTCTAAGCTTGGGATCAAGTCTGTGAAGGCGGGGTTGTCCTTAAAGGTCGTTTATGACGACGGGTCTGTCATAACTGAGGATCAGCTCCATATTGACCTAGAGGAGGTTAAGCGGAAGATAGAGCAGGCTTATCTTGATGCTTTGAGTCTTTCGGTAAGTGCAGCCTATCCTACAGAAGAGAATATTCCTATGTTGATCCAGAACGCGCATCGAGAAGCATATAACTTAGCCATGAAAGCCAGCATAGTCAGTCCAGAAATTATTGCGGATCTGATTCGGAAGGCTCACTCGGAAGCGTCGATCCTAATTTCAAGGATCAAACTTGATTAGCTGCTCTCATCCTTTGGCGATAGGATATAAGAGATAGGGAGAAGGCTGATCTACTAAGCGCGCGCCAGCAATTTGCATTTTCTTTTGATCTTGCCCCGGATAGCTAGC
>Ga0224501_10002527_pt1 | contig 14410 bp, 14 predicted proteins | sample SF_Oct11_sed_USG_4_FD_169105 | JGI IMG/M metagenome (GOLD analysis project Ga0224501, IMG submission 169105) | Sediment microbial communities from San Francisco Bay, California, United States - SF_Oct11_sed_USGS_8_1 | ecosystem: Environmental > Aquatic > Marine > Sediment | place: USA...
AATACAACAACCTACATCATCCTAAACAGCAAACGAGAATTCGTTTTGGTGGGCCGGGCCGGATTTGAACCGGCGATCTTCGCCGCGTGAGGGCGACGTCTTAACCACGCTGGACTACCGGCCCACAAAGGTTTAAACGGTAAACTAATCCGTTTATATCTTTCGTCACCAAGCCATGACCGAAACTGCACGGAGAATGTTGAAGAAAGGAGAAATACTGTAATCATTTTTGTACCTAAAATCCCATCCCTCCCAATCTGGGTCCCAAACAATTTTTTCTATTGGCACCCAAAAGACTACTATCTTTCTACCGACACGCAAAAGTTAACGTACCAATTCTCGCTTCTTCCACCGCAGGTTCTTGCTCCTGCATTTCCTACACTTAGTAGCACTAGAAGCATTCCGAGCCCCACATTCTCGACAAATTTTCATGTAGAGCCTATGCTTCTGAGCAATAGTCTTTTTAAAGGGATCCATGATCGGCACAGCGTTCCACCCCTCTCTGTAAATCAGTTACGTCTCAGACTCAGCCCCACCAAATATACCTTTCCCCCTCAACCTCTCAGCCAACATTTTCGCCACGTCGCTGGGTTTTTCAGCCACCCCAACACCCGCCGCCCTAAAAGCTTCAATCTTGCTCTGGGCAGTTCCAGTTCTTCCCATGATAATGGCTCCGGCGTGCCCCATCCTCCTTCCAGGAGGCGCGGTTCTACCAGCTACAAATGCAACCACGGGTTTGTCGTATCCTTCGGCAGAGATAAAATCTGCGGTTCGTTCTTCCATGTCTCCCCCGATCTCACCTATCAAAACAACCCCCTCGGTGTGCTCGTCCCCCTCAAACTCTCTGAGAACCTCCACGAAACTTAAGCCAACAACAGGGTCTCCGCCTAACCCCAGACAGGTAGACTGACCCAGACCCCTCGTGGAAAGCCCTACTGCAATCTCATATGTTAGGGTTCCACTTCTAGAGGCTATACCCACGGTTCCCCTCCTGAAAATGTGTGCAGGCATTATACCGAGCTTGCACTCACCCGGTGTGATGATGCCCGGGGTGTTGGGACCAATAACGACTGCTCCTTGCTGTTTTGCGCGCGCCATAACTAGCACCGCATCTCTCACTGGAATGTGCTCGGTAATGATCACAAGAGTTCTCAACCCGCCCTCAAGAGCTTCAAGAGCAGCGTCAGCGGCGAAGGAAGCTGGAACAAAGATCACGGAGACATCTGCATCATGCTTTTTCAGCGCTTCTTCCACTGTGTCGTAAACTGGAACGTTGTGAACTCGTGTTCCCCCCTTCCCAGGCGTCACACCCGCAACAATCTGAGTTCCGTAGCCGAGCATGAGCCCCGTGTGGAAGCTTCCTTGGGTTCCGGTTATACCCTGAACGATGGCTCTAACATGTGTGTCAACAAAGATCCCCAAGGGTAGATTCACCGTCCAGCTTTTGCGATCCTAACAGCCCTCTCAGCGGCTTCTTCCATGCTATTCAAGACTTGAACGCCCGCCTCCACGAGAACACGCTTCCCCTCCTCCTCGTTGGTTCCCACCAGCCTTATAACCATGGGCTTGACAAAGCCAATTCGACTCTTTGCATCCAAAACGCCCTTAGCGATCTCGTCGCACCTTGTGATGCCTCCCAAAACGTTGACCAAAACAACTTCAACCCGCGGGTCGGATAAGACGAGGTTGAGAGCCGCGGCCATTTTCTCGGAAGAGGCGCCGCCGCCCACATCGAGAAAGTTCGCCGGTTTTCCCCCGTACAGCTGAATTGCATCCAGCGTGGCCATCACTAAGCCTGCGCCGTTTCCGATTACGCCGATGTTTCCATCGAGTTTAACGTACGCCAACCCGCTCTTTCGAGCCTCCAGCTCTTGCGGGGTTAGCTCAGTTCCGCCCTTTTCAATCAGTCGCCTCTGAAAGCTTGGGTGTCGATAAAGAGCGTTGTCGTCAATTATGAGACGGGCGTCTGCTGCAACAAATTTTCCATCCGTTGTTTCAACGAGGGGGTTCATTTCGCACAGTTCGGCGTCATAGTCCATTGCCACTCTGTAGAGTTTGAGAAAAATCGCCGCGATCTCCCGCATTTGATTCCCCCTGTAGCCCAGTTTTTTGGCGATTTGGCGAGCGTGGTAGGGGCGGAACCCGTACAAGGGGTCGATGGAGACCTTGACGATCTTTTCCGGCTTGGTGGTGGCGGTTTCCTCTATCTCAATCCCGCCCTCAGAGGAGGCAATGGCTACGTAACTGCGGCTGGAGCGGTTCAAGGTTATGCCAAAGTAAAGCTCCTTACGTATGGGAAGCTTTTCCTCCACCAGAACGCTTCGAACTCTGAGGCCTCTTATTTCTGTACCCAGCAGTTTCCTCGATGAAAGTTCAGCTTCTCTAGGTGAGTTCGCGAAAAGGATGCCGCCGGCTTTTCCTCTTCCAGCCACTAGAACCTGAGCCTTGACGACGACTGACACCTTGACTCGTGTAGCTGTCTTCCGAGCCTGTGCGGGGGAGCTTGCCAGCCCTCCATTGGGAATTGGTATTTCATACTTGGAGAAGATTTCCTTCGCCTCGTACTCAAAAAGCTTCAACAGAGAGCCCTCAGATGCTATTTGAGGGTTTGGATGGTAACATAAGATTTCGTGTCCTGAATTCCCTCCACCGAAGCCAACCCTTTGAGCGTCTCGTTCAGCTTTTCCCGCTCTACCACAATGATCGCGTCCATTTCACCGGTAACCCTAAAAACTCGCTGAATGGGAAACTTTACCATCTGCTGGTACACTTCCCCCCTCTTAAGAGGCGAGACCTTGATGAAAATAAAGGCTGGGTTCGCGGACACTCCCAACGCGCTCAGCCCCCTTTCTGTTACGTCTATAAACCCTCTGCCAGTTCGAATGCACCCGTGATCTCGGAGCTTACGCAGATGCACGTTTAATGCCTGTCGACTTATCTCGAGTTTTTTTGCCAATTGGCTTTGTTTTACCTCTAATGTGTAGGTTGTCAGGGGTCTGCCTTGCTCGTACAGCATCCGAAGCAGGCGAAATGAACGTCCGGTTGGAATCTGTGTACTCACAAAATCACCCGTGTTTAGTTAAACCGTATCTTTACATAAGTCAATAAAATGAAGCGTCGATATAAAAGTTATACTATCGCAACTCAGATATGAGCTGTAAAAAACCACAACTTATTTATTCATAAGACCATACGAATTTACGTACGAGCAGAGAGTGAGGCAGTGATATGTCAGAGAGAAACTCTGTGTTGATCGGGCGAAAACCAGCTATGAACTACGTGTTGGCTTGCATAACCCTCTTCCACGGCGGAGCAACTGAGATAAACGTGAAGGCAAGGGGAAGAGCCATCAGCCGAGCCGTTGACGTCGTTGAGATCACAAGGCGCCGATTCCTACCGGACATAAAGGTCAAAAGCATAGACATAGGCACGGAACAGATGGCACCCACCGAAGAGAGAAGCAGTCCTACAAACGTCAGCACCATTGAGATCAAACTAGGAAAATAGGTGACGTCAGCAACTTAACAAGCTCCGCCACTTTTCTCTATTTTTAATATAAATTATATGTACACAACGTTAAGGCAAAGGAAAAGTAAGTAAGGAATCTGATCGTGTATGCTCGGTAAGTTTATATGACCTCAACGCTTTCTCTGTATGATACGCTTCATGTTGATGAGGATGATGATCGGTAAATGCCGAAGATGGCCAACATCTGTGATTTCTGCTTAAAGAGTGGAATATTGTGTCCCAAGTGTCAAGCGAATCTCAGGTCAGGGAAGGTAACTGATATAGACCTAAAGGTCGGCCGACTGCTTTTGTCGCTTGAAAACACGTATTCCCCTCTTCAAGCCATCCGTTTTTATGGGGCGTTGGAGGCAGACGATGTTTTAGCAGTGATTGTAGGGCGGGGCGACGTAGCCCGTTTACTGAGTTACGGTGGAAAGATCATAAGGGAGCTGGGGGAAAAAGTCGGAAAGACGGTTCGCGTGCTGGAACATGGGGTTGATGCCAGAAAATTTTTGGAGGACTTGTTTGCGCCGTTGAGTGTAATCACGATAAACACGATCTGGCTACCCGACGGAACCACTGAAACCCGAGTGATCTTAAGGAAGCGGAGTCGGAGGATGAAATCGCTCCTCATCAATGTGGAAGCGCTGAAGGAAATCGCTAAAAAGGTTCGTGGAATAACCCTTAGAGTGGAATTCGGCAGATGACAGAGGTTCTTGTATGGAAATCGATCAACTGGGAGACTGGCGCAGAACTCACTGTTCAACCGACGTGAAGCCGGGGTTAGATGGAAAAGAAGTCATTGTTTTAGGCTGGGTTCGAGACATCCGGGACCTAGGTGGCATACGGTTTGTGATCCTGCAGGACAGGGAGGGAACCGTTCAAATAACCATTCCACGCAACGAAGTTGGCGAGAATATGGCCAAAAGAGCTGACTCGCTGCAGCGACAGTACAGCATCGGCGTGAAGGGGATAGTTAAAAAGACGGAGCAAACCCCGAGGGGAATAGAAATCGTTCCCAGCGAGATTCGAATACTTGGAATAGCCCAACACCCGCTGCCCTTAGACGTTACAGGTCGAACTCCAGCGCAAATCGATGTGCGACTGGACGCGCGTGTTCTTGACCTGTGCCGGGACGAGAATAAGGTTGTCTTTAGAATTCAGCATGTTGCGCTTGCAGCCGTACGTGAATTCTTGTCTGAGCAAGGTTTCACAGAGGTGCATACGCCAAGGATTATCGCCTCCGCGACTGAGGGAGGAGCTGCCCTCTTTCCTGTTGATTACTTTGGGCGTGAAGCTTTTCTTGCGCAGAGTCCCCAGTTGTATAAGGAGCAGTTGGTTTTGGCTTTTGATCGGGTTTTTGAGATAGGCTCCTTTTTCAGGGCTGAGGAGTCGCATACCAGACGCCATTTGAGCGAGTTTGTTTCCATTGACATTGAACAAGGGTTTGCAACTGCGGACGACGCGATGAGGGTGCTGGAAGAAATGGTGCATCACATGTGTAAGGCGGTGAAAACACGTTGTCAAAAGGAGCTGAAAACCCTGAAACACAGGATTGATGTGCCGGAGACTCCGTTTAAGCGTTTCACCTACAGCGAAGTCGTTGAAGAGCTTAACGGGAAGGGAATAGACGTTCCTTGGGGAGAGGATGTGCCCACTCCAGCGTTCAGAACGCTGGGCGAGCTTCACCCCTACTTCTACTATATAACCGACTGGCCCACTAGGTCGAAGCCTTTCTACATAAAGCCGCGGGACGACAACCCTGAGTTGTGTGAGGCTTTCGACTTGATGTGGATGTGGATAGAGCTTGCTTCTGGGGGAACCCGCGTCCACTCAAAAGACCTTTTGATGAGGAGGTTGAGGGAGCAGGGGTTGCGCCCCGAATCGTTCAGTTATCACCTGCAGGTGTTTGATTACGGTATGCCGCCTCACGCGGGGTGGGCTGCAGGCCTTGAAAGGGTGATGATGATGCTCACTGGAAAGCAGAACATACGGGAGGTTGTGCTGTTCCCGAGAGATCGGTTCAGACTCACACCTTAACTGGTTTTCGGAAGAGAATTTTGAGGGTTGCTGGATGAAATTTGGTAACTTTTGATTGCTTTTAGTTGTTTTTGGTCTTGTGTCGGTGGAGTAGTTTGTGGGTCGGGTTTTTCGGGGTGAGAAGGTGAGTATTCCGAAGAGGATTAGGGAGTTGTTGGATGTTATGGATGGGGATTACGTGAAGCTCCCGCTTCTTTCACGCTGAAAATTTGTTTTTTGAGTGCCTTTGAACACTTAGGATTTTTAGCGCGCACAGTAAACGTTGATATCTGGCCTAGAACTTAGTTCTGGAAAGTTTAAGAGAGGTTCAACAGCATCTTGATGATGGGGGGGCGCGGGCTGAAGTTTTTTAGAAGCGGGTTTTTTCCTGAAAGAGAGAAAGGAGTTTTCCCGCGCATGCCCATCACCAAGTGGATTTCCTTTGGTGTATCACATATTTAAAGTTATGTTGCTGTGTTATCACAGTCACATACTTTTATAAGTTCTACTAGCAAACATGCATTCAAAAATATCAGTTGGGAGGCTGGAAAATGAAAAAATTTGTTGTGAATTCGACTATCCCGACTGGAAGAATGGATCCGGTGGCTTGGTTAATGGGTACCAGAAAAATGTTGAAAGCTGCGGGAGCGGAGGACATAAAGTTCAGAGCATGCTATTGCTGTTCATCAGAAGGAAGAGTCGTTTGCGAGTTCGACGCGAGCAGTAAAGAATCTTTATCCGAGGTCCTTAAGAAAATAGATTTTCCTGTCGAATCTATCATGGAAACAACAAAGGTGATACCTGAGGAAGCCATGGCATCTTTTAAGTGTAGGGACATAGGTATGGCCTGTGATTTTGAAGCAACAGCAGAAACTGAAGACGAACTCGTTAAGAAAATAGCAGAACATGCTAGTAAAGCACACAACATGAAGACGATGTCGCCAGAAATGATGGGGAAAGTCAAGAAAGCCATCAAAATGTAATACACGCTCCCGACAAGGAGTACGGACTAGGTAAATTTGCGATAAGGAGCTCAGCTAAACCGTCCTACAATAATCCCTTGTTGTTTCTGTTTACCATAGGTCGCCCTCTTCTTGGTAGCAAAACGAAGAATTCACCGTTAAGGCCGCGAACAGCGTTAAAGAAGTTTGTGAAAGCCAGATCTAAATATGGAGAAGCCTTTTCAGCTGTCCACCACATCCTTAACGATGCGCAGAACTCTATGAATCGGAAATAAATTTAGGGAACATGGAAGCAGAAGAAGTCGAGTAAAACCAATACGTTTCAAAGTCCTTACAAGCAAGATAGACCTTTATCCTATTGTAGAGGAGAGCTTGCTGTTGACTTGCGACCTCATGTTTGTTGGACACGTTTCCATCGACCAAATAGAGAACCCACAGGGCGTTAGGGTTCAACCTGGAGGAGCCGCCTTGTACGCCGCGATGGCAGCTAAAACACTGCTAAAAGACATAGCATTAGTCTCAGCTGTTGGAAAAGATTACAAATTCACTAGCGCCCTCAGAATTTTCGATTCCAAACATGTGAGACCCATTAATATGCCTTCCACAAGATTCAACATCAAATATAACAAACGCTTTGAAGCACAGTATCTGAAGACAACCTATGGTGCAGGTTCCAAAATAACAGCCTCGTCTATTCCAACCAAACTGCTCGCAGCCAACAGCATCGTCCATCTGTCGCCCATGGCACCAACGAAAGTCGCAAAGATCGTTGAAAAAATACGTAAAAATTCGCCAAAAACCAGAATCTCAATCAATACATGGATAGACTACATCAAAAAAAGCCGAAGAAACAGAACAACTCTCAAAAACCTTGCCTTAAAAGCGGACTTCTTCATGCTAAACGACACAGAAGCCAAAGCTCTGACCCAGACAGACTCGATCTCGACAGCACTGAGACTCCTAAAAGCAAAGATGCTAATCATCACACTGGGAGAGCTAGGAGCCATAATAAACGGAGAGGACATCGGAATACAGATGATTCCGGCCCTAAATGTTCCCGTAAAGAACATTGTGGACACCACAGGAGCCGGAGACACATGGTGTGGAGCCTTCCTAGCAACCTACAAACTAACCGAAGACCTAATGAAGTCAGTAACCATCGCTTCCATAATCTCAAGCATTAAATGCTCCGGTTGGGGCCTCAAAAAGCTCATTAGTCTACAGTTCAGAAAACCAGACGACGCAATAGAATACGTCATAGGATTGAAAGAAGGGGCTCTGCAAAAGAGAATACTGGACTACACGAAACGATGAAGAAGATGTTGAATCCAAGACATACGCGTGTGGAAACCTCTTTGCCTATTTGTCGTGCGCGCTAGATAGAAAACGTCTGAACACCATTTGCAACCGCCCACTTAGAGATGAGTTTTTGGTGTGTTTGGTACCGGTGGTCCATAAGGACGAAATTGCACCAGTCATCTCTATGCCTGATTCCTCGACCCATGGCCTGGTTAGCCGCCCTGAAAGCGTCCATGACGTACCACCTCTCCCCCATGTCTTTTCTCTTGCTGTTGAAGTATCCGATTTGAGCCCTGACCACCGGATCACTGTAGTCGGCGTAAGGAACCCCCACCAAGAAAATTCCCCGGGCCTCCTCGTAGGGAAAGTTGGAACCCTCCGCGTTTCTCCCCCTAAAGACACCGCACAACACGGCGCCCTTACCCCTCCTAGCCGCCCTCTTATACTCTTCCACAACTTTCCTGTTTTCTGCCGCTCGAGCTCCCTCCACAAACAGAGGCTTTCCTTTGAGAAAAGACAGAGCACCCGCTTGTTCCAGTAATCCGATTCTCCGCCAGTAGTTTAGGTTCTCCAGCATGAGTTTTCTCTGAGGGAAGAAAACCAGAACCCCATTGGGAACCTTGTTAACCAGTTTGGAAAGCCTTTCCCCGTAGCGACGAATCATCTCCTCGCTCCTTTCTGTGAAACGGGTTGTGACCGAAGGGTCTATTATGGTACGCACGTTCTCCGGGTTTGCTATGGACGAGTAGGTCCGTATCTCCGCTTTTGTCAGTCCCAGAATCTCGATGAAAAGCTCGAGGGGGGAGAGGGTTCCCGACATGATTAATGCGCCTTGGGCCTCCTCTACCACCGGCTTTATGGCTAAGCTGGGGTCTAGGCATCGATACTCCACAAGGTTGAAGCCGTAGAAAGATCTTCGGTAGACGGCTACGTAGCTCATCCACGGACTAGAGTCTACATGCTTGAGAAAGCTGAGCACTCCGTTCAGGAAGCAAACCGGGTAGTCTCCTCTTTGCATTTTATGGTTTCGGATTTCCTCCGCGAGCTCTGAAAAGGAAGCTGCGAATGAGGAGAGCTCTTTCACCCCCAGAACTTGTTCCAGGTCTTTGCATAGCTCCAAGCCATGCTTGATTGAAGCACTCTCCGAAACTTGTTTATCCAGATATGCAGCTAGGTCGTCTATAAATTCGGATGAAGCCCCTACGGCTTCCAACTCCCGCTTGGCATTGTTCAAGGTTCGCTCAGAAAGGGTGTCACTTAAGGCGTCTTGGCCGATTTGGTCAGCGTTGTGAGCTTCGTCGAAGACTAGAATCCGGTTATACAGCTCTAGCTTGACTTGTCTTCTGATATGCTCGTTAAAGATGTACTGGTAGGGAGCCACAATCACAGTGCAGTTTTCAGCCACTTTCCTCGCCAAGAAGTAGGGGCAAACCCTTCTGACGCTTCCCTGTCTCCGAAGCTTCTTTATGGACAAAACCAACGGGAGGGTTGAGCTGGGTAACTCAATTTCTGTTTTATAGGGACATTGATCGGCCGTCTTCAGAAATCGGCAGGCTTCCAAGGCTTCCATGGCAGAGAGTTTTCTGCACTTTTCATTCAGGCACAGGTGCTGTCTGCTGGCCAGGTTAACAGCTGAAAAGCTTTTTCCGGAGCTTCTGTTTATGTGTTCCACTTCGAGCAGAACTTGGCGTACCTGCTCGTGTGTTCTGGTGGCGTAGACGATCTTGCGGTTCATGGGCAGGATGCTAGATAGGGCACACACGGTCTTCCCGAAGCCGTTGCAGGCTTCAGCCACCAAAACCCCTCGGTTGCCTACCACGTTTTTAATGTCTTTCATAAACTCTAATTGTTGGGGGTAGGGCTTGTAGGGAAACAAACTCCATTCTTTACTTTCTGGTTTCTGTCCTTTAAACGAAGGCGCTTTCACCTTGTTGCGGTAGGTGAGAAACTTGCCGCACTCTCGACAAAACTTGCTGTCTACGTATTCTTTTTTTGTGTGCGGTCTACCGCACTTGGGACAGACGAACATGTAGGACAAGGATGGTCACGGAATTATGGTTTGAACTAACTAACCGTCTTCAACTTGTATTAAAGATTCTTGTCGGGTAAAAGTAAAACTCTTATGCCTAAATTGTGCAAAGGCGTACACCAATTCGAGCCTCCTCCCATCGCTTAGCTTAACTGGCACTCTACTTCTTTAGTGCTCTCTTCAGCGCGTCGGTCACGTTTCTTCTTCCCATGGCGACAATGTAGGGACCCAGTCTCGGACCTTCAGGCACCCCTAAAAGTATAATGTAAAGAGTTTTGAAGAACCGCTTTGGTTGGACAGAGTGTTTCCTCGCAATCGTGAAGACAGCACCCTGTATCTGATCTTCTCCTGCCTCAACTTGAAGGGCTTGAATAAGCTCCCTAACCGCTGCGGCTTCCTTCTCGCTCAGTTTCACGGCTCCCTCCCTGATCTCCATGAAGTCCCGCGTCCAGTTGAGCGCGTATTCAATTCTTTTCTCTAGGTCTTCCGTCGTCTCGTCTCTGACGTATCCGTAGTCTCGGAGCTTGTCGACGACGTATTCAGTTTTTGAACCCTTAGGTGCCACCTTAGCCAGGTACGTGAGCAGATTGTAGGGCACGTGAACGCCGGGTTCAGAGGGAGGCTTGAGCAACCAGCAATACTTGTACAGACCTGTGAGCTTGGCGTGTTCCTTCGCGTCGGCGACCGCTTTCCTTCCGAAGTAGATGTCTTCCAGCTCGTCGAGTTCGGTCACGTACTGGGGTATGTCTGTAACGGAGAGAGCTCGGGTTCCCACGAACCGCTTTAGCGTAAGCAAGAGGAGAGACCGCGGGGAGCCATATCGGAACCAAACCTGCGGTGTGAACACGTTTCCCGCTGACTTGGAAATTTTCTTTCCGCTCTTATCAAGAAACATTTCATACTGCGCATGCATGGGCGGAGGCCAGTCTAAAACCTCTTGACATATTCGGTCGTTCACCCTCACCGAGTCTGCAATGTCCTTTCCATAAGCCTCAAATCGTATGTCTAAGGCTTTCCATCTAGCCGCGAACTCCACCTTCCAGCTGAGCTTCCCCTCTCCCTTCGTGTAGTCTGCTTCGTCCTTGTTTCCACAGCCCTCCAGCCACCTTCCCTTTACCTCCATTCCCTTACAGGTGTAGAGGACTTTCTCCTCCTTTGGAAGAAACTCTTGTGCCTTGGTGGTGTAGATTCGACCACAGCTGGAACAAACGGGAAAGTAGGGAAGGACCTCTACAAACTTTGCCTGTCCAACCTCTTCCATAACGATTTCTCCGATTCTCTCAGCGTTCATTAGCAACGTCTTGATTTCCTTGTTGAAAAGCCCTCTTTCATACGCTTTTTTCCCAGACATGAACGTATATTCTATACCACACGCGTCTAGGGCTTCCAAAAGGAGGGAGCTCATGTGCTCCCCATAGCTTCCGTGACAAGCATAAGGGTCTGGAATAGACGTCACCGGATAGCCCAGATACTTCCTTAAAGATCTAGGAAGCCCGGCTGGAACTTTTCTCAAGCCGTCCATGTCGTCGGCGAACGCCACATATTCCGCCTTAAATCCCTCCTCCTCGAGGGCTAGAGCCACTGTGTAAGCTCTGGCGCAGTCTGCGAAACTGCCGATGTGTGGAAAACCTGAAGCTCCGAGTCCGCTCTCCGTCCTGATCAGGTCGAGGCTTCTGCCTAGCTTACGCTCCCTCTCCACCAGCTCGACAGCAGTCTTGTCGTACCAGGTGCCGTGTCCAATGATCTTTTCCGTCATGATCGAAGTTTCCTTCCTGCACTTTCCAGTACAATACTCCACGCAGTTCAATAAAAATCGTTTCACAAAAGAAAAGGATATGGCATTATCTTCGCGTGCATGGAGACATCCCCGCAATCTCCCTTTCTTGCCCCAAGCGCCGTTTTTGCGAAAAATCTGTTTTTTCAACATATCTTTTCGCTATATGATCCAAATGCACACACACAATTGATTAAACGCTAAGTCTCTTCCACAAATCATAAAAACCTACAAGTGGAGAATTTCAAAAATCACAGATGTATAATGAATAGTCAAAAAGAGGAAAAATGCCTAACAGTTGATGTTGAATGAAATGCATTTCACGTAAAGTATTAGGGTTGTTTCATCTATTGATGATACTAGCAAAGTAAAGAAAAATTGAAAGAGGTGAAGAACAATGCACGAAAGAAAGATATTAGCTCTATTGAGTCTTCTACTGATGGTGTCGGTTGGATCGGCAGTTGTAGTAGATGCGTCGGGTGTTTTGCAGAGCTTAGTTAGCAACGTTGAAGAGGTTAAAATAAACGTTCAAGCGGTGCAGCTGTCTTCCATGCTTTCTCAAGAGGAAAGGGAGAAGGCCATTAATATTGTGCTTATGGCCTCACAAGTTCAAGAGATGCTGGAGGGAGTAGATGACTATAATGTCCAAGTTTCTGAAGTCTTTGATGTACACGAAATCGAAGGAGGGATAGCGCTCGTTCCAAAAGAAGGACTTGCATTGGTGATGCTTCAGATCAACAAAGACTATGGCGAAGAGTTTGGCGTCCAAGTGGTCAAATTGACTGTCGATCTATTGAACGATGAGATAAAGGAGACCGAAGAGAACCCAGAAATACGTAAGCCAAAAGTCCATGAAGGAACCATATCCCCAAGTGAACTTGTCCAAAACCCTTCAGAATACGACGGTGTAATTGTAACGGTATCTGGAAAAGTAAGCCTGCTGGGGGAGGTCTTCGGGTACTTATTTATGCTCGATGAAACTGTAACGGTATTCTATCGCCACGAAGAAGCAAGCTTGGACGTATCCAACATTGAAAACGGAGACTACGTAACAGTTACAGGCAAATTCTCCTCACCCGAAACAATATATGCGCTGAAAATCGAGAAAATGTGAAAGGCGGAGATGCTACATTGGGATCATACACAACTTGGACATCCCCCCTCTTTTTTGCTTAAACTATTTGTTCATGGTGGGTAAGATGAAGACAAACCGAAAGACCGTGATTATGGTCATATTGTTCGCTGTGTCGGCGTTTACATTAGTCAGTAAGTTCTTGATGCCTACTCCGATTCAAATAATCATTCCAGGCGAAGAACCCATCGTTGTAGGGCAAATCTTCAGGTATACTCAAATTGATGTCCTTATTATCAGCGTTTCCACCGTCATCCTGGCAGTTAGCAGTTTCTATTTGTTGTTTTTAGATTTTGCTGAAACTCGAAATGCCCTACCAACCGTTGAGAAAAAAGATGCTTCAGAACTTGACATAAAATTTGCCCGTCGTCTCCTAGACGGCGATAAAAGGAAGGTCTTCAGCAAGATAGTTGAGTCTGGGGGAGAGATTCTACAAAGCGATTTGCATTTACAAACGAGTTTTTCGAAAGCAAAGATTACCCGAATTCTGGATTATCTGGAGCTAAAGGGTTTAATAGTCAGAAAAAGCTACGGAATGACAAATAAGGTAATCATAAATAGAGACATGCGCGCTGAAAAAGAGCGTGTTGGACGATGAAGAACAGTGTGTGGCGTGCGCGCATAAAGAAATAGGGGTCGAACTATGCCACTATATAATCCATCTCCTGAAGAACTCGAAGAACTAAGCTATTACGACTTCATGGGCTACATGGATGTTCCCTTCTTCAATATCGGGGGCGTGGGATCTATCATTCGACTCGCCGAACTCTGCGAAATTTGGGAAAAAAGTAAGGTCTTGGTGGTGGGCTGTGGAACAGGCGGCAACTCTTGCCACCTCGCCCAAACCTACGGCTGCCACATCACCGGCATTGACATCTCCGAACACATGATTCAGAAAGCTCAACTCCGCGCCGAAGAGCTCAATCTCGCCGACAGCGTTACCTTTCAACTCGGTGACGCCTATCATCTCCAATTCCCCTCCGACTCCTTCGATGTGGTGCTGACCGTGTTTGTGTCCCAATTCCTAGACAAAGAGCGTGCCTTCCCCGAGTTTGTTCGTGTCATGAAAACTGGAGGCTCTCTAGGTATTAACGAGATGTATAAAGCTGATGAAATTCCTCCTGAAGCTATCATTAATGTCCGTGAAAGCGAACAGGTATTCCAAGAACTCACCGAACTACCTTTCACGCTCAACTCGCCTACGGAATGGCGGCAGACCTTTGAAACAGCTACATTGACCAACATCGTAGTCGAAGAGTATCCTAACTTCAGACAACATGGAATGAGCCTGAAGATCGTCAAAGAGTTTGGGGGATGGGAAAAAATGGTCAAAACGCTGGGTCAAATGCTGGTTCTCGCTGCCAAAAGCAAAAAAATTCGATCCCGATTTGGCAAAATCAGCAAAGGGAAACGACTCCTACTGCGAGACAAAGTCGCTACCAAGTATATTGGCTATGTCCTAGTTGTTGGCAAAAAACCTTAACATGCATGCGTGAAGCAACGAATGCTTAGAAAAGTGGAGAGTTAGCTGAAAGTATATTTTCATTTGCTCGCTGCTATTAGTTCAATAATGTATTGTTCAATAGGTTCACTCGGTTGCGGATTGCTAGTAACTAATATCCAAACAGCAAGTAATAGAATAGCTACTCCAACACTCCATACCCATAATGGGACATTAAGAACCTTAG
>Ga0224501_10002528_pt1 | contig 14410 bp, 12 predicted proteins | sample SF_Oct11_sed_USG_4_FD_169105 | JGI IMG/M metagenome (GOLD analysis project Ga0224501, IMG submission 169105) | Sediment microbial communities from San Francisco Bay, California, United States - SF_Oct11_sed_USGS_8_1 | ecosystem: Environmental > Aquatic > Marine > Sediment | place: USA...
CGTAGAAATGCTCAAAGACGAAGACAGTCGCGTATTAAATGCTGACTTCGGCGGTTCAGGTCTTATGAATGGCTTGGTTCTAAACAACTTGCACGGCTTCCGTGTTTATGTGTCTACGAACCTTCCAGCAAAAGGCACTGGCGCTGGTACTTCTGGTACAACTGCACAAGACGCTAACTATGGTGTTATTGTAGGTGGTCAGGACGATGCTGTTGCTTCTGCAGAGCAGATCAATAAAGTCGAGAACTATCGTGATCCCGACTCATTTGCAGACATCGTGCGTGGTATGCATCTGTACGGACGCAAGATTCTCCGTCCAGAGGCATTGCTAACAGTACGTTACAACGCTGCTTAATACTACTTAGTCTGTTGGGCTGGTCTTGTCAAGAGGCTGGCCCTTCAGCACATTTAATTTCAGGATATCTCTATGGCTACTTATGTTAACCTAGTTAATCAAGCGTTACGCCGTGTCAATGAAGTTGAGCTTGACATTGGTGGTGAAGGCTTTAGTGATGCTCGTAACTTACAGGCTTTAGCTAAGGATGCTATCAACTCTTCTGTACGTGAGATATTACAACACGCACAAGAATGGCCTTTTACTCTTACAACATACGCGCAGCCTATGACTGTGGGTACAGGTGTGTACGACTTTGCATCTGATGCCTCTAAGGTTGACTGGGATACGTTTTATATTAAGCGCTTATCTTCTAAGAGTAACACACCTGAAAAACTACCTGTTATTACTTATGAGGACTACCTTCGTTATCATCGTACAGGTGAGGATGTAGGCGGTACTAGTGCACACAGTATTCCTAGTACAATTTACCAGACAGAAGATATGAAGTTTGGTGTTACTCCTCTGCCAGATGATGCATATGAGATTGAGTATCGCTACTGGTCTTACCCATCTGATATGACTATTTACAGTGACCCATGTATTGTACCTGATCGTTTTAACACTGTAGTAGTGGATGGTGCAGTTATGTACCTGATGCGCTTTCGTGCTAACGAACAGAGTGCGGCACTTCACCAGCAAAAGTTTGAACAGGGTATGGACAACATGCGCCGCTTACTTCTTGATTCACCTTTATATATTACATCTACTGTACTAGCTAATAAATATTTCAATAAACAGTCTGGCATAAAATAATGGCTGATAACCTACGTACCTTCGCTACACCTTGTATGGGTGGCTTGGTGGTTAACCAAGACCCTTTAACACAGGGTAGTCAGATGGCGGGTTCAGCACTGCGTCTTATTAATTATGAACCTGCCTTGAATGGTGGGTATAGACGTATATCAGGTTATAAAAACTCTTATGGTGAGCTTACAGGATTAGCTAATAGCCCTGTGTTAGGCGTACATGTATCTGCTAATATTAACCAAGGCATCTTTGGCTGTCGTAAGCCTACATCTGGTAATAACTATCTACACTGGTATAATCACTACTACGATGTTACATTAGCTTCAGGGCAGGGTTCTGGCTTTACAGTAGGCGAAACTGTAACAGGTGTAGTTAGCTCAAGTGATGACACAGGAGTAGCTGCTACAGGAACAGTTATCTCTAAAACTGCAAACGCTCTTGTAATTGACTTTGGTAAATTGCCTGATAATATATTCGCTACAGGTAATGTTATAACAGGTGGTACATCTACTGCTACAGGTACAGTACAGTCTACCCCTACAGTAAAAGGCTGGCAAGCTGTTACTAGCGTAGGTTCTCCCACTATGGTTGGTGTATCTAAGGTACGCTTTGAAAGTTTTAACTGGGGTGCATCTAAGTTTGCTATGGCTGATGGTGTTAATCCTGCCTCTACTTGGGATGGTACAACTTATGTACAGCTTAATGGTGGAGAAGCGCCCAGCGCACCTAGTTTAGTTGCAGCGTTTAACAACCACTTATTTCTAGCTGGTGATTCTTCTGAGCCTTACAACTTATACTTTAGTGCTCCTATAAATGAAACTGATTGGACACCTGCTTCTGGTGCTGGGGTTATCAATGTAGGCTTTGAGATTACCCAGCTTAAAACATTCCGTAATGAGATGTACATCTTTGGGCGTAATAACATTAAGCGCTTAGTTGGTAATAACATTGCTGACTTTGTATTACAAACAGTTACCTCTAACCTTGGCTGTGTTGCTCCTGACAGCGTAGCAGAGTTTAATGGTGACATACTTTTTCTAGCACCTGATGGTATTAGACCTGTTACTGGAACAGACCGTATTGGTGATATTGAATTAGCTACACTGTCTAAGCCTATTCAGTCTATCTTTGAAGATTATACAGCTAACGAAGACCTTGCTACAATGACTACTGTAGTATTAAAAAAGAAGTCGCAGTTTCGTTTATTCTTTACTGACCAAGATTCCCTTGGTATTATTGGAGCTATTCGGCGTAGCGGTCAGGGCGGTGCAGGGTTTGAATTTAGTCAGTTAGTAGGTGTATCAGTCAACTGTGCAGATAGTGGTTATATAGGTGAGGATGAGTTTGTTATACATGGAGATAGTGTTGGCTATGTCTTTCGCCAAGAGGTAGGTAATGACTTTGATGGTAGAGACATCTTTAGTTTATTCCAGACACCCTTCTACTACATGGATGACCCTGCTGTTCGTAAGTCTTTCTATGACATAGATACTTACATGCGCTCTGAGGGAGAAGTCTCTGTAGTTATGGCTGTTGAGTATGACTATGGAGATCCTTCAGTAGAATTAAGTTCAGACTACTTCTTATCCACTGCAGGTGCTGCTGCATATTATGACAAGGCTACGTTTGATTCTACAGACATATACGATGGTAACCCTTCCCCTGTAGAACGTACTACTATTGCTGGTTCTGGTAAGTCTGTCTCAGTACGTTACGTTGCTAACAACACAAAGCCCAGCCATACTATTCAAGCTATTACACTAACATACGGCCTTGGTGACAGGCGCTAAGAGAGGAATAAAACATGTCAGGCTATACACGCCAATCCACTGCAGACATTGTACCTACCGCTGTAGTACGCGCAGCGCCTATCAACGCAGAGTACAACAAACTACGTGATGCTTTTACACAAAGTGACACAGGTACTACAGGACACAAACATGATGGTACATCAGATGAAGGCTCCTATGTACCTCTGATTGCTGATCTAGATGCTAAGAATAAGATTATAGTAAGCCAAGCAGACAATCGCTTTGGTGTATTTGTGGAAGTATCTAACGCTTCTACTGAGCAGCTTCGCTTCCAGGATGGCCTTGTTGTACCAGTAGTAGATAACGATATTGACCTTGGCACATCCTTACTAGAATACAAAAACGCTCACTTTGATGGTACAGTATATGCTGATACACTAAGTGTCGGTGATAACGACTACACCACCATTACAGACAATACTTACACTGTATCTGCTGGTAACTTACTGGTTGATGTAGCAGGTAACATTAACTTAGATGCTGATGGCGGTGATGTAGCACTTAAAGATGCTGGCACTACTTACGCTACCTTGACAAGTAACTCAGGTAACCTTACACTTAAGAGTGGAACAACTACTGCTGTAACATTCACTGGTGCTAATGCTGACTTAGCTGGTACTCTAGATGTAACAGGTGCTGCTAAGTTTGACAATAACGCCACTATAGATGGCAACACTATCATTGGTGATGCTAATACTAAGACTGTAGCTATCAACGCTAAGATTAGTACAGCACTTATTCCTACAGCAGATAGTTCGTTTGACTTGGGTAGCTCGTCAGCTTACTGGAAAGATAGCTACATAGATAGTGTAACCACTACAGGTAACGTTAGTATTGGTGGTAACATAACAGTTAATGGTACTGCAGACTTTACTAACACAACCCTTAATAACGTCACTGATCCTTCTAGTGCACAACAGGCGGCAACAAAGAATTATGTAGATACATCCATAGCTAACTTGATTGCGGGTGCTCCTGCTACACTAGATACGCTAGATGAGATTGCTGCAGCTATCAATGATGATAACAATGTTTATACTACCCTAACAAGCAGTATTGCAACTAGATTACCTTTAGCAGGTGGCACTATGACAGGTGCTATTGCTATGGGTGGCAATAAGATTACGGGTGCAGGTACACCCACAACAGGTTCTGACCTCACTACTAAAACATATGTAGATGGTATTTTAGGTTCAGCAACTGTAGCGGCGAATAGTGCAGCGGATGCACAAAAGCTTGCTATTAACGCAGAAGACAGTCAGTTTACGCTTTCTGATAGTTCTACTACTGGCTTTTCTGCACTACATTACGCAGCCAAGGCTGAAGATAGCTATAATAGTACTGTACAGTTAGCGGCTGTGGTAGGTGCTACTGTAGGGGATTATGGCTTCATCAACAACTCACCTACGTCAACGGCAGATTACGGAGCATTATAAATGTCAACACAAATTCAACGCCGCCGTGGTACTACTAGTGAGCATTCCTCATTCACTGGTGCTGCTGGCGAGATTACTATTGATTCAACAAAGAATACAATAGTCGTACACAATGGTTCTACACAAGGTGGATTTCCTTTAGCTAAGGAGTCAGCTTTAGTTTCTACAGTAGGTGCTTTAACAGATGTAACTATCTCTTCTGTAGGTGCAGGAGAAATACTTAAATACAGTGGATCTGAGTGGGTAAACAACACTTTAGCAGAAGCAGGTATACAGGCTTATGATGCAGATACTGCTAAATTAGATGCAACTACAGCTAACTTTACAGGCACACTACAAAACGGTGGTAGTAACGTAGTAGTTGATTCAGACATAGGTTCTACTGTACAGGGATATGATGCTAATCTTCCTACTTGGCCTTCTTCTGTAAACGCAACAGAGGTAGGTTATTTAGATGGAGTTACATCTAGTATTCAAACACAAATTGATGCCAAAGCTGGCACAGGCAAAGCTATTGCTATGGCAATAGTATTCGGGTAATAGGAGTTTAACATGACAGCCCCAAACATCGTAAACGTCAGTACAATTACTGGCAAAACAGATCAGGTCGCACTATCTGGTACAAGTGCAACAGTACTTCTTTCTAACGCAGCATCGTCTGGTAAAGTTGTTAAGGTCAACACTATTATAGTCGCAAACGTAGACGCAACAAACGCTTGTGACGTAACTGTAGACTTACATAGTGCAGCAGCAGGTGGTGGTACAGCATTCTCTATTATCTCTACTGCATCTGTAGCTGCTGACTCTTCTCTTGTTGCACTAGACAAAAGTACAGCTATTTATTTAGAAGAAGATATGTCTATCACAGTAACAGCAGGAACTGCGAATGACTTGGAAGTTATTGTTTCATACGAAGAGATTAGCTAATGCGTATCATAGGCAATGCACCTGTAGATGGTGAAGTACGGGCTGTTGCCAGTGGTGCATTGGCTAATGGCGATACTGTTATTGTAAATGCTGATGACACTGTAAGTGTTGTTGCGGAGACAAATATTAGCCAAGCTATTGGAACACCTGTTGCGGTTCCAGGAAGCTCAAGCACAAACTGGTTTGCTTCTGCATTTGACCCTGTTGCTAACAAGGTCGTTTTGGTGTTTCAGCAAAGTAATCATCTCAGGGCTGTAGTCGGAACAATTAGCGGCACTTCTATAAGTTTTGGCACTACCGTAAACGCTGATTTCAATTCATACCCAACTTACGCATCTGCTGCATTTGACAGTAATTCTAATAAAGTAGTTATATCTTATGTAGATGGAGGTAATTCTAGTAGGGGTCAGGCAGTAGTAGGAACTGTAAGCGGCACTTCAATTAGCTTTGGAACTCCCGTTGTTTTTGACTCAGGTGGGTCTACGGCTTACACCTCTACGACATTTGATAGTGCTTCTAATAAAATTTTTATAGCGTTCAGAGGTGAAGGCGGTACGCAAGGGTTTGGAATAGTAGGAACTGTTTCGGGCACTTCAATTAGCTTTGGTAGCTCTACCCGTTTTGAAACTGGAATAACAGTCGATACCGCATGTTGCTTTGACAGTAGTAATAATAAGGTTGTAGTTGCCTATAGGGATCAAAGTAATTCTTTTTACGGAACGGCAGTAGTTGGAACAATATCTGGAACTTCTGTGAGCTTTGGAACTCCCGTTGTATTTTATAGCGGAACCAATAGTTATAATGCTATTATCTTTGACTCAAGCTCAAATAAAGTAGTTATAGCTTTTCAGGATGTTAATCAATACGGCTCATCTATTGTTGGAACGGTAAGCGGAACAAGTATTACCTTTGGAAGTTTGGTCACTTTTGAAAGTGCTACAGTTAAGTATGTTGTTTCTGCATTTGACAGTAATGTGAATAAAGTTGTCATATCTTATCAAGATGCTGGCAATTCAAAGTATGGCACACTTGTAGTTGGAACCGTAAGTGGCACATCAATTAGCTTTGGAGCTGCTGTAGTTTACGAAGCTGCTACTACAAATATCCAAGCAGCTGCGTTTGACAGTGTTTCTAATAAAGTTTTTGTAGGGTATCAAGACGATGGAAATTCTCAAGCCGCTACAGGTGTAGTCTTTCAGAACGCAAGTGTTGAAACCAACCTCACCTCAGAGAACTTTGTAGGCTTTGCCAATAGTGTCTACGCCAGCGGTCAATCCGCAGCAATAAACTCAACCTGCTCAGTAGATCGTAACCAATCTGGTTTAACTGCTGGGCAAAAATATTATGTACAGACCGATGGCTCACTTGGCACAACTGCTGCTGATCCATCAGTAGAAGCTGGTATAGCAATATCAGCTACAGAAATTTTAGTGAAAGGATAAACAAATGAAAACAATCGTAGAAACATCAACCAAGTTAAGCAAGTATCTGCTTGCTGATGACGTGACCATCACTGCTACTGCTGACAACATCACAGTCGGTGATCCTGCGCAGTTCATCATTGGTGATATGAATACTGGTAATGCTACAGTGCGTGAGGGCATAACAAACGCCCCAGAAGATTGGATGGGCTGCAAGTATAAACTGGATGGCACAACTTGGACTATTGTTGAAGGCTGGGTTGACCCAGTAGAGCCTGAATAAGCCGTATAATAAGGGTTGACAAATGCGTATTATTGGTAATAATCTAAAAGCGACACGACAGGTTAATGTTGTTGCCAGTGGCACAATGCCTAATGGTAAGGCAGTTAATATTAATAGCGATGGTACCGCAAGCGTGGTTGCAGAGACATCCACAAGTCCTGACTTAACGTATGGAACTTTTACAAGACTTGAAAATGAAGCTACGCAGTGGCTAGAAGTTGCTGCTGATCCATTCAATAGTAATCGCTTTGCATTGGTAGACATTGATGATGTAGGTAATAAACACGTAAGTTTGTACATTATTACAAGAAGCGGATCGTCTATTACTGTAAGTTCACAGATTTCGGTGTTTGATGGGGGCAACTCAAGTAATTCAAAATGTATTTGGGATGTTGTTACAGAGAACCAGTTGTTAATTTGCTACAATGATACTAATAACCGTTTTGATGCTATTGTTGCGACTATATCAGGTAGTGCAGGTAGCGAAACTGCAACATTTGGTACAAAACTAGATGTGTCTAATCTCCGTTTTACTGCTGGTAGTGACGAGAGTCCATACCTAGCTCCTATTGGTACAACAGGAAGTTATTTAGCTTTGTATAGAGGTACTTCTAATTATACATACTATAACATCCTTACCATATCAGGCACTACCGTAAGTAGAGATACGTCAAGTGGATCATCAGGTACAGTACTGAAGTCTGTTGCAATGCAGTCTTCTATGAGAGCTTCTATTGATCCAAATGACAGCACTAAGGGTTTTGCGGTAGGGGTAAATGACTCAACAGAAGACCTAGAGTTGTACCCCCTTACTTTTTCTGGAACAGGCACAGGTATGACTGTTTCCGCAGGAACTATGTACAACTTAAAAAGTGCAGAATACTTTCATGATAGTACAAGCTCTCCTGATATTAAATATCTCAATAGTAGTACACGACTTTTAGTAGTTGCAAAACGAGGTGGAAATCCTAACTCACGACAAGTAGATGCTTTTGTTTTTACGGATGATGGCGGCGGCAGTTATACGGAATATACTTCAACCACGCTTATAAACCCTGATGGTTATACACTGTATTTCAGATGTGACTTTACGAGTCCTGTAGCAGACGTAAACACTTTTTTAGTTTTAACTGTAAAAGATGGAAGCCCTAGATATGTATATGGTGCTGTTGGAACAATAAACTCGTCTACAAACGCAATAACATTTACAACCCCTTCAAGAGTTGGCAGTTTAAATGATAACGCAGCTCTTTATGGAGGTTATGCCGTTCAGTCTGATGACAATGCTACAGCTTTAACGGTGGTGAGTGGCACAGATAATGACGGAAATCAAAGACCGTATGTCCGTTTGGTACAGTCTGGCGGCACAACGACAAACATAGACGCAGAGAGCTTTATAGGTATTTCGCAATCTGGCGCAGCAAGTGGTTCTTCATTAGCAGTTAGTACTAAAGGTAGTGTAGCTGATAACCTGTCAGGATTAACTTCAGGTCAAAGCTACTACGTCCAAACAGATGGCACACTAGGTACGACACCAGCAGACCCCAGTGTATTCGCTGGCACGGCTGTAGCTGCAAACAAACTCATTGTGAAAGGGTAAAGCATGGTAAAGGTTATTGGTGGCGCACAAGAGGGTGAGTTTAAAGCAGTAGCAAGCGGCACGTTGCCTAATGGTAAGCCTGTTATTGTAAATGCTGATGGGACTGTGAGTGCAATAAATTTGTCAACAACATCTAAGGGAACAGCAGTTGAGTTTCATAATGTTGATACATATATTAGTTGTAGTGCTTTTGATTCTAACTCTAATAAAGTTGTTGTTTTTTATAATGACACTTCAAATTCAAACAATATCACCGCTATTGTGGGAACGGTAGATTCTTCAGATAATTCAATAAGTTTTGGTTCTACTGTTGTAGTATCTTCTGGCGCAGTAGCCAGAAGTGCATCATTAAGTGCTACATTTGATTCAAACAGTAATAAAATTGTAGCTTCATGGTCAAATCAGAACAATAGCTTCTACGGCACCGCAATAGTCGGCACTGTAAGTGGCACTTCTATATCATTTGGTTCTGCTGTTATTTTTGAATCTGCAAACACTATAGCTCCTAACATTACGTTTGATAGTAATTCTAACAAAGTTGTTATAGCTTATAGGGATGGAGGAAACTCTAGCTACGGCACTGCCATAGTGGGAACAGTAAGTGGAACATCTATATCTTTTGGTTCTGCTGCCGTTTTTGAATCCGCAAATACAAGAGTACCGAAAGCTACTTTTGATTCTAATTCTAATAAAATTGTTATTGCCTTCTTTGACAACGGCGATAGCAATAAGGGAAAAGCAGTTGTGGGAACCGTAAGTGGCACATCCATATCTTTTGGTTCTGCTGTCACTTACGATACAGGAAATTTAAGCGGTTACGCTTCTGCAATTACATTTGATTCAAACAGTAATAAGGTTGTCATTGCTTGGACGGATAGCGCAGACTCAAATTATGCAAAGGCAATAGTCGGCACTGTAAGTGGTACTTCTATATCGTTTGGGGGGGCCGCATTAATAGGTGGGGTCACGGCAGCAACTGTTCAGAATGCAGTTTTTGATTCTACGACTAATAAGGTTTGTATTGCTTATAAAGACACTGGTAACTCCAGCTATGGAACACTAGCGGTAGGTTCCGTTTCTGGAACTCAAATAAGTTTTGAGACTCCGTTTGTTTTGGATACGTCAGGCGTTTTTTACAGCGCTTCTATAGTTTATGATTCCAATACGAATAGAGTTGTAATTTCATATGCGGGAGAGACTAACGATGGGTATGTAGTGGTGGTAACTTTAGGAACTGGCACCAACCTAACCTCAGAGAATTACATCGGCGTGTCTAGTGGCGGCGCTGTGGCTGACGGCGGCAACGCAACCGTTGACATCATCGGCTCACTCAGCACAAACCAGTCTGGCCTTACAGCAGGGCAGCAATATTTTGTACAGACAGATGGAACTATAGGCACTACAGCAGATAGCCCAAGTGTGTTGGCTGGCACTGCAATATCTGCTACAGAGTTATTAGTGAAAACATAGGTGCTTAAATGGCTAATGTGCAATTGACTACTGAAGAACTAGAAGATATGCTAGATCGTGCAGCTAGGCGCGGGGCTAAAGAAGCCTTGCGTTCTATTGGTCTACTTGATGATGCTGCACATAAAGATATTACTGAGATGCGTAGTTTAATAGAAGCGTGGCGTGATACTCGTAAGTCTATATGGGCAACAATAACAAAATTAGTCACTGTCGCCGTACTGACTTTTATAGCTGGTGCAGTGTGGATGACAATGGGTAAATAATAAGGTAAAACATTATGGCTAAGAAGTTTGGTGGCTTTACACCACAGCAACAACAAACACTGTTATCTAAGATGGGCTACACAGGCCCAGCGCAACAGGATGACCTTAATAAGTTTATGATGTCTAGCCCTAAAGCTGCATCTATGATGGGCAAGTATGCTGAGATGGCTAAGGCTCGTGTAGCTGGTGGCCCACAGACTGCTATGCAGGTAGGCGGCTATATGGCTAATGGTGGTTATGCTAAGAGGCAGGGTTATGCTAATGGTGGTGGGGCATCTGGCGCGGATCTTACGGATGCCATACGCGGTGCGGGGATAGATCGCAACGCATGGAATACAATGAGTGACGCTGCTAAGCGTGATGCTATGAATAACAACTCAAGACTAAAGAGTGTTTTCTCTAGTCATGATAGCTCAAGCGGGTTTGATTTTGGCGGTGGTGATGGTGCTATACAGGGTACTACTCCTAACACTACTGGTGGGTTTGATATGGGTGCCGATCCTGTGGCAAAAAGAGATATACCTGGGTATGGTGAGCCTTATATTGACACACCTGGGTATGGTCAGCCTGTATTACCTGGTCCTGCATTACCTGTAGAACCTGAGTATGACCCCTCTAAAGGTCTACCTACTGCACCTGAACTAAAAGAAGTAAACGCTTTAGACTTCTTTAAACAGAGTACAGGTGGGGGATATTACTTACCTGACTATAATGAAACGGCATTAGCGGGTCTTGTGACTGAAGGATCAGACTTAAGTGGTGCTGCTGCAGAAGGTAATATTGTAACTTTTGCTGATGGTAAAACTATTACAACTAAGAGTCCTGAAGAAGCTGCACAAGTAGTTAAGGCTGCGGGTGCTTACACTACGGAAGTTGTACAACCTAATAAAACAGCCCAAGACACGTATAACAAACAGCTAGATCAATATAAAAGCTACTACGGTCAGCAAGCTACTGTATCTCCTGAACAAACACGTGCTAACTTAGATACTGCACAGAGTGGTCTATCTAAAGAGCAGAACCTATTACAGAGCTATACTACACAGCTTGCTAATATGGCTGCAGATGACCCACAGCGTGACACTATTCAAGGCTTGATTGATGAACAGCAGATTAAAGTAACTAACGCTAGAGCTAATCTATCACAAGCACAAACTAACCTAGAACGTGTAGGTATGCCTAGCACTACAGAGATGAGGGCAGACATACTAGATGACCCTATGTCTATGGTTACTAAAGCTGATGTAGTTACTGTAAGTGACGAACAACGTGCAGCAGGTAAGATAGCTGAAGGTACAGGTCAGGCTGCTGCAGAGGCTGATACTGCTACACTAACAGAGGCAGCTATTGCTGATGATGTACCTCTAGCTGAAGAGTTTGAAGCTGCTGGTTTTACAGCTAAAGAGGCAGCGGCTGAAGTAGCTAATGTAATGTCTAAGCTTACTGCTGTGACAGGTAAACCCAGCGCAGAAGCCTTAGCTGAAGCGGCTACTATGGACCCTTCACAACTAGCACAGCTAGGTCTTACAGTAGAGCAGATTGAAAGAGCGCAGCGTGTAGAAGAAGTGACACCACTAGAAGTAACACCAGAGATGCGTGTTGATAGTGCTGTAGACTTTGAACGTGCTAAGGCTGAGACTAACTTTACTGCAGCTACAGGTGTACCATCTAGTGAAGCTACAGTACAAGGACAACTTACAGGGCTACTAGAGCAGTTTGAGGGTGGGGAGACACCAGCATGGGCTGCAGGAGCTATGAGGGCTGCTACAGCTACGTTAGCTGCACGTGGGCTAGGTGCATCAAGCATGGCAGGACAAGCCATTGTACAGGCTGCTATGGAGTCTGCACTACCTATCGCACAGATGGATGCACAGACACGTGCTAGCTTTGAAGCACAGAACCTGTCTAACAGACAGCAAGCCGCTATGTTTGCTGCTGAGCAACGCTCTAAGTTCCTTGGCATGGAGTTTGACCAAGAGTTCCAATCACGTGTACAGAACGCTGCACGTGTCGCTGATGTAGCACAGATCAACTTTACTGCTGAGCAACAGGTTGCACTAGAGAATGCACGTATGGCTCAGACTGTAGACATTACTAACCTTACTGCTAAGAACGCTAAGATTATGGCAGATGCTGCAGCTATGTCACAGCTTGATCTGACTAACTTGAGTTTTATACAGCAAGCTAACGTACAACGGGCTAATGCTTTCCTAGACTTTGACATGTCTAGCATGACTAATCAGCAGCAAGTAGCTATGTTTAAGGCACAGAGTTTAGCTAGTGTGTTTATGTCTGATACTGCTGCAGAGAATGCTAGACGCCAGTTTAATGCATCTAGTTCTGATCAAGTAGATATGTTCTTCTCTAACTTGCAGACACAGATTCAGCAAGCTAATTTAGAGCAACGGAATTCTATGGAACGGTTTAACGCTGGTGAAGCTAATGCTATCTCACAGTTTAACAGCGCACAACAGAATGCTCGTGACCAGTTTAACGCTAATAATGCTTTAGTAGTTGAACAAGCTAATGCCCAGTGGGAGCAAGCTATCACCACTATGGATAACGCTGCACAGAACGCAGCTAACCGTGATGCAGCGGTAGTAGCTAATAACCTCACTGAGACTACGTATAACAACATGCTACAACAAGAGCGTGATGCATTAGATTACGCTGTTAGAATTGCAGACCGTGAAGACCAACAAGAACACGCTCTTACTTTAGAAGGTATAAGTAATGACGCAGCAGCAAGTGCAGCTTCAGGTTCTGCAGTAGGTACAGTGATTGCTACAGCATCAACATTACTTTTAAAGAAAGCTATTGGGGTATAGGATAAGACATGGCATTCATTAAGACAAAACTATCTACAATAAGACCTAATGATTTGTATGACACACTACGTCTTACTTACGGTTTTAACAATGAAGAAGATCAAAAGCAACCTGGCATATTAGCTAAACCTGCAGAGCCTGTATCTGACAGTGATGTTGTTGCTGCAGGGTTCTTTGATTATATGTTAACCAAGTCTAGAGAACGGGCCGCTAAACTACGTGCTGAAGCTATGGAGCAGTACGCACGTGATTCTGCTGAAGAGGCAGCTAAGATTCGTTCTATTCTAGGTATTACAAGGTCTAAGGCTCCTACAGGGCAACTATCAGATCAGGCTAGGGATGCTATGTTCAGTAGTTCTGATATACGAGGCACTGAGTTGACTATGAAGGATAACGCTAGAGAAGCTCAAGAAGTGTTTCAGCCTATGATTACATCTGTCTCTAGAGGTGAACAGCCAGAGATGGCAGACAGCCCTGCACCTGTTGATGCACCTAGTATAGATGCTCGTAGTAATGAGATGTTAGATAAGGCTAAAGGTATTATGAGTAAGGATATAGAAGATGTACTTGAGACTGTTCTTGATTCTGATGTTAGTGATAGTACCGACAGCGCTGATGGAGGTGCAGCACCTTCAGATGGGAAAGACTTTGAAACACGCTTAGAGGAGCGCTTAGTAGAGTTAGAAGGTTTTGAGGCAGAAGCATACAAGCCTGATGAAGCAGAAGAGTATTACACCATTGGTTATGGACACTACGGTGCGGATGTTAAGAAAGGTACAATACTGACTGAAGAAGAAGCTAGAGATCTGTTACGCAAAGACATCAAGAAGCGTATGCCTAAGATTAAGAAAACCATTAAGAACTTCGATGCGTTGTCGGATGACTTAAAGGTAGAGATAGCACAAAGCTGGTTCCGTGGCGGTATCTCAGGTAGTCCTGAAACAATTAAACTTATTAACGCAGGTGAGTTTGATAAAGCTGCTACAGAGTTTTTAGACAATGAAGAATATCGTACTACAAAACTTCGTGGTGTAAAGACTCGTATGGAAGCACTATCTAATACTCTTAAAGCAGAGTCTGTCTAATGTTCGGCTTACCCTTAGAATTAATAACAATGCTTTTCTCTACTGTGTTAGGTGGTGTTATGTCTATATGGGGTCAGAGCATAAAAGCTAAACAAGCTCAGCAAGAGATGCTGATGCAACGTGCAGAGTTTAACAGAAGTGC
>Ga0224501_10002529_pt1 | contig 14410 bp, 8 predicted proteins | sample SF_Oct11_sed_USG_4_FD_169105 | JGI IMG/M metagenome (GOLD analysis project Ga0224501, IMG submission 169105) | Sediment microbial communities from San Francisco Bay, California, United States - SF_Oct11_sed_USGS_8_1 | ecosystem: Environmental > Aquatic > Marine > Sediment | place: USA...
CTCCTGAAAAACGAATCCACGAAAATGTAGATGTCATACAATGAGACAATAAATTCAAAGGTCCTATCGGGTTTTTGTCTCATTGTGGTCTGTCTTGAAGCCAGGTAGTCGTGAACCCTGAAAAGGCAATCTGGTTGTACGTATGTATGCCACAAATTCAATATATATCCATGTATTAGCACTATACATGAATCGGTCAATAAAATTTTTGTGACTGACTCATAGCCAATGTATATCTATTTTTAACTTATGTACTTCTGGAGTTTTCTAGAATATTGTGAAACTCTTAGAATGTTCTGGATTTTTGAGTATAAAATGCGGCTGGTTTTTTCGGTCAACAATTCAGTTTTCACTCTTCACCATAACATTACACAGATAATAATTCATCCAATGCCTAGCCTTTTGCAAAGAACCTATGCGCGGACGGTTAACAGAGAGAACGTTCGTGACATGTACTGGGCTTTTGTCTGATCATACAGACACCATGTAATTCTTGCAAGCGATTCTTGAACCAGGGTTCTTTTTTCTTTTCTAATTCATCTTCAATGTTATAGTGAAGCTGCCGGGTTAGATACCTGCTTCTTCACAATTTATGGCTTAGCATAGAGCATACATCAGCGTATCCACCTCCTATTGGGACCTGTTTTTGTTTTGAGGCAGAGATAGGATGTGAGGAGATCGTACTCACGCCAGGAGCCCACCATGACTGGGATTCAACCCCAGTCTCTCCCAAGATGGCGAGCACAGTACTCTACCACACAGTCATACCGCTATCTCTGGAAGTGAAGTGGACAACAACGGACTATTCTTATGGACAATTCTATACATACCGTTTAAGATCCACCTCTCCCTTCTCATTAAGAGCAGCCGAATTTCAGTGGGTGACTCGTAAACAAATGGCTTAGGTTGACTGACCCTTAACCTCTAAGGACCATTCATTTAATCTTGTAGCGCATGCTTCACACTGGATCAGCAGGTGCCCTGGTATGAGTATGAGTTGACCCGGGCAAGCCACCTTACACTATAAACTCCCCACGTTCCCAGGTGTCATCTCGGCTTGCCAGAAAACCCCCATACTCAGTAATGACTGTGCGCCATACTACTACATACCTTCCCAGTTCTTGTGTTTCTTAGATGAGCGCTTGCACCATACCACACTGAAGTAGAGTTTGGCTTCCTTTTTTGGAAAAGCTGCATGGCAGGATTCATCAGCGCTGGATGATATCGATGGCTGACGCTCTTGGAGAGGTGCATGAAATGACTTGCACGATCCAACAGCTAAGACGGCGGTTCCTCTGGTGACACTGTCTGGTACGTTTGATGGATGTGAATTGCTGATATCTGCTGGACTAGGGAATGCAGTGATGGGTGGTGCGCACACCATTTTCTCCAATCTTGATGTTCCAGGGCTGTTACCCTCATGATCGATGGTCCGTTTGATGGGAACAATAAACTTGGGCTTCTTCACGCCTGTCCTTAATTGACTCGGTGCAACAGATCTCTTCATTGCTACTAGTAAAAAAGTTTAAACTGGGAAGCTACCATTTCAGGTTTCTACAATGACAGAAAAATTAGGTGATGGTCATCAGGGATGATCGATGATTAAAGTGCAAGAATAGAGGTGAGGCTAGTCACTGTAGGCTGTGACGCTTTTATTTTCGGTACACAGCCAACCAACTCGAAGTTTATCAGCTTAGCGACACTAGCAATCACTTGCTCAGGCTCGGAGTCCGTCACTGCCACAGAGATGGAGTTGACTAACTAACTGACTGCTGAGTGATTCAGTCAGCGAGTGACTGACTCAATTAGTGAGTGATTGACTCAGTGACTGAGTCACTCAGTCAGCCACTGGCCCGTGATTGACCAGTCCACTGATTGGATCATTTACCCAGTCAGTCACTCGCAATCACTGACTAAGTCAGTCACTCAGTGAGTCAATCATTTATTCATTGACATTGGATTGATTGAGATTTGAATGACTCAGTCAGTGGCCGTGGGTGATATTCAACTCTAACAACACTGACTAACTTACCATTCTAACACTAAGTCTGTCAGTAGAGTAAGTAACAAGCAACGGTCCAGTTAATGAGTTTAGTTATTGGTATACTACTACTAGTGTTCAATTCAGCTAAATAAATTTCAACACACATTTTAATTTTTGGCAAATAATTATTATAAAATAACTACATTACTAAGTCTAAAGTTAGATACGTTAGTCTACTCTTACTCTAGTCTTAGTGTTACTGTTAGTGCTGTAAGTGATTTTTCATTTATTTAGTCGCTCTTTTAGTCTTTAGTCTTTTTCCATAGTTTATACTAGCCAGCTTAATAGCAAGGGTGAACAAGTTGATGTGGTTCGACATTCCTCTTTGTCGAGAATTGCATATAATTATATAAGCTATACTAACTTACAGTATAAGCTCATGTTATAGTTACTAAGTTAGTACTTAGTTATATACAGCCAGTTCTGTGGTCATGATTCCCTCCTTCAGCCTAGAGCCCGCGCTAGAGCTCTATGTCTCTGGTAATTTGGCTCGCTACAAGCGCTATACTATCAAAGAGGGTAGAATCCCTCTTTGGTAGAATTATCTACTCAGGAAGTAGCAGTTGCCTGCAGTGGGAGGGTCCTACTTCTATAGGTGCCCGCGGCTGCCCGAGCTGTCCGATGGGTGGTTGGGTTGGGTGGTTGCTGACAGACAAGTCCAGACAGCCGGCTCGTTTCTGTCGCTAGTGTATGTTCTTGTACGCTATTCATTTGGTTGCATTACGGCGTTGCAGTGACGTGAGCATCAGAGTCATTACCAACATCAGTTCTCAGTAGTGTCTGTTAGTGTTAATAATTATGTTATCTAAATCTACTACTAGTACTAGCAGGTGATTCAGATAAGATGCAGGCTGCAACTGCAAATGTAGGTTACTTTTTGACTTGTAGTTGTATTCACACAAATTGTACCATTCTCATTCTGTGTTCAAAATTGACATTACGCTCTGTCTTCAGGTTGAGTATCAGGATGCCAACATTCAAGAAAACCACTCCATATGCAGCACATGTAGTGGATAAGGTGAGATTTATTCTCCTTCCTGTCACCTCACCCAATCAATTTGCTGATGAGAATGGAACTGACTTCGCCCCTGGAAGAGGTAACTATGATTAATATAAGAAGTGCACATCCATACATACATACTGGCTGATATGTACAACTGAAAGAACTGAAGGAACAGTCTATGCATCCCCTTGCACCCCATTCAATTGTGTATAGAATCTTGGGTCTTTCTCATCACTGGTCTGCACACCGATCTATCCTCTATGATGCGAGCGCAAAAATATTTGGAATCAGTGGTCAGTGATCATCATTGTGATAAGCAACCTAGTTATGAGAATCGTGGCGAAGGAACCTAGTGGTTTTAGAATCACTGTAAAACAGCCCATCGCTACAGTGTGCTAGCATTAATTTGGTTGGGCACTTATGACATATATAAGAAGTTACTGGTTGGGTAGTTGGTTGCTGCCTTGGTTGGTCAGGTAGTTAGTTGTGGGATCTAATGGGTGTCGCACGACAGCCCGACTTTATAGGTCGCGCCGCCACTAATGATCATTTCTGAACTACAGGTTTCTATCAGCTGACAAAACCAGAAACAATACAATCCTACAAAGAGATTGTATCAGTGAGGATTAGTGATGGAGCTCAGGTAAGTGGTGACATCGTTATAACATTATAACTATGTGGATACCCACTACCCACCTCGTACATAGGCTTGACCTCCATGTATACATATATAAGGGCCGGGTAGTTTGGTTCTGCACTGGATGGTATACTGTAGGAAAATCATCTTATTGGGGTTGCTCCTCTGTGCGAGGAAAACAGCGCAGGGGGCCTAGCTAAAACAACCTCGGGTAATGTGAATTCCACTATTCACACCCCCCTACCCCCAGTATTCCTGAAGTCCAGCACCCCATACCTCCGAAATCCAATATCTTATATTCCAATACCCCAATCTCACACTAGTAGAAGTGGATATCGCACGAGTCTGGGACCAGAAGTTGGATTCCCAGTACGGGCCCCACTTTGTCCTTGCCCCTCATCGGATTTAGATTGTGATGTTGAATAAAGGAAGCCTACCCTTTGCTAAGGGGTAAACTAGCATGCACCATCATACGAACAGACCTCTGTTATGGTGATATCACGTTATAAAAGGTACACGCGCGTGATTGGGTTTTCTGTGACAGAACCCGTTTTCGGTCGCAGTTTCAGTTTACCCGCTCAAAATTGTGGAAGAAATGGTCGATTTTAGAAAGCATCTCCAAAGGCTGCGACCGAAATCACGCGAACAGAACTTCGCAACTGAAAATGAAGCTAGTATTGTAGTTTTAGCGCTAAATTATGGGGTTTGTGGTTTTTGATGGGTCACGAGCTGACAGCGATTATTACTATTTCATTACTATGCCATGTCAACTCACTGATGCATTTAAAAACCGTTTTACTAGTCTGATTTTTTTTAATCTTGCTCAAAATTGAATGAAAGCTGCCTAAATACAGTGAAACTCGGTTAACTCGACCTCGGATAACTCTAAAACTCAGACCAAGTTGTATGGTCCTTGCCTGGGTAATGATAATTTGCTGGGTATATCTCGAACCTTTAGTCATAACTCGAACTGATAAACCATGGTTAGTGCCATCAAACTGCCTTTTCTGTGGCTGAATGTGTTTACATTCTTGTGTAACAAGCTTAACGTCATTTTTTTCTTTTCACACGAGAAGAAAATCTGACAAATTTTAGAAGGTTTAGCCAGGAAATGAAACACACTAGAGTGAAATGGACTCGCTTCGGTGGCCACGTGGCTAAAGAAAAGGGAGAGCATAACTCATAACTCAAACTTTTCATAACTCAAACTTTTCTGGTGGTCCTGTGCAGTTCGAGTTATCCATGTTTCACTGTATGTCACAATGTCATCCATACATGGATTTTCAATCAGACCACCCATTGAAAAGTTATACAGCCAAAGGTCCAAATGCTCCATATGCCTAGCAATGGTATTATCAAGTTAGGTTTCGTGTGAGATTCTCATGCCTGCCTCAAACGGCTGAAGGTGTGCCTTTCAGCATGCCGTACGGAGATCAAAGCGGTGTCTCAGCCTGGGCCAGGCTGTAGACCGCGACGTCCATCTGGCTTAGCTATGAATGCTGTTTTATTGAAATTGGCGAACAATATGAAAAAAGGGAGGCCAACTCCACACTAAGGTTTTACGCGAAGTTGTCCTCCTTTGTCGGTTGATGTAGCGGTCCCACTAAAGCATCATCAAGACACCGCCTTTGAAGTTGCGCACAATCAGTATGGCATGCTGAATGGTGCAACTTCAGATTTGGCCGTTTGAAGCGACATTAGCAGTTCCTGGCATAGAATCGGATTGCGCAGTATGCTGCGCTTGCATGGGGGTTGTCACCTCATCTGTGTAGGTGACAATGGTGATAACAGATCCAATAAAATTAAAAGATCGATATGTGCATAGAGGCATGTTAGAAATCTCAGTAGCCCTTTAACCAGTGGAATGAGTTTCCTTTGAGATTATTAGCCAAAATGGTTCTGCACTTTTGGTTGGTTGGCTCCAAAGTAATCCAAAATCTGGCTTCTGACAGATCCAGTCGGACAGAAAACGGGTCATCGGATCTGAGACCGAATGCTAGAAATGACTCAGACTAATTCCGACCCAAGCCAGATCAGTGATGCATTTAAAAAAAAACTTTTCCTCAGCCACTACTCCTCAATTTCCACAGGTGATGCGGTGCCATCGAGAGTAGATTGAGCCATTTTCTGCAACACTGGCTCAGGACGGGTTAGCAGAGTGTGATCAACGAGGGAAAAATTCCTTGAAATACTCCGCCATGGCTGGGAATTGAACCCGTGCCATGGACAGTGAGATTCATTCAATCTCCCAATGAGCTATCATGGCTGACTTTGTAATGCATTGTTATAAAAAGAAAGTGTATAAGAGATTGCATCGGATTCACCTTAGACAGTCGGTACAAACACGGCGAACGCGAGTCAAACTCTTTGTACTCTTCGATGAAAATTTGTGGACTAAGCAAACTAGCAATATTTTTGCAGGTATTCATGATGCCTGATGGCTAGGGCAATGAGATACTTGTGGTTACCTATTAGTCGGTTTATTGCTCATTCATACCTATTCATACCTATGCAGCAAAAGCCCTCGCTAACAGCGGACGATCATTGTAACCGGTGCCTTGCTAAGCGAGATCAATCGGCGACCATGCTGTCTCCAAATTATTTTTTCATATTTGGTATTCTCATCAAAAATTCACAAAAGATGGTCTATGTCATGAATACACTGCACATTGAGTGAATTTTTGAACAAATTGCTAAAACGGCAAAAACAACTTCATTTTCTGTTTAGGTCATATAAGCCTGTATTGTTAGTCAGCTGCTTAACTACCGGATCCGTGTTTAGATAGGGACGAATCCAACAGGAATCGCTAAGCTCCACCCACCACATTATCAGGCATTTGTGGCAGCAGGTTTTGAGCAAGATCTTCCTAGAAATGAGATCATAGGTGGGTTGTGAGACCATGTTTTTCAGTACAGTAACACTTTAAAGATTAGATAGACAATTATACAGGCCGCTGTGCATCGAGTCGTAACTCCACAGCCAGCTGGGGTTTCTTAGGGTACTGCCACACTAGACGACTTGCCATCTGCGCAATCGTCAACGGCGTCGCGGACAAGTCATCATGGAGTTGTCTTCTCTTCTTCTAGAATAGCTGAAACGCACACATGGGGTTTTGAACTGGAGTAACTCATTTTAACTGAGAAACCGCTTCAGCCATTCTAAAAACAGAGAAGACAACTCTGTGATGAGTCATCATCGAAGCCGTTGGCGATTTCTTGGCAGATTGTTTAGTGTGGCAATACCATTATCCAAATGGGATTAAATTTTGTCGATTAGGCTGAAGGAAAATGCTAAAATGCCTGCCCATTTTGCACACTGGACTGGGCATTCCGCCTGACAATTGATGCACGTATCTTTAGTAGCTTGACTTCCGCTATCTATGGGCTATGTCTGTGACCCCTCGGAAGTTGGCAAAGTTTTCAGCTCAATTGGATTACCATTTAAAACCTGACTAACTGTTGTTGGTAACAGTTGTGCCAGTGCTGGAGATCGCTGTCTAAAACGTGCAATGAGTGTGTTGAAGTTATTGAGTAATCCCATCGAATTCGCCTTAGACAGTCACAAAATCACAAGCAGGTGTGTCAAACTCTTTGTTCTTTTCGACCAAGAAGTTGTTGACGCAGCAAAGTAGCGATGTTTTCTCCGTTATGCCGGATAGCCATTCATGATGTCAGATGACTAGGAAGATGACATTGCTGTTGTTACGTATTAGTCAGTTCCTCGAATTCATCAATGACAGATTGCACGGAATACTCACCACAAGACCCGCAGCCATCACTATAGTGAGGCAGCAGTTTGACTACCGGATCCGTGCTTAAATTGGGACGAATCCGACGAGAATCACTAAGCTCCGCCCACCATTGCATTGGCCCATTCCTCGTCAGGCCTTTGGGGCAGAAGGTTTAGAGAAAGGTAAAATATGAGATCAATGTTACGTTGTAAGACTATGTTTTGCAGTTGAGAAACTGGGTCACACTTATATAAAAACTTTCAATATTGTAGTTGCTTCTACTGAACAGCGTGCTCATCCAGCACCCAACCCGACACCCGGAATTTTAGCTATTCCACCTATTGATGTATAATGACTGTACAATATGGGTGAACATTGTGAATGGGTGTGGTATATTGATTCATGATATCAGTGATTGCTTACAAACCGCGGCCAACTTATTCCATTGAACTAGCAAAAGGAGGACATATAAGGTATCACAGTACGGAATTTGGCAAACATTTTGTAAGAATGTACGGTAACTCGCCTGCATTTGTGCGCCAATGACATCAATTCAGGGCTATTTTTGGTTTACAATACGGAAACGCAACTCCGCAAACTCTCATATAGGGTACATTTTGGGCAAATTTGTTTTTTCCGAGATGTCGGATTTCAACCAATCGGAAATAAAGTAAAGTCCATTTGGATCACTTACTATGCGTAAATCTTCCTGTTGACTCATTGCCATTTACTGCGGCTAGTACAGCTACTGCCGTTTTGCCACGAGGTGCAAAGATGAGATTTGATTCGTTGACTGAATAGAGTCCCACTAGGGGCTTTAGTTTCAGGCGACAGAATCGCTCGAAAAGAGGCTTTTGAAAGGCTTCAAAAGGCTTTAAAAGAGGGCTATTTCTCTAGAGCCCTTGTCTTTGGCCAAGTTATTAGCCAACTTGCCGGAAGCCTTTCTCCTATAAAAGCGGCTTAACTAGAACTTCTGGGTATATAACTCTAGATGCCGGGTTTATAGAAGGATACGGAACCCGTCCATGGATGATTGTGTAGTGACTAATGAGCGGAAATCAAGTGGCACCCTGCGGTGTCAAACACACAGATTGAAACAAAATATTTGTTCAATGTTCTTCTCGAATTTTGTTGCCAGGCAGGAAATTTTACAGCGAGCCATTCTAATAATCGTGGTAACTTCCGGTGGTCGGTTCAGGACCCCTCATTATTCCAGTGGTCTCCTTAAATTTTCGAGTTGTGTTGATTGCAGATACAGACTTTTCTCATCGATAAAGTTGATCATGGACGATTGTCCTCGTACAAACCCAGCAAGACTCGAGAGGATAACTCCATGATGATATCAGATACATCCATTCACTCTACAGGTGGTTGCCATGAGTGATTATTGTGATATGGCTAAAACTCATGGATTTTTCCACCGATTCCACCCAGCTGTGTAAATTTGTGAGAGATGTGGAACCGACAGAGGGAGGCGACTTCGAGGAGTGTTAAGAGCTGGTGATGAAAGAAATTCGTGAGAAGCTGTCATGGACTAACGATAAACGCGCTATAACAATTCGAGTCACTCTTTCTTTCTTCTGGTTTTCTGCTTGCTGTCCAGTCACTTCTGTGGATCTTTCAGATGTATTTGCTAGTTGACTGTATGAATTTACTGCAAACGCAAGACCGAGAAGTTTACATAAAATCCTGCCTTATCTAGCAAAACATTTACAGCGCTTATTCAAAGCGTAGACGGAAGTCATCTTTCCATCTAGTAACTGTTCTCCACCTCGTAGGGAGGTTTGTTTTTGTTTTTGACCGAAAGGATTATTCTGAGGAGCTCATACTCCATTTTGCCGCGGCTGCTCCATGCCTATCAAAGTGGAAAGAATCATAAAACCATGTGATTTCGGTCAGTCACAATAACAAAATTTCCGTCGCAATTGATAAAATTTCGGTCGTGAGCATGGGAACTATTCTCGCGATGAGGAAGCGCAGTTGAGTTCAGGATAGATTTCGATCGGATCAGAGTTGTCCTCTCTCAACTTTAACTCATCAGTAGGAACCGAACAATCTTCCCGATTCGTTATCCCAATGTAGTAATCAAGTCTCTTAATACGGTAACCTTGACATTTGCCGAAACTACCTCGCTAACACCTAATTTTTGAAATCACACTTTTCATTCGCACTCTTGAACAGTTTTTTTTAGAAAAAACCGAGCACGCGAACGCATCTAATGCCCTCTCTCAACTTTAACTCATCAGTTAGAGCTGAACAATCACTCGCGATTCATTATCCCAATGTAATGAATTGCAGTAACCTTGACATTTGCCTAAATTACCACACTAGTGTGTACTTTCAGCGCGAAATTCTGTTCGCGTAATTTCGGTCGCAGTCCTCGGAGATTCTTTCTAAAGTCGCGCTTTCAGTCGCAATTATGAGCAGGTAAGCTGAAACTGGGATCGAGAACGGGTTCAGTCGCAGAAAACCCAATCACGCGAATAGACCTATTGTAGGTACACAGAGAGCTCTAGTGTTGATCGGTGATGTGCTCCCTCATAAAGTGACTGACTATGAAAAGATTAAGCGACGGTTTCCTTATGAAGGACCAGCTCTCGACTGGAGAGAAGAATGTGACCTACTTGCTGAAATGGTATAGTAATAGTCTCCAATTACTCTTTATCTAGTGTGCTGGGATAGCTCAATTGGTTAAAAGCCCGGATTTCCAATCTAGGGATTGCAGGTTCAAGCTTCACTGCAGACAGGGTTGTTTTCTTGATATGGGCCTTTACCAAGCCTCTCACTCCAAATGGCTAACATGGCTTCAGTAAAAATAATGGAGGTCCCAACCAGTGGATAATCAGGGTCAGGATAACTCCACGGTTGTCAAAGGTCCACCTCTTCCTCCTTGTTAAGAGTAGCGGATAGCGGATGTGTAAACAAATGGTTCTACAACCTGAAAAGCTCGACCGTTTGAAGTCGGAAAGGTCCCATGATAGGTAACTTGCTGGATATAATTTGGTTCGCATTGTATTCATGTTGTATTTACATTATACGTTCATGTTGTATCCACACTGCACTTTGTAGGGGTGCCGAATCTATGCAGTTCAGTATCAAGAAGACTGCACACAAGCAAAGATATCGAAGTTTTGGGCTAGTTTGGTTTACAAGACATATGGCCATCACTTGAGTCTCTATGATTTTAGTAACGTGTTTGACTTCATTATGGCTATCGCATACCGAGAGCAAGGGGCTGAGCATTTCGAGGCAAGTAATCAGACGCTGATGAGGCATTCTGCCGAAGGCAGGTTTCTCATGATCTGTCACTGTCGTGGTGTCGTGGGATAGTACTGAGTTGAGTTCCCATTGCCTTCCTCAGGTTCCTGGTTTTAGGCTCAATCTATCAGACCCGTTTGTTCACACATCAGATGCGGAACTCGGGTAATCGGCTCAGAGAGATGGATCTTTTAACAATCGTGGAGTGTTATATCACCGGTTGACATTTCCATTGCTTACACCACTAGGCAATTGGAGAGAGAGTCTTGCTCCAGACTCATTATATAAAGTTTGGACTGAGTGCCATGAATAGCCATGTTTTGGTGTCTATTGCCCTGTTTGGGTCAGTGCGTGCGTGCTATTGATATCGATGTCTGTGTATTTGAGTATTGTCTCTGTGCCACGGAGGCTTCTGTATATTTAGCAATCAAAGAAACGCGCCGGCTTCGCTGACGAAGATGTTTAATAGTTGGCTAGCAAGTTGCTTGAAACAGGATACAGAGAGTGCACGATATTTGGTGAACCAATGCTATTCATAGTGCTGTGGCTAAGGCATGGTTAAAGTATAATAACAAACCCATGTTGTGCAGATTACTCACTACATGACATGGGAAGCCAACTTCCAATCCAGGGATTGCAATTCGGAGCTTTTACTGAATGAACTGCTGACACAAAGATCACTCCATCAGTGCAGTCATAATCTAAAATATTGTGGGCTTGTCTCCCACTGCTGTCATGTGATCATTTGCTAGTGAGACAGGATAACCTGTGATCATTGCAAATGATCACATGTTATCCAGGCCATTGCGTTTGGGCCTCTAAACTTGAGCGATAATGGCACTAACGCTCGTTGACAGAGGTGAAAAACTGTGCTCTGAAACCCTATTTCTATATTTTTGTTGCACAGTTTCTCTATATTCAGACTGGTGTAACTACCAGTCTGGTATACACATGCAAACGCATTTGTCAAACATCGTTGCGTAAGCCGAGAAATTAACGCAAACACGAACAGCTCTGTGTTAATTTCCTCTCAAGGCCAATTCTGGTGCGTCGACGGTTTGAAAAGAAGGTTGTCGAGGGCTTTAAGTATGCACATTGGACAGGGCTCTATCTAAGCTTGCATTTGAACTGGGTATTGGGCCCATTTGTTCATGGTAGGCTTCAGAATCTACAAACAAGTGAAGTCACTTTTGCCCATGTCATAACCACTTTAACATTCTTGTGTAACAAGCTTGATTTCATTGTTTTCTTTTCACATGACCAGAAAATCTCACAAAGTTTTTGAAAGTTGAGCCAGGAAATGGAATATACTAGAGCGAAATGGACTCGCTACGGTGGCCACATGACTAATACAAAGGAGAGCATAACTCATAACTCAAACTTTTTGGTGGTCCTCTGCAGTTCGAGTTATCCAAGCCAGCAGTCATTTCGTCAGTCTACATTATACACTTTCCTGACACATGAGCATTATGATTTGATTAACTGATGTCATTTGTTCTGTCGCAGATTGTCAGAACAGACACCACTGCTCACTGACCACCTGTCATGCACTCAACAGCTCCACTCCTGTCTGAATCATAGGCTTCCTGTCAGGACAGAGAAGATAACTCCTTATAAAACACTGAATACTCGCTATCTGTTCCCGGCCTCCCATATCGGATACACAATGCAGCACTGATATTATTATTCTGGGATAAGTGTAGCACAATAGTCCATGCAGATCATCCTCAGTCCGGTGAAGTGTAAGCCCTTTTTAGTATCGCCACGGGTGGTAAATTTATTTTTCCTGATATGAGTTCTGAAGTGTGATGATGTATTTTAGTAGCCAACATCATTAACTCTATCATTTTTTCACCAGTTTTTTGTGCGTTAAGGTTCAATACAGCTGATAAGAAGGCTGACTATTAGTAATCAGCTGTTAAGTGAGCTGCATAGACAGCTTAGTAATGGATTCGTCAACTTCACCAAACAAGCTACTGTACCCTGTAAGAATGATCCTGGTTTGTGACTCACTCATTCAACGCCCTGCCTTCTCAATATCTATTGCATTTTCGCACACTGAGTGCCCTATTTGATGTGTATGTGTACAAATATGCATTTATTTCCAGGATCATCCATTCAGTCTTGTTACTCGTGGTTCACACGGCCCAATTCAGGGTTTTGTGTCTGCAGCCCAAATAACCATAAACCATTACGACTTCAAAGTAACAATTAGAAGATGTCCTATCTTTAGACAACGGGCTCGGTAAATAGCCTATCAGAGAGAGATAGTTTGACTCTTCTGCATTTGGGGGGGCGGTTCAAAAGAACCATCTCACTACAGCAGCAAGGTGATACTGGTGTATTCTGTATTAGGTACCACTTTCTGGCACATGGGAAGGGCTGAAAGACAGAAAGTTTAGCCACCCACGTGTATGCCACCGCTCAGTGACTTTATGTCACTGCACCGCCTTAGCTGTAGTAAAGGGCGGATAATTCATGAGCAATTCCAAGCAACAACACATACATGACTCGGTGACTTTGATTAGCTAGTGAGTAATTGCTAGTCATGGCATTATAAACATAGATGCCCCTCTTCCAGGACTCTGGCCATTAATAATAATAGCTTCTACAGCATACGAGACCCTTCTTGTGTCACCTTTAACTCTTTTACTTCACTTCTTTTTGCACAGGAAGGGTGAGGCTGCATGTGGGAAGTAGTCCCCCCTGCATGGAGAGAACCATTCCACCTGCCTTATGCCGCAGGACAGCCCTCTCCGAACCCTTCTCTTGTTAACTTTTAATACCTCGCTGACGAGGAGGTGTTTTTGAGTTAACGTAGTTCAGATCTTGTAGATAATAGATAATAATTAACTGTAAATTAAAAATTAGAGTAATGATATTTCGTTAATTGTCAACTCAATATAAGGACTGCAGCCAATGTCTTGGTGAGGATAACACCTATATACATTGACCTAAATGAACACCTCTACATAATAAAAAACACCACATGCTCGGTTGAAAAGACTGAATTCAGCATTACATTTCCAATCTTAACGTGTGCAGACACTAGGTCAGCAAATCTGAAGTATATTCCATGCTGTACAGTGTTGGCAAAACCGCCACTTCCTATTGTAATGCTGCGTAATAACCAAACAACTTGTACACTACAAGCATTTCTTAGGTTGATCATATTAGCGGGTTAACATGACAGCGGTGCGGTGGCGGCCAGCGGAAAGCGGCACCAGGAGCAACGGCCCTGGGGTGTTTACCCAAGCTACACCACTATATAACACTTGGTTTTGTTAGTTGTTTTTGTTGCGTTGCGTTGACTAGAGTTTTGCTGTTTTTTGTTAAGTCGAGCCTAAGCTAGCCACATGACCGAGATGTGTTTTTTAATCAACGGCATGATTTTATTGCAAACTCAAGACTGCTCAAGACAAGAATGGCATATAAATATAAACTGCTGGCTTAAATAGCTCAGCGAAACCACAACACCTTTCCGGGCTTGTCATACAGGATAGGATTATGAGGTCAACTTGGTCAATGACTCATCCTTATCCTTCCTTCGGAACTCCTACTAAAATATCCTGTTATAACTATCTGTGCTGCTCTCTGTGCTGCTCACATGGGCATCAACCTCCCCCCCTCCGATCCAGTGGCACAGTGCCGCTGTGAGCCGACGCTGTATGCACTGTCCAGATGAATTCAAGACTCTGCAAGCTAAACTGCATCTTCCTACGGGACAGATCTTAATG
>Ga0224501_10002530_pt1 | contig 14407 bp, 5 predicted proteins | sample SF_Oct11_sed_USG_4_FD_169105 | JGI IMG/M metagenome (GOLD analysis project Ga0224501, IMG submission 169105) | Sediment microbial communities from San Francisco Bay, California, United States - SF_Oct11_sed_USGS_8_1 | ecosystem: Environmental > Aquatic > Marine > Sediment | place: USA...
TAGTGCTAATAATGGGCGTATGCCTTCCATTAGGCTCTAATCATATACTTCATTGTGCTAGCGGACAATACCAGGTGCACCCAGACCAATGCATCTGGGTTTTTCCTACCATGATTTCATAAATAACAGGGCATAATTATTAACCCAGGTAAATACAGGTGAGGACAGGTATGCACATACACCTAGTTCCCAACTGGTTTGAAACCAACTCAGTGGAAATATCAAGCTGTGAATTTTATCAAATTCGAAATCTCATCAATTAAATTGTATTTATAATGCCAAAATACAGAAGAACCAAGTCTATTGGTGATAAAATGACAATTACTAATCCACACCAATATTAACACTGTTATAAAGCAAGATGAAGAGATATTCTCCTGACTACATGTATGCAGTGAGTGAGTCTGCACAGAATGAGTGAGTCGGCACTGAGTGAGTGAGTCTGCACTGAGTGAGTGAGTCTGCACTGAATGAGTGAGTCGGCGCTGAGACAGTTTACCAGGAATATATCACAGTGACCTTCAGCTAGTGTTATATAGATTTCTCTATTCCTATCTGATATGACGAAATGAAATTATGTCTATAATTCCAGCCACGGGTATTCCATAAACGTTAAGCTAGGTAACATAAATCACGCTACATGTGCCCCATTCTCGGCATTCCTAACATATCATATAATTATATTTAAGTTGATATATCTATTCACTATTATTAGCGGTGTACGTGGCATACTGAAGACCGTAGAGGTAAGGGAAAAGTTATTCCGCCGGCCACCCTATCTATAGTCTCTGTGACTGTAAGCATCACAACAGAGGATGCAATCAGAGTCCTGGTCTCAATAATCAACAAATTATCAAAGGCAGCAATTAGGCTGGGAATGTTGGCCTGTTTGTGTACGCCAAGCGGCCAAACAACTGAGATTAATAATCTTAAACAGAACTGTGAAGCAAACCGGCAGGATAATGCATGAAAACCGGCTGGGAATGAATTTACAGTCCGTATCACTGATTATTCCATACAGTTATAGAAATAGGCATCCCTACCATACCAGACACACCAATAGCTGGCTTCTGTGAGTTATTTGCCAAGATCCCTGAGATAGCAGAGTGCTTCGCGCACAAACAAGGAGTCTAAGCAAAGAACCTACTGCTTCACATGCGGACCTTCACAGTGCAGATTTCATGGTTTATAGACACTTATAGTGTTACATCTATCTGTATAATTCTGTATATAATAAAAATATAAATAGTAATATAATAACCAGGCTGTAGCTGTGATATCACAGGGGATACATCATTAGGGTATAAAAGCTCCATCAGTCTGCCCACTGGCCCGGTGAGGGTTTCCTCACTCTTTGATGAACTGATGAAGTTTATAAAAAGAATTGACACGCTAATATTGGTAATCATGTAGGCCTGTGGCCTAACGAAGTAATCATGGCACTTCACAACGGCAGAAAAAATCGTTGACGTAACACTACAAGTAGCGAATCAGTCTACCATTAGCTCATTGCAGCATCATCTTAATCGGATTTCGTAACAACTATTCATTCCCATCAAGATAACCACAGACTGATTCATGTAGGATTAGGGCAAGGCTTCATAAACAAGAAAACATCATCTGTCAAATCTGGAAAAGGATTCCCTGAATGTCTAACAAATAAACAGGCCTTATTTTCGGATATCCATTAAAAGGCGAGCTGAAGACCGGATGGCGATAATCACACTGAACCTGATATATAACTAATGGAAAGGGATGAGACGAAGACCTTAGGTGGGTAGGAACCACAAGAGACAATTAATAGGCTGATAGCAGGATAGCCAGGGAACACAGGAATATCAAATTGATGCAGTATACCTCTCCTCACCATACAATGTTCGCCTTGTTTTCCGAATGTTTCCCTTATACGACCCCAGGGCGCAGTAGAGCATATGTCGCAGGGTATACACATTTGATATCACGTTACCGCAGTACACTGATAGTACAGTGAGTAGAGAAAAGTAGGAGGCTCATCATCAATGTTTAGCTGACAACAGGAAACACCGTATGGTATAATTAGCGGATGAGTGCTTGTCTACACAACCTAAAGATCTATTAATGGGCAGCGGGACAGCTGGGCCACGGATTAGATTAAAACATGGCCCTGTTATTCACTTAAAAGCTGTGGTGATTAGATCGAAAATGACTGGCACTAATTGCTTTTTCCCATCCCAATCTACACACTCTTACAAGAACTTATCTGCCATAAGAAAAGAAAAGTGAAGACACTTCGAGTATGAGATACGCCGAGTATATGATACACCGAGTACAGGATACATTGAGTATATGATACACTGGGTATATGGAACATCGAGTAAATGATATGCTGAGTATATGATACACCGAGTACAGGATACATTGAGTATATGATACACTGGGTATATGGAACATCGAGTAAATGATATGCTGAGTATATGATACACCGAGTACAGGATACGCCGAGTATATGATACACCGAGTACAGGATACGCCGAGTATATGATACGCCGAGTACAGGATACATTGAGTATATGATACACTGGGTATATGGAAGATCGAGTAAATGATACGCCGAGTATATGACACACCGAGTACAGGATACATTGAGTATATGATACACTGGGTATATGGAACATCGAGTAAATGATATGCTGAGTATATGACACACCGAGTACAGGATACATTGAGTATATATAACACATTTAGTATATGCCAGACTAGGAATATGATATGCTGAGTATGTGATACGCCGGTCATATAGAATACATTGAGGGTATGATACACTGGGTATGTGAAACACCGAGTATATGATATGCTGAGTATGTGATACACCGAGTATATAGGATACATTGAGGGTATGATACACTGGGTATGTGAAACACCGAGTATATGATATGCTGAGTATGTGATACATCGAGTATATAGGATACATGGAGTATATATAACACATTTAGTATATGCCATACCAGGTATATGATTTGCTGAGTATATGATACGCCGGTTATATAGGATACATTGAGTATGTGATACACAATCTGCTCTGCGCGACCAGCAATATTTTTGATTGGTACAGAGGAGTCAGCGTATGATATCACTAGGGATGATGTACTGTACAGTTAGAGATATCTCACTTCGCAGTGCTAATGAGTTCTGTAAGATGTAAACACAATTTTTTATTTGCATAGTATGGAAAAATACAGTGAATTCTCAATTCGAGGCACAAATGCGGACCAAACTATTTGATCTCTTTAACTGAAACCCAATTTGGTTAGCTTACTGCCGTAGCAGAAACGTTTTGATTATTTTACTACAATTCCCCTGAATTGAAGGCCATAAGGTATCAGCTACACTACACCACGGTCAACCAACCACATGTGATAACAATCGGTATATATACATGAGGAGGCACAGCCGCAGCTGGTAAAGGACCATTATATCCGAGGAGGCGCGTACTGTCTAGATGACTCACTCATTGAACATAATAAATCACCCTCGGTGAATTGATTGTTTCATTGTTCAATTCAAGTAAATGATTATTGGAAGGGTGATTTGATGAATGCTTCCCTCCACGATGCTGCAACTACAATCACATCAGAGATAGAAACATAGACACATACAGCGATGCGCTGAGGTCTGTATCATGACTGCATGTATGGAAAGGTACCTAGCTTGGAGATGGGGGCAGATTGTTGCTTTGCAACCTGAATGGCTTATGGCTTATTCCTTCAGGATGTATGATATATCCTCGCGTATTTTTGGACCAAATTTATGGCAAAATACCGCTAATCCTAAATCGACCCCCTCAATCCTGCCACGATTCCATCCGCTGGAGATATTTTGGGAAAAATATGTAATAAACCAGTAGGAGAATTCAGCCTCCAAAAGAGCAAAAACATTCCTCTTCACAACTGACCAAGCCTCTGTGCCTTTGAGTAATCATCGTCATTAGATTAGTTTTCAGATGGTCTATGTCATGAATCTTTTGTACCAAAGGTCATCATCCATCAATTCAAAGGCTGCATGATGCTTCAAGGCCACCTATAGACCTAATGGTTCACAGACAGACGTAGACCGCAGGATTACATCTTGCCACGGAGAAGTTCTAAGCAAGACTACAAATATGTGTTTCTGCGCGTGTACTTTGGATTGAGTGTTATTCCCTTTGTTGGCATTCTTTACCCTGCTAGGGGCTTTATCCATTCACCACAAATGAGGGATTAATACGTGGGTGCTGTAAACTACTCATCAATCGTTTAAATTCTTTTCACGGATTTTCTGAGGTTTTTAAAGAAGGATCTTGGAGAAGATATGAAACCCCCCTGAAACCAGTAAACGCGTCAGAGAATCCAGGCAAGACTCAAACCTACGGCCGGGCCACAAACGATCCAATGAGGCTGCTATAAACTCTCCTTTGAAATAATGCTACAGCATAAATGTATGTGTGTTTTTTGTGTGCAAATCTGAACTAGATTTTCTTTACATTGCGACTTTCTTATCTATAGTAAGCGCATAGATGCACTTTTACGCAAACACTAGTACTTAGAAGGTCTGTTTACAAAATTCAGACTAGAAAAATACATTGTAAAGAATGCACCTATGCGCTCTGTTTTAGCTCGGGTCTTAATCCATTAATGGGGTGGTGTATCAGAGGTAGGTGAATACGTATGTACAGCAAGTGTCATAGAATGCAGATAATTGCGGGGCTGGCGGCAGACTGTTCAGAATGTATAGGACAAGTAGTCTGTACTATGGGACCTCATTAGATGCACAATTATCATAGTTCTGACTGACAGCCAGACATCAACAATTCCATTCATACAGCCACATCTATACAGAGGTTATAATCATAGTGTAATATGACACAACACTAGACCCATAATTTATAGTTTGCACGGCGCATTTGAGCTGAATTTCCCTTGAATTGAGATTTTATCGGTTAGTTTTATTGAAGAAGATACCATTGATTACAGTGACTTGTGAGATTGATACTAATTACTCTGAGCAAAGGTTCCTAGAGAGATCATTATCCATAACTGTATGGAGCGCTAGTCCCCCGCACTGAGGTTAAAACTAGAAATGTCTATATACAATCCTGTTATACACTTTATACACCTCTAAATTGAGACAAATGGATTTTGTTGTAATAAAAGTGAAGTATTGAGGATGACCAGATGATTTATCCCCGAGCGTTTTATAATGATCCATCCTAAATAGGAAACGACCAGTTAATACATTAATTGGCAGGGATGCTGTGTTTCCAGGATCCGCTCATGGCTACATATAATTGGGGCCTGTCATGTGATGCCCTCTGTCTGTTCTGGGCCTTTGGGTCGTTGTGTCCACGCAAAGAAGTCGGTTGCTATATACCAGAACCCACGCGCATACAGCACCATAGCAGCAGTGCCACTAGAGTGCCAATAACCTCATGTCAAAATGCTTTGAAGCGAGTATCAGGGTTGTTAAACTACTTTCTTACATGTCGCAACGCCCATTTCTCAAGGGGGCCAACATGGGACACTTGTAGTTCAAAATTCTTACAAATACCTTACAAGCACCTATACATGGAAATGGGCTTTCAATTTTTCAGGCACTTTTTGGCAGGCCTCTAAAGTAGATAACACTGAGAAGGCCCTTTTATGATTGGTGGAGAGTGAAAAACAGCTTCTAGGTGACAGCAGATATGCTAAATAAGACGACAAAAAAATCAAAATTAATCTTACCATAAAATTTATCCAGTATGGGGAAAGCGAGATTTCACTGTTTTCTGAATTAAATGTTTAATATTTCACCTGCAGACGGAGGGAGTGTGACCCCGTTAGAATATATTACTTTGTTTACAGGTAAAACGGATGTACCAGCTATGGGGAGAGGAGTGGTGGTTTATGACTCAGTGACTCTCGTGGCAAGTTGGTGATATATGGTAACTGTCCGGGTAACTCGGTGCTATGCAACGAATCGCAACACATATGTTGATACAAATGCGGTCAGTCGTAACTCCACGAGTGAGTCACGGAGTGGCCATTTGACCTGTGATTGTTCCGGGACCTGGTTGCAATGGACAGCTCATTTTTCAAACTGTTATTGTTTGTTTTCATGGATTTTCTATGATGGGTGGATGCAGGTAATCAGTGTTGGTTGTCACCTATAACCTAACCTGGGCTTAGATCAGCACAATTTGTGCAAGCCGTTTATAATAATATCAAGGGGATTTAGTAGCAACATAAAAAAATGCTGTGTGACAAAAAACCCAAAACTGAGCTACTGGGAAAATCATGAAAAAATGGCCAGTGGTGAGGTCTTCGGTTACTCAATGATTAAGTTCAGTGGGAAAATCAGCTGAACCATCCAGCAAGGAAAAAAGCAAAATACATATCTATTTAGGATTTACATGATGAAAGAGGGTTATCCCTTGGGAAACTTCTCCGAATTAAAATGCTCAATTGATTTAGAGTGAAGGTGATGTGAAAATTGAGAGACCAAAGATTAAATCAACGAAATCAATCGAGACTAATGGGTCGACCATATGGCGAGCTTCATCTCAAGCTGTGAACACAAAGACGGATTTGTCAGAGGGGAGTGTATAGCTCCCTGTTTTGACACGGCCTCACTGATTCTGACATGTGACGCTAACGGAACTGAAGGCTGGTGGCCCGGCCAACAATACCACTCCCAGAACTGAAACCCAACCGCGCTCATCAATCACTGATTATGATAAATGGTGAGGTTTTCGATTTGATTTAATAATTTATGCTACACCATGAACTGAATCATTACAAATGAAATGCAAAGATATGGTAAATCAGAATTTGGGTGTTCGACAAAACACTGAATATTAAACACCTGTCCACACCTTCAGTCGCTGCAAATGAGTCAGTCAAAAACAAGAGAATAATCAGTAATCAGGCGTCAACCAAAACACCGCCACACAGAAGTCACCAACAAAAATAACAAGGACAATACTTCATATAGAAGTCAACGAGAGCGGGACCGCCACGGAGAAACCAACATCAGTGTCGCCAGAATTCTCCATCGGGTGGGGACCACAGAAGCCACATGAAATACCGAACTTACACTCTACCTGTTGTGGCATTTGTGAGGTCTCGGAATTTCTGTGAGGGTATCTTGATGGAACTCTATAGGTTTGGCACACCTCCCTAATTGAAATATGCTAGGTATTTCTACACCATTGGAATAGATCTGGTACGCAGGAGTGCATATCGAAGTGCAGCCCACCATTGCTCTGCCACCTGTAAGAGTGAGCAAGCCGAGCATAGCAGAAACTGTGCAGAGGAGAGTCTCCTACGGAAATGCTAGATTATTATCATAATAAGGACAGAGATCAGGAGATGCAGTCCTCGTGAATCTAGATACCATGTATCCTGAAGCGGGTTCATCCATCTTCGGACAAACTCAATTCAGTGAATCACAAGTAGCTTACAAAACATTCAAGAGGTCTTCCACTACAAAGCAAATCGCTAACCAAGTGCAATGCAAGCGCCTCGCTTTTGGGTTCATCCAAAGCAAAATAATTATTAACAATACAAGCCGAGTTTGAGCTGCAGTTGTAATGAACCTCTTGAAAGCTTTGCTCGCAATGATGTACAATAGAGAAGCAATTACACAAATTCCCATCATAAAGAAACTTCAGTGGGACTCTGTTTAGTATCATGGCTAATGGAAACTAAACTGTGACGCGAGGAATAAATATGGGTGTATTCACAGAAAGCACCCATCATTACACAAACTCTGATATGGAAGCGTCAATGGAAATACCTAACGGAAGGTCACAGAATGACAATGGAGAATCATTAGATATGACGGCACTGCTGTATACTATGGGTTCTGCAGCCGTATGAATGGAAATACCTATCAGGTAGACAGCTCAAGTGAATACAGACCACATACTTCAGCTAGCGGAGACTAACCCATCGAAGAAGCTAAAAGTGGCGCAGCTCTAAAACTTAAAACCACTTCAACTTGTCCTCATCTGTCAGGTTATTATATTTATAGGTTAATTTTTTGAAATCAACAACAACTGTTTATAAACAGTCATGGATAGCATAACTGCCCTCTCCCCAACCCTTTGACCGCAATAAAACTTTCTAAAAATATAAAATATTACCAGGTAGGGTTGGGATTTCATGTCACCTTCATCCTGCCAATAGGTAGAGGTCATATACTATACTAAGATTAGGAGGGATGAGGACAGAAAAGCGTATAGAATTTCGTTCTGACTAGCAAAATAGGCCTACAAATGAGCTGCATGAACCGAAGGGAATGATGATGCTGGGATTGCATGAAATAAGAGTGTACTTTGTGGGATAACGGGAGCAGAAATCATAATAAAGTTTCTCATTTTAGTAATGCACTGTCTGCCATGGATGCATATTAAAGAGGTTGCAGAGTTGCGTTTTCATATAGGTAAATGAAAAACGCCCCCAAATTGGCGTTACTGGCGCGTGAATGCAGACAAGCTACCATATGTATGATACCTAATACATTTCCCTCACTCTAGTGCAATCAAGCGAGTTTGCCGCAGTTTGCAGGCAATCACTGATGTTATGAACTAATAAACCAAACATTTTCATATATTTGCACCCATTTTATGCATTGGATCACTAGTAATACCAATCCAAAGTGAGCAATGGTTTCACTGGGTGAGGCAACGGCTCACTGAGTTACTAGGTGGAATCGCTAAAACCGCAGTTCCGTAGCAGGGTATGCAACTCCGAAAACTCTCTAATATTCATATCAGAAAACCGATGAATACTTCCCATTAATTCATTACCTAAAACAGCAGTCATAATCATAGATGTCTATGGCCACAACACTCTTTGAACTGAAAATAGCCACTTACGATGTAAGCATTCCAGCAGCCAATCACAGCGCGAGACATTGTTTAAAGCCCGCCTCTCAATGCTAATAAGTGATGCTTTTGCATGGCTGATTAGGTCGGATGAAATACTCCGGAGATTAGCTGGGCTACGCAGAGTTGATCTAGCTTTACATGAGAACAGTTGGGAATTCGGGAAACTTTATGAGGATTATTTGAGGAGTATAACACAGATTAAAGGTAAGCAGTATTCAGATTCTACCTTCCTAAATTAACCAGGACAAAGATTCATTTAGCTACTGTAGAGAGATAGCTGGCTGGTACAGTAGGGTACCGACCATGTCTCCTGATGGCACTTAGACTCTCTAACCTTTCTTTCCTTTATTACGCGCTCCCCTAACTCTTGGTATAGGCATTGTAATATGTCGGTTTGTGATAAGTTTACTGGGATAAGAAAGCATTATGAATTCACTGTTTAAACCATGACCCCTGTTAATTCCAGCATGCTGAAGTGGGCAAAGCCAAACCAGCTAAAGGATGAGAACATGAATGAGTCTGACTGTGCGGAGACCGTCTGGAGGCAGACAGGCAGAGTACCTATTCGCTACCATGAGAAGGCTTCTCGTCCTAAAAGCCTCGCTCTCACACTCGTGGATATAGATATTCCGGAGCTTTCTGTGGAGCCGCAACGCCGCGAACTGTCTTACACGCCACGCCGCGCCACCCGTGTCGCCTCCTCACCGCTCGGGGCTCCCGCCGACTGCGGAGCGTACCGCCCTAAACGCCACAGCATGTACGCTATGTCTCCTTCTACGCTGGCTCTGCCAACTGAGTGCGCGGCCAGTGAAAGTGCCCTAGAGAGGATCCAGTCGGAAGATCCTGCTGTGGATGGCACTGATTATACTGACAGCGGAGTACTCCGCATCACTACCGGCGAGAAACCTAAATCACGTAACACTTTCTGGCGAAATCTCAAAGCCAAAGCTCAAGGAATCAAAGATAAAAGACTATCAAAGGCTCACTCCATGTCCAATCTGCCAGACGCCAATCTCTCTGTATCACCTCAACTGAGCGATGGGCCACTACACTCCACACCGAATACACCACTGAACCCAGCAGCAAGAGACTCATCCTCACTACGCCGTGCTGACTCCAGAGACTCGGCTGGTAGTAAACCTCGCGTTAATATCATGAGGCGTCGTAGCTTCAAGCTAATCAAAAAGCAGAGTCAAGACAAGAAACCCAAACCGTTCACAAAGTCACTGTCTGACACTGACACTGAGTACATGACAAACTCTCCTGACAGCGGTATCAGTTCAATACGCCGTACAGACTCTGACTATGATGGCCCCGCCAGCCCCTCCTCACCCCTCACCCCCATAGACATAGACAGTTCCATGGATCTATCATGCTTGCGGCAACAATTCACAGACGCGGTTTTACAATATCTCAATGAGCGTATGGATAAATCGGCCAGTTCATCCCGGTCATCCAGTGTAAAGTCCAGTGACAGTGGATCATCTGATATTTTTTGCTACGATAGCGCGACAGTCATGCGAAAACAGCAGGGAACAGCTACAGAGGTAGCATTGTAGCATACCTGACACACGTCAGGGGCTCTAACAGTTACTACATACCTTTCGTATATATTTTAGTAGGATTGGATAGAGCCATTTGTCTGACCTATCATGCTGTGCGCAATGATAACCGGGTAACTGTTATTGATAAGTTATTGTTTTTGATTATTTGTTTCCATAAAGGGAGAATAAACTTGATTAGTTACATGACTGAATCTCTGTTTATGAATAATTTAATTGTGCACCTCATTGCCTAGCCACTACCAATGGCTGTAGAGGCTGCTGGTGTAAAGGTCACACAGTGTGCTAATAGTGCTCCATCTGCGGGTGGCTTCCTTTCACCTCAGTCACAGTCAGTCAGTTATAAGCAAATCTACCATCAGTCCGAGGGAAACCCGAGTCCACCACTGATTCAGAGGAATAAGGAGGAACAATCTGCGACACAATGTTAGCGAGGTCTGCCACATAGGATGCAGGAACAACCGTGAAGTTCAATTGGTACTTGATCTATTTGCAAATCAATAGTGGAGGTAATCAGAAAGCCGAAGGCGTTTAGTAAAATGTTAACAGCTGTAATACCATGCTGCCTCTGACCTTAGCAGGTTCCTTTAAACAGACTCGGCTGCGCTGCCGCAGTTTTATCATATCGGAGGCGTTTCAGTTCCAATGAGGCATGATGGTAGGCGCTGGCGCGTGAACAGCGACTACCTGCGTATGGGTGCCCTATTGCCTGGATACACCTCTGCTACCCCCCACAACTGGTAGTGTCAGCAAAGTAACCTATAGAGTTTATAATCTTTTATGCTGGCTGCATCGGTAGCCCCCTGGTAGAGGGAATACTATCACACCCGGTATTGACCTGATGCTGCAAGTACTCTAGACCATCTATAGGGGTGAGTGAGAAAGCGGGAAGCCCTGCTTGAATTGGAAATCTTTCGCAGATTCAATCAGCCAGTCATAGCAGTAAATACTGATCTGAGATCCTAACCAGAGCAAAATGGCTGGTTGATCCTGGATAAAACTAAACTACCCTTTACATTTTATGGTTTATAAATCAAAGGTTGCAAACAATGGATGATCAACCAGACTGGTGGATGTCTAGACTGTGGTTGTGAGCTGTACTCAATCCACTAGGAATCAATAGGTAAAATACAGTTTATATCAGGTGAATTGCTCACCAAGGTTTTCTGCAGCAGGCAACTGAAGTGAAGGTTGTGAAAATATTGTGCATGTGGTCCATAGAGTTATTCTCCATAGGGATATAACTATAGGATGCGGTTACGGCTGTTGTGGACCTGTTTGTAAACAAGGATTTTGTCAAGGATAATGTCATCCACGTAAAATAAAATTAACCTAACCTAAGAAGTAACCTAGTGGGAGTATTTTCAATCAAAGAACATATGGCATTTAAATTCACTTGATATAAAAAAAGTTGCAAACAAAACTACATAAAACATTTCATGAGTGATGGAGAATATTTGGTTGAAATCTAAAGCAGTCTTTCTGGTGATAAGACACGTACACAGCATATAGACTTCCAAGTCTAAATTCGTTCAGTTCTCAAGTGGCTATGATGCTCATATACAAGGTTCCCAGTGAGTCATGCAGTGCTACATGCAGTGGTATTGGTAAGTACATGTATACCAAACTGGTCAAGTACCACTGCCCAAAGTGATGTGGGAAAACACTAAATAACACAGAGCTGGTCTGAGTGGAGAGATCAATATGCAGACTGGACGGTTTTGGTGTATTGGATACCCGGTATGTATGTGACTTTGGTATTGATTGTTTCTGAATACAAAAAGAAAGTTCACATTAACAAACTCGGACTGCAGCTACCCATAAGATGTTGATCAGCAAAGTTGTTAGTCGGTGAATGAAGCTCTGTTGCCCATAAAGTCATAATGCCACAGGAGTCTGATTGATAGGCTTTGAGACAGAAGTAAAGATGGTGAAATTGACTCATCTAAAGATGCAGTAAAGAGATTACTCCAGCCACAGTCATGGTTATGTGGTTCCACGTCCAGCGTGTAAGGCTTATTTTTTATATAGAATACAAATAATCACCCATCTACTCCAATCAGATGACAGGGTAGGGTGTATGTAGATGACAGGGTAGGGTGTATGTAGATGACAGGGTAGGGTGTATGTAGATGACAGGGTAGGGTGTATGTAGATGTAGAAATGGATACTAGAACTGATTCAGGGACAGTAGCTTGTTCAGCTGAGCTGTGTATGAAATCACTTCCGAATACACTCTGAATCAGTCACTCAATTCCACACATACACTGAATGGATAAGAGTAACATAAGATTATCGTGAAGACACCTAGTCTATAATTTCATTTAACCGTACTCTATCATTACTACCTCAAGCCTCAAGTCATCTTGATAATGCACCAGCGCCCTAAATTCCAGATTAGGGGGCAGTTTTGCACTGAGGGAGCAGCAGAGGGGAATATACACACTGGGTCTGCTGTGCTGTGTGTTACAATGAAACATCTATCCACCATTCCTTGGTAAAACCCAACACAGATTGAATGGGTCTGCGTCATCTCTATACACCATGTGTCTGTGTTCCCCCTACAGGCCATGCGGTTATCTATTATGTAATTTATTCTCTACTCTTGGGATACGTGAAGCGTACAGGGCCAGGGGCATTAGATTCCTCCTGAATCCACAGACACCGTCATTATCCTCAAACCAATTCAGGATGATAAAAGATCGATCAAAATGGCGCCCGCCCATACCTTAAATCCTATTGAAGGACTTGTCTGAGAAGGCTGTGAGAGGCCATCTCCACTGAGTAAGTAATGACTACTATTCAGTGAGCAATTGGATCACAGAAACCCTATTAGCACTAGTCTTAGCCCTATACTGGTCACATGATCATAATGCGCATTTGCATTCTCTCAGCCAAGCGCCCAAGCTTTCAGGAAACACAATAAATTACTGAACTGGAGAATGGTCAACAACGCCCATGATTACCCCTGTGTCCTAGCAATTATAATTACAGTGAGGATTAAAATTCCAACTCCAATCTATAACCATGACCTCTGATGGATTCCTCACCAAACTGTATAGGAACAGACATTGTTTGACCCTGTTTATGGTCACTTATGAAAACAAAGATAATATTGAGTAAATTTGATGGGATTATGTTGTGACGCAGGACAGTGGCAGTGGATATAGAGGTTATAAAGCCCCACCCTGGTCACCGAGTGCTACCATTCCATTCACATGATGGGTCTCCGAGCTCACTGAGCAGACAGCCACATGAGACTCTTATGGTAAGAATAAATTTCCCTTCTGTCTAATTCATTCGCATAGGGGAGCAGAACGTCAATTCAGAGGAACGATAAAGACAGAGAATGAGAACCTATAGCAGGAATGCCATTATCGGTCCCAGTTCATAAGAGCAAACAGTGTGTGCTTAAAGCTGATGATCAATTGTTCTCATACACCTTCTGACCGGCATGTCATGTACATCCCACACTTCAGCTGATATACAGATCACAACGAATTCACAGTGCTACACATTTCTAGCCAGCCATGTGTACAGGACAGATGAAACCCGGGTATGGTGCATGTTTGTTAACTCGGGCATGGCAGTTATGGAAGTCATGACCGTCACTGCGAGGAGCATCGTGGGAGCATTCTCTCTACATTACCAAGATTAGACTGTGTTCCAATCTACCAGACGAGGCCATGGAATTCATGACACTCTACACCAGACGGGTCAGGAGACATGGACTATTGGATGTCTCCAAGGGTTTCAATTCAATGGGTAAATAGTGGGGAGGTTATATTGAGGATATGACATGAAGGTAGAGGATTAGGGATTGAGTGGGAGGTTATATACTGGTACTGCCAGACTACCAGGTTTTACAACTGGCTGGGCAGTCAATGAAACTGCAAACAGGTTTCTGGAGGTTTCCAAAATTACAATTCAGGCTACATCGATTATTTCTTCTGTCTCA
>Ga0224501_10002531_pt1 | contig 14404 bp, 11 predicted proteins | sample SF_Oct11_sed_USG_4_FD_169105 | JGI IMG/M metagenome (GOLD analysis project Ga0224501, IMG submission 169105) | Sediment microbial communities from San Francisco Bay, California, United States - SF_Oct11_sed_USGS_8_1 | ecosystem: Environmental > Aquatic > Marine > Sediment | place: USA...
TGCTGAGTGCTAGGCAAAGAGCTTCAAGAGAGTGCAACTCTCTACCATGGATTAAGATCGAAGGATTAAACAGCCTTAATTGCAATTTGAAGCCACAAACATCAATTGGAAATATACGGTGGTTCTAGAGTCAGGCCAATCAGACGAGAGTACCTACTATACTGCGCCGATAACACCAAGGGTAATAATTATGACTAGGTCCTTATCACCCGACAAAGGGCTTTGAGCAAAAGCACGACCGGTACCAGCGTGCTTACGTTACAAGACACGCATTCTAGCTGTCTGACAATAAATGTATGTTGTGTTTGTTACAAACGATTCAAGTCTTTGATGGCTGGTACATATAGGACGATTCTATTTAAAGGACACCTTCCCTGACTTTAAACTGGTGCACTGCAAGAAAAACTGTAGGTGCTGGTCTCAAGGTCACAGAATAATTCAATCACCGTTGGTATTGCGAGATTTTCTCTACAATAGAGCCCCTTCAAGAGTTAAGATAGCCAACTGTAACAAAATTATAAACAACTTCTATTCAATCCCTCTGAGGGAATGTGTGTTTCAAACCTACACCAGTGACGCAGAATCTTCAGAAGTGCATATCACGATTCACTGCGACCTGATTATTAAACTGAACTGCGGAGCACTATACAGCCATATATCGAAACCACCAATGTGCCAAACACCTAACTGGTGCATACTGTCTACCAACAGTTGTGCCTGATCACAGCATTTACGTACTCAGGCTGCAACAATGCCAACTATGGAACTACATCCCATTTGATTTGCTTCTTTTATTTTTGTCATAATTGACTTCTGGTTTGGACAAAATACTGTGCCAGTGGGCCAACGCCATAGAGTTAACTCTATGGCCGACACCATTCACTAAACTTTCATCTGTTTCTACCAGGTGAAACTGCAATACTGTATTCAAGAAATTTCCCACATTAGACTGATCACTAGCGCCATCTGAGCAATTAGTGTGCTGCTATTAAGTTATTAGTTCAATATTAGGGAAACCCAACGACATACATTCAATTTTAAATGATTCTGCATGAATGATCTTTGTCCTTATCTGGGCATTTGCCTCACTAAGTCAGCAACTGGATGAGCAGTCTCGTAGTTTGAATCTGTGTCAATCAGTCTGATACTGACAGACTCTTGGCTGAGTGGTTAATGCTTTACACATGGTAGCTTGACTTGAGCTAGCGAATGGTAGGTGTAGAGTCACTTACTGAGCCAATGTGACAGTGACTGAGTGAGCGACACACTCACTCAGTCCTATGACTGGATTAGGATATCGTACTAGTGGTCTTAGTCAGTGTTACATTGAGATCATTGATTTAGAACTAGAACTTAGAGTTAGAAGCCACTCTTAGCGACAGTAGTACTAGTAGCATAGCTCATGATAATATAATTAATAAATCAAATTAACGGTCACCAAGTAACTCCGTAACTGTGAGTGTGGCCAACACCCAACAACAGTATACACACGACACGTACATACACGCACGCAAACGCACGCACACACAAAACAGTCAACGGTAGTGACTAACTGCTAACGAGTAGAACTAAAACTAAAAGTTTACTAGTATAAGTATAACTATAAGTATAACCTAAGTTATAGTTATACTGAGGAGTGACTGTGAGTATACTATAACTATAAGTATAACGTCAACGTGGTTCTTGACCTTACCCCCAGGCCGTTTTACAGGTGTTTTGCCTGAAAGGCGGGCTTCCACTTCTTCTTGGTGATGTGTCTGTATATAAGTCCACCGGTCTGCATCAACAAGAGTTCCATTTCTTGCACTTAACCGAGCCCAAGTTGCCATGCGCCTTCGGCAAAGTGGACACACCATTTTTGTTCGCTTCAACGTCTCTTCAAAGCACGGCTTGCAGAAACAATGATCACATGGTAGAACTACAGGATATATGCATATCTCCTGGCATATGGGACAGTTCACGTCGTCCATATCTATCGCGTCTAGTAGCCAGTCTCTTTAGCTAGGTCCGCCACACAGTCGCACTGTGACTCACTCCCCTAGTACATGCCATACATGTTACCGAAGGCCACTACCTCGTCGCAAAAGCTACACATGACATAATATTGAGGTGCGTTCCGGGCAATAGTTTTCCCTATGGCGGGCAAACCCAAAACCGATTTAAAGCGCTTTGAGAAGGCCGACAATAATCTTCTTCCGCTATGAACAGTGCCCCTTTGACGACTCCGCATTCGTAATAAAAACAACCGTTTTCTATATTTTCCCTTTTGTGCTTGTATTGACCTAAATATATTCTGACTCATAAGTGCTATAGTGTTTATGTTAGAAAATTATTTAAATGATGGGGGATAATCTGCCAATACAGAAAATAACGGATCTTAGTTTGGAAAAATTGCTCCGCTCAGCGGAAGGCATCGTGTAGCTTAGCAACGCTGGATACTCGATAGTAACCAGTAGAGAAAGTTGACGGACAGACTACACATTTTTACCGGAATTGTGGACAAATTTAGCTATGGCATTACCATTCTTACCCGGCAATTCGTTCAATAAGAATGTAAGTATTACTTTGTTATACTGCGTGTCAGTGTTCACGCGTAGATGCCCAAGTAATTACCTGAAAAGCTGCATTGCAGGCATGCCCTTCTACTTCTAGTCGTGACGAGTCGATACTGACTATGTTGAGCCGTGACCAATTGCAGAGTATGCAATTCCAGTTCCATTCCTTAATCCATATCCAGATATCCTCACGCCTAGTATGGAGATTACTATATCCCCCTTTCTCTTGCTGTGATATATCTAACAGCTCCTGCCTCGTTTCAACTACTCGAACCTTGCTAGAAAACATCGTTTTCAAAGCATAGCCTAAAATAACATTTGCAGTGTAGCGGGTCAATCCCCTAGCCATTGACTCCAGCCTAATTTAACATTTCAGGCTTCAGTTCATATGAGCAAGGTATGTCTGTTTACTTGGTTATAGCAAACACCTTTTTCCAGCTTGGTCAGGAGAAGTTTCACAAAGCACATCACTTTGATTACGTGAATCGTGATGTTGCCAAGATGATGGACGATAAAGCTGGCATTGGTGGTGTGCCGATGCCAGGTCAGGATATCACCCCCAAGAGTTCTGTGTTCCCCAGAGGAGAAGGCTCCAATCAACCAGCTTGGGTTGCTTTCGACAAACAAGTTCTCAGCTTTGATGCGTAAGTTTCACATACAATCGACTATTTCCTAAAGTGTGAGATTGGGCTCACAGCCTCCCCACACGACAACCCCACCTTTCAGCGATATGTGGTTTCATACATTGAGGATTAGCACAGCATCCACTTCAATGGTACTGATGAAATTATCAGCAAGACTGACACACTGACTACACCATAACCAAGTTTCCACAATGTTGGTCCCTGAAACACTCAACTCCCATCCCCATTCCAATCAGAATCGTCACGACAGCCCTGGTTTATGGAGGTTGAGTCTAGTCATTCAAAGCCAATGTTTATTTTATTACAATCACATTTGGAATCAATTTGTTAATGGTAGCAACTTACAGGTTTGTGGAAACCAGGTATAGGCATTACTGTAACTGGATAATATCATTTTTAGTTACTTCCAAGAATCAGTGGTGGAGAGGAGAGAAGAGCAGTACCGAGTGAGACCCTGTAAGGTCTACTTCTACTTGGAAGATGACAGCATACAGGTGGTGGAACCTAGACTCAAAAATGCTGGACTACCACAGGGCACACTCATCAGACGCCACCGGTAATTCCAGCAATAACCTTCGTTTAGACGTTGACGCGGCAAGAGATATTTCGCGTAGTTTAATTATACCATCATTGAATCTATTTTATGCTCAGATTCAGGGCAAGAGATCTTAAGTGAGTCAGGGATGGGGCCATTCTATTCTAGTGAGCCAGGAGGGAAAATGTGACAGGAAATTATGTTCTGATAATTTGGAAATTCAACGAGACTGTAGAAGCAGTAGAGATACTGAAGGCTGGGTCTTTATGGTGTATTGAATCATGGTTTACAACTTCAAATTATGGAAAATAATTCATAGAAATGCAGTGAGCCACTTGATTACTGATAGGATGAGATGAGTATGCACTGCATGTATAGTGGGTGGATATCAGAATTGCACAATTAAGCCACTCAAACACCTCAGCCTCAAATGTGGAAGGAGACATACAAGAGATCAGGTCTCTAATACCCGTACGTTTCTCTTCTTAGAATTCCTCGCCCACCTCCCAATGATGCTCGGTTCTACACCGTGGAAGATTTCAATGTTGGTCGCGAGCTGACTCTGTATGGTCGAGTCTTCAAATTGACAGCCTGTGATGAGTTTACTAGAAATTTCCTGACTAAGCTCGGAGTGCGTGTGCCACCGCCTGATGGAAAACCATCTGACCCATACACTGACTACAGAAAGGCGGTAAGTGCAGAGCCAATTTGGTGGAATTCTTGAAATCTAACAAGTTCAGACTTCATTACTGCTGGAAAATGTTTTTATGACTCAAGACCCCACCAGGTATATTGTACGGATATATTAATCCTTCAGACACTAGCATTACTGCTGTTCTCCCCACATTTTCTGTGCAGTATTCATCCCTAATACGATTATTATTTCCATATTTGGTCATTCTTTTCATATTTGGTAATTTTTCCCTCCAGATGGATGAATCCATGCAGCCGCTCCGGCCGTATGAGAGATTCGATACTCTGAAGCAGTTCCTAGATCACGACGGACATGTGCTGAGATTCTATTGCTTCTGGGATGATACTGACTCTATGTTTGGTGATCCCCGTGAGCTCGTCTTACACTACTTCCTGGCTGATGACACGATCGAGATTAGGGAAGTAATTCCCGCTAACTCCGGTCGTGATGCAGCACCTGTATTCCTCCGTCGAGGGCCCGTTGCGAAGAATGTCGTACCACTGAAACAACCTGGAGAAGTGACTGAACGCACTGTGCTCAACGTCTTTGGCCCAACTGGTCACGGCAGCCGTTATATTTTGGACAGTCTGAAGGTTAGTATCCATTATCTATTTATAATGAAAACTTGCTAAATTCTGATTTTTGAATAGGTTCGTCCAAATATGGGGTAAGGGATAGCGGGATAGCTCGATGGCTAACGCGCTCAAGTCTAGATCAATAGATCCTGAGTTCAAGTTCTTTTCAAACCGAGTACCCATTAAATGAGCTCCTCACATAGTTCCTACCCCGTAAACAAGGCTCAGGCATAGGTGGTCCGTTGATGCGCTAAATCTGTGGGTATCATTAAACCATTCTATCAGTAATGTAGAAGAGTGGTGTCTGACTGAATATAATGCAGATGTTTTGTCTTGTAATGGAACTATAAGTTATTGTTATTCATTGTAGACTGGTGCACAGAGCACAGACACATATAAGGATTGTGATTTGGCCATTGGAGCTCAACTGAATATCTGGGGACGTAAAGTAGTCCTGTGTGATTGGGATGATTTCACCAAGCAGTTCTATGCCACCAAATATGGCGTTGGTATGTATTTTAGTTGGTATTTATCTTATTTATGGCATGTATGTGGCCCTTACATGTATGTTTAATTTTTATAACTTTTAAAATTCCACGCGGGCACTTGGCTGTTCTATTTAACAGATTTCATAAGCCTGAGGCTTGTTAGAGCGGTAGTCGCTAGGATAAATTTGAGGGGCTCATCCTCATAATGGTGGCCCACGGTGACCTGGATTTGAACCCAGGTTCTCATGAGCGCAAGTCTAGCGCTTTTAACACTGAGCTATCCCACTACCCCATGCACATACCTGCATTATCTGTGTAACCGTCTGTCTTCTGTCCATAGTTTTACACAAACATTCACTAAAGAAACCTATTTAGTATTGTCATTCACATCTATTATATAGTCCCCATGTGATGGAACATTCATATATTTTAGCCGAGGCTGCTCCAATCCCATATAAGGCTCCTAGAGAGCCAGCTAGAGCCCGCGAGGTTCCGCCCTATAATGGATTTGGTTCGGAAGAAGATTCTCTTTGCTCCTGCGCTGGTCTTCTGCCGAAACCACCCAGACGCGACTTCGTCAAGTTCATGGAGAAGGATCGATGTGGGTTGGAGAGCAACGTGCTTCGTTTCCTGGCCAAAATGGAGACCACTAAGCCAATTGATATGGACAGGCGTTTCATCATCAGCTATTTCCTTGCCGATGATACCGTTCTGGTGTTTGAGCCTCCAGTGAGAAACTCTGGTAAGTATTCATTGCTATAAAGCATCTCTAGGTAGTTGAGGTATCAGTTTGAAGGAGTAGGATTTCCACTCCACTCTAGCATATCAATGGTTCATCATATTTATTTGTCTAGTTCTCTTGACCTAGGCATCAGACTTCCTTGACAATTACCAGTTATAATAGTAGGTGACCCTGGAATCTAGAGGAAAGCGCACAATTGAAATATTCAAGCAAATAAATTGGAAAGTCTCCGGTTATTTATACAGAATTTTAACCCAAAATGATGTTCTTCCCATTTCCCTTAAATTGAGGGGTCGCTATTTCTTTAATATTATTAGGATTCAAAGATGATATTTTACTAACGGCTGTAGAATTTACCATAAGCTATATGTATTTCAGGAATGGCTGGTGGTAAGTTCCTGGAGAGGCAGAGATGTAAGAAACCTAACCAGCCTCGTTATGGCACTCAGATGTCTGAATACTATCAGGCTAGCGACATGTTTGTTGGAAACACTGTCGAGCTGAATCGATTTAGATTCCAACTTATTGACGCTGATGAATACGCTTTCAGATACATGGAGAACCATAGCTCAGAGGTTAGTGGTGTTTACCTTATACGGACTGTGGAATGTATTTTCTGGCACTTTTTACCTTGGAATACTGCAATCGTTTATTAACTTAAAGGTACAGTCCACTTAACCCGAACCTTCAGAATGCCCGTTGTTGGGTACCTGACCTGATAGAGCACATTCAGTTACCTAAGATAATCTTCAGCTTAAGTGCACGGAGAGTGATGTCAACTCCGATGGTAGGCCTGCTTTGTTAGGGCTAAAACGCCATTTTGCGACCCATCCGTATACCCCTTTTGACGTGATTTTGCGCTGTATTCCCTTAATTAACGAAAAGGGGACATACACTCCGTGACTGGTATAAAACGCATCATCCCATACTTCCCTCCCATTTTAGTTCCCCCACTGCTCAGTTGATAACATAATGGATAAGATTAGAGGAGGCACCAGCCAGCAGGTGGAGGAGGTCGTCTCAGCATTCCAGAAATGTGACCCATCCCGATCGGGGTGCATTAACTACGATGACTTCATTAACATCCTCCAGAATATCAACTCTAACCTGAGCGCTCAGGAGATAATGAGTGTCGCTAGAATCTATGGGTAAGTGCAAACATTGCTCTCTGTAGATGTGAGTTGCATATTTATTTAATAGCAGTCACATGGGCAGTCCAGTGCATAAGCTTTTAGATGACATCACGGTATAGAAAAAGCTAAGCTCAGTGGAAAACGACCTTGAGACTCGACAGAAATTAGGTAGTCATGACAAACAGGGAGAGGGGAGATGTAAACGAAATGACTAAAATAATGTAACTTGTGACTGTAAAGGCCTAGTGATTGATCAACTGACAAAAAAGGGGTTTTGAACAACCGACTTTTTCTGTACAGCCCGGGCTAACAACTCCGGTCATTGACTGACCCAAGGTCTGCCAGGAGCTGTCTCCACATAGCTAACAGACCACGCTGACTTTAGGTGCATACGTGTGCTCGCGAACGAAATTTTTGAAAAAATTTCGGTCGCAAACACGCGGTCACGGTGGGGAAGCACAATTGAGTACAGGATGGACTTTGATCGGATCAGAGTTGCCGTCTCTCAACGTTGACTCCATCGGTTAGACCCGAACGATTGTTCGCGATTCATTACCTCAACGAAGTAATCAAGCCTCTGTGCGGTAACTCTGATATTTGCCTAAAATACTAGGCTAACGTCTACTTTCGGTCGCGGAATTCTGTCCGCTTGCTTTCGGTCGCGGATCACGTCCGAAAGTGAAAGATGCTTTTTTGGATCGCGCTTTTCCGTCACGCTCTTGAGAGCATTTTAGCAGATTTCGTGACCAAAATGGATTTCGGTCACACCTATTGTCACATAATAATCACATCAGACCGTTGTTGGTATTTGCAGTGAGAGAACACAGGACTCTGATGTGAACACCACCGGCCTTATCTACCTAGTGCAGGATGCTCTAAGAAAAAACAACTTTGATATCAGAACGAACAAGCTTCAGGAGGCGGTACTGCAGAGAGATCAACAGAAGTAAGTCCAACTCTAACTCGCATAACTCCTAGCTCCCATTGCTCCAACGAGTCTCAGGCATAGGAGGGCCATTTAATAGGACAGTCAAATGCTCGAGTAGAAAAATATTTTACACTCCGTCCAAAAACTTGATCATCAAACCATGGGGTCATAAGCCGGGGCTCTGGTTCTATTTCATAAAGAATTCTACACGTGACTTTCATTGACTCTACCGAGGTGCCTGTTTCACCTTGATTGACCATCTTATAACATAAATTGGGGAAGAATAAGGTAAGATCATTTTGTTTTACACGGATGGCATCACTAAGCCAACTGCTTGTTCTCAGTATTAGGTTGTATGTCAGGATGGAATTGATACTCTGTGAGCAGGCCTCTTTGTTTAATGTCACAATGAAAATATGATGAGGGAGAAGGCACAAAGTGGCACACAAACTGGTATCGAACCCAGGACACAGGATCCAACTCTACTTTACCCCAACTCTACCCACTAACACACCACCTCCAGTCCCCCATTTCGTATCTGCCAAACCTTGACATGATCATACATATGTATATATGCATACATACATGCATGTATGCGTGCATATGTGCGTACATACGTTTGTTCATACATACATACATACATACATGCATACATACATGCATACATACATACATACATGCATACATACATGCATACATACATGCATACACACATGCATACATACATGCATACATACATGCATACATACATACATGCATGCATACTTGCATACATGCATACATGCATACATGCATACATGCATACATGCATACATACATACATACATGCATACATACCTACACGATCGTAGTTCTCTAACGGACTGTCTGTCTTATTCACAGGAATGAATATCTGTGTGAGAATGAGCTGATCACTGCTTGTAAAGCTATTAGAATTCCCGTGCCCAGAGACATGTTACAAGCCCTCATCTCCAGGTAATTACTATATTCTAATGAAGCCTCGGCCGTACGTTAGAAATAGAGCCCTCGCTTTTCTTAAGGCTCTCTCTAACACTTCGGGTGACTTCTCATCATATAACGACCACAGGTTTAGTTCTGCAAGGCTCTTTATGGGTTTTGTAATTTCATGCCTAATGTTTGGTTGGCAATGTATTTAGCTGGAAGTTCCTCTATGCAACAGTGAGTTGTTTTTATTTCCATGCGAAGAAGGGAAGGTCTCAGCGTAGTACATTCTATGGATCATATGTACATGTATCTGGTCATTTGACCTCAGTGGTATCTCCATGAGGGAGGTGGCAGTTATGAGCTGAGCCTTTATAAAACTATGACTGTGTGTGTTAGACTGGGCCATTAGATTTCACGGGTCATTCAATCTTTCAGATGCAGCCGCAACGAGAATGGCGAGATCAAATACACAGATCTGCTCCAGTATATGGACTGGAAGACATGCCCGGTGGCTCCCCCTGCTAACTACCAGCAAGGAGTGTTCAATCAGAGCTGGGCTGATCGATGCGCTGGAGACCAGGTACACAGGATACTATACTGCCGTCTACTAGGAGATGTCTATGGCCCGGCGGTATCCAGCATGCTCCAACCACAATAACACTCGATGTATAAAATAAATATGGCGCCTAACATGGCTGATGAGTTCTCACTGGCTATCGGGAATAATGCTCTATAGGGATCAAGGGCTCTGTATACTGGTTACCTGTGGGTCTGAACCCTCGCTGCTTGTACTTGAAAGCCTGAGCTCCTCATTTATAAGCCCCGTGGCTTAAGAATGAGGGAGAGTATAATGTGGAGTTGAAGGATATTTCTATCTGTTTTAAAACATCTGTTTGAATTATCAGAAATATATACATATAATATACATATATACGTTGCCATCAATGATTTCTGTGATGAAGCAGAATAAAGCCGTGACCTGAAACTTTCTGTTTATTTCTGATTATGATCCTCATACGGGATGGGGGCAAGGGGGGATCGCGGCGTGACGGGATCGTGGCATGACGGGATCGTGGCATGACGGGATCGCGGGATTACGGCGGGATGGCGGCGTCGTGGAGGGAAAGAGCGCTAGGCTCGCAACCATGAGAAACTAGGTTTAAGGCCCGGTCATGGCAAGCTTCCATTGTGAGTATGAGCTCCTCACTTAATCTTAGCTCAAAACAGATCATAACTTCCCTATATGATGGAGCATCGGTACTGAGCCACTTGTGGTGCTCTTTGCTAAGCAGTACTGGTGAAAACATAAGTATGTAACCCGGCGCATACACTCTGACAGTGAAGGCATCGTATAACAGTGAAGGCGTCGTATAACAGTGAAGGCATCGTATAACAGTGAAGGTGCCACACAACAAAAAGAAAATCCTGGCACTTTCAAACCTCTAACAAAGTTTAATTGTAGATTTAATGGTGGAAGCATAACACATGTTGTCATTGCATTTTATAGGTATTGTGTGGAAAAATGTAACAAGTCTGCCTATTGCCAGATTTATCTATACATTGTGCAGTTAGCATTGGCAAAGGCACAACAAGCAGATGGAGGAGCATGCGGTCGTAAAAGCCCCTATTCGTACAAACTGTAAGGCCCCACTGGGAAAAATCTATAGAAAGTCTTTTTCGTCTCTTTTGGTTATCTACCAAAGTAGTGGATTTTGAATACCAGTCCCGATACCAATCCGTATTGGCATTAAATCCAAGATGTAGAGGCCTCCGCAAAGAAAAGGAAACCGAGATGGTATGGCAGCTTTATTCTGATGTATTATTATGCTCTATCTATACTCGCAACCCACAGTGGCCTGTGGAATAGTTTGCATCCCTATTACCCTGTTTAGGCAGAGTAATCTGTTTGGGACCATGGACTAATACTATCTATCGCTGTGGGATATTTTTTATGAATCGGAAGTGTCCTAAAATTCTACAAAATGGTACATATATACCTTCACGCTTAAACTACACATATATTCAATACAAAGAGATGAGAATACATTGGTTTCTCAATATATGATATATTTACAACAATGGTTCATGATCAATCATAATTTTACGGCAACAAAATAAGTTTTTGATAACAGGTTAGCATATTACATCAATGTCTTTTTCTTTCTATAACCATATATTACGTGTACGGAAACAAAATGATAGCAAAAAAAGGTATACTGGAAACGCTTTCTATTTTGCGATCAACAACTGTTGATTTATATGTGATTCCGTACAGCTGCTATGTCGGGGAACATCTTAAAAGTATTTCTGCCACGCTGGCTTCAGCATTACCAGTCTGTAATATTAACACCACAAAGTAAATAACTTATTTTATTGCAATCTACAGGGAATAACACGTTAACCATAAAGCAACGACCAATTTTGTAGATCTAGGAGACAAGAGGAATCCAAACAGTAAGTCTGCTTGTCATCTTCATTACAGACTTTCATTTAAAAAGAAAACTTATTTAATATCAAAACGTCGTTGATTTTGATTCCTAATTATGTAAATGTACCTATAATAGTGATTTTAGCCGATTATCACTCACCGTGCCTCTGTAGCTGTAGACACTCCTGAATCACTGGATGGCACGGAGATCTTAGAAGTGATGGGCTGGTGGTTTATTTTAGTTCGGATAGCTCGTACTGGTCGAGGAATTCGGGATGGGCAACCAGTTCTGGTTTGCTGAAAGGAAAGTAAAAGGGCCTGAACAGCGAGTCAAGGGAAGGTCATAGGTCAGCAGGTATTGTGGTTCTTTCCTGCATGATTTCTTCATAGATATGATAGAGGTGGCAAATCAGATACTTGTTTTTTCATCAGTCGTTTAGCATGGAGCACTTAGGGGCTGTAATGTACCTACCTGAGCCCTCGTACTGGCACTGGCTTTAGTCTCAAGTTCATTCTCCAACCTGTCAATGTACTCACTCATCTCAGCCATATAAGCTCTGCTATCATTGATATACTACAATGAAATTTACAGTTTTCCCATAATATGTGCATGCGACTCGATACATACCCAATTTTTTAAACAGAGATTAAGGGCCCGCGGAAATAAACTCGGTTTCCAAGTAGTTCCCATGGAAACCCTTTTAGAATGAAAGCAAAAAGGTCCACAAAGTACAATAAGCAGAATAATAAAATGTCCATCACTCCATGCCAATCGATTGGATTGGGAGTTGCCTCCACCAATGGTTGTAGTTTTGGAGATTTCCGTGTTAATGTTGTTTGCTCATTTTTCCACTTGGTCATCCTATTTAATGGCTCTCCTATGACTGAGCCTTGTTGGAGCAGCAGGAGCTAGGAATTATGCCAGGAGCGGCGGTCAGCATGATTATGAATCAGGAGCTTTCGATCTTGAGCTAAGCGCTCTAGCCATTGAGCTATCCCACTATCCCAACTCAACCATGACTCCTCATTATATACCAGATACAAGTAAATTTAAAATAGTTATCATAGGATCATTTTATCTTTTTAATGATTCACACTACCTAGTCCATCACAGTGTAGTAAGTAGATAGTTATGCGGAAAGCCTGGCTTTGCTTAACGCAACACAATACATACTAGCCAACTAGCTAGGACAACTACAATCATCAAATCAATTTTATATTACTGATGGCATCATGTGTGTATGCATGCCTAGTTTAAAGATTTGCAAACAGCATTTGTCTTATTTTCAAGTCAATTTATCTGTAAGCAATTGCTATCGCACAGCGAATGGCGTGTAATATTCTCTCTGCACGAAAACTAATCCGTGTGAAAGCTATAAAACTTTCCTAACACTGAAACTCGCGGCAGACTGAAACGTAAAAACCGATGGTGATTAAAAACAACTTGACGGAAAGCATGTGTGGTAAACACATGTACTGGTCTTAATCTAATTACACTTTTTGCATAGGTTCTGTAATGCTTTACTTTATAATCCATGTGATCCATGATTATTACTATTAGTAAGATGCCTGCATGGGTATGCTGATACTTACTGCGTGGGTATGCTGATACTTACTGCATGGGTATGCTGATACTTACTGCATGGGTATGCTGATACTTACTGCGTGGGTATGCTGATACTTACGCAGTAGTTGTCATATAGAATCTGGAGGAGCCAAAGCATGCAAACAACAAATATCACCAAGTCTTCCTTTGTAACTGAAGAAAAATCCATAGCTCAATAGTTAATCGTACTCGTAGCTTGAGATGACAAGATGAGGTATATGAGTATGTGAATTCTAGCTGGTGAGTGTGGATCGTTGTGTCATGAGCCCATTGTTGGTCCCAGAGATATAATGATCTGAGTTCATGGGATAATTAAAGCTCTTAAGTAGCCCTTCAATTTAAAGGAATTCAGATTATCTATTATTTGTTCTTTGAATTGATCACCATGTTTTATACACTTATTGAGATTCAGTAAGATATTAAGTTAGTGCTCCCATGTATAGCGTTATTAAAGGCGTCATGAACAACCATGACGCAGATCAGACTGCTTATATTCATTGCATTCCACGGCTGTCTGTTTCGATCACCTAACCCGAGGCGGCCGAAGACCAAGTGCAATGGCAAAGCAACTGGAATAAGTGAGTGACTCTGACCGGGTTCTGATATGAGGATAGAAAAGCAGTGCCGGGGGAGACCCTGCACAGCTATGAACGACTGACAGGTGACATATTCATACCGCTGTATAAAAAATGACAATAGATATGGCCGCTGAGCCAATCGAGTAATCCGTCCAACCACCCTCTACTCTCCTTGCGAATGAGAAGAGGCCCATATTATAAAGAGAAGGCAGACATTTGATTGAGTAGATGCTGTCGGTTGCGGTGCGAAAATGACAACCTCGTGGGCCATTAAACAGCTGCCCTCCATGCAGCTCACTTGGGTAGCGAGTAATGTCCAAGCCTGTAGTATTCATCTTTCGCTTTTTAAGGCATCCTTATACATTAGTATCGGACAGCTGATCAGTTGATCTCCTACTTGCTAGGTTTATACAAAGACGCTCGTCACCGAATCCTTAGTTGGTGATTGACTTTATTGCTGAGACGAGTCTGTATGGAGCAACAGCGTACGATTGCTGATCGATGGAATTTGTAAATTCGAGGAGATCTTTTGGATATAACTTATTTTCTATAT
>Ga0224501_10002533_pt1 | contig 14402 bp, 17 predicted proteins | sample SF_Oct11_sed_USG_4_FD_169105 | JGI IMG/M metagenome (GOLD analysis project Ga0224501, IMG submission 169105) | Sediment microbial communities from San Francisco Bay, California, United States - SF_Oct11_sed_USGS_8_1 | ecosystem: Environmental > Aquatic > Marine > Sediment | place: USA...
TTAGAGGCGATATATATGTCAGTTGAAAAAACAGATGAAGGCTACCTGGTAAACTCCAGTGACTGGAATGAAGAAATTGCGGCAGAAATCTTCAAAGAAGAAGGTATTGAGCCAACCCAGGAGCACTGGGATGTTGTTAAATACGTACGCGAAGAAACACTGGGTGGTAACGAGCCTAATGAGCGTGGCATTATGAAAGCCATGGGTAAGCTCTGGGGTCGTAAGGTGTCTTCTAAGGAAATGTATGAAATGTTTCCTGGCATGCCTTCCAAGCAGGGTCTGAAAATTGGCGGTTGCCCAAAGAGTACTCGTAAAGGCGGCTATTAAGCCACTTTTGTAAACTTTTTGCTGTCTATTCCCATTGGGGTAGAGGCAATTTAATCCAATTCCGGCTATAATTCGCCCACTTTGGTCGAATGACCAGCCGGAATTAATACAGACTTCAAAAGGTGAAGCCATGAGCGATAGAGCTACTTTAATTAAAGAACTGCTGGATATGCAGAAAAAATTCATCGAAGAAGAGCACAAAAATGGCTTCGATGCTAAAAACTACTTTACGCCTGAAGCAGGTCATGCATTAGACGGTTACCGTCAGACATTTAATGATAAAGCCATGCAACTAGTTGATGCTGCACATGCTGATAAAGGTTCTAAGCGTTAATTCTAGTTACGCTGTTAGATACTGAAAAGGCCAGTCAAATGACTGGCCTTTTTTATTCTTAAAAGAAAACTTATTTGTGGACTAAATCTTTTTAAATCTCCGTCCACATACGCACCAGGTTGATATAGGTGTGATCAATCTTTACTACTTCCTCATCATCCGGGTATTTTTTCTGTAAAGACTCCCGGGTTTTATGTAAGTTATAGAGTAATTCACGTTTGTCAGGTTCACGAATCATGCTCTGGGCCCAGGTAACAGCAACCAGGCGTGTTCCCGAGGTGACTTCTGCTACATGGTGCAGACTGCCAGAAGGGTAGGTAATGGCATCGCCCGCATCAAGTTTTACTTTGCGATCGCCAAACTGGGTGCGTATGACTGTTTCACCGCCTTCGTATTCACCGGGTTCAGATAAAAAAACAGTGGTTGATACATCCGTACGGTAACGACCACCCATAGGACCCATGACAGGATCATCCACATGATCGCCGTAGGCTTTACCCGGTGTGTAACGGGCGTAAAATGGCGTCGCAACACGGTGAGGAAAAACGGCTGCCTGGTAGACGGGATGATTGTACAAAGCATTCATCACGATATTATTTAGCTGGTTGATGGTTTGCGAATCCTGCGGGATTTCTTCATTGTTTTTGACTTTGCGTGCAGTCACGCCTGCACTTAATCGGCCATCAACAAAACGTGAAGAGTCAATTAATTCACGTACGGTTTTTAGTTGTTGTTTATCAAGAACATTGTGTATCGGTAGCAGCATGGTTTCTCCGGGTGCTGTTCAGGGTTTTATTGCACACGCATCTGATTTGATCCTAGAAAAACCAATTGAATCACAAAATTCCGCACAAGCTCTTGATTCATCTAGCTATATGAAAAAAGTGCTTATTACCAATAAGGTGATTACGCATTTTTTCATTACGCTATCCAAATCAATATCTCGCACATCTTTTTTGTGCTCAACTGATTTTTCTAGGATAATCCCCATTGTCTATGAATAAGGTGTTGTACTGCAATGATTTTAAATATAAATATTGATCAGGAAATGTTTGGGCTTGATGTGCCAGATAGCTTGATGACAGAGCTTGCGCCCATTATGAAAGATATGGATACGGATTTTGATAAGGGTGTGCAGATGGGGCGTTTCTGGGTGGATGAGCCTACAGATGAACAGCGTTGCCAGGTTGCCGCGAATAATATTGTTAATGCCATGCATGCAGAAAATAAACGTATGCTGTATTTAATGTCTGCTTACATACTGAGTAAATTTCCAGGTGTACAGGAAGTGGTGGTTAATTCAGATTATGAAATGCAGGATATAGATATTCGTATTTAGATTTATGGCCGATCTTTTTTCGATGAAATCACCATTAATGATTCGTTTTCCTGATGGAAATAAAAGAATCATGGCTGAATATTTTGAACATCCCGAAGGTTTATTGTTTTTTGATGTTTTCTGGAATCAGTCAGATGATTCTGCAATTCATCTTGTTAAAGGGGGGTACAAGGGTGAAGGTCCGTGGAAAATCGGTGATGCAGTGATTAATGTTCTGGGTTGTCACGGTACTGATCCGGAACTGGCCACTTTGTTTTCTGAATGGCAAATGTATTTACAGATGTCAGCGGATGCTTATCCTGCAGATGAAGAAATAAAACAGCTGGCGATTTCAAAAGGTGCTGTTGGTTAGTTTTGATTTAATAATGGAAATAAAAAGGCCTGCTATGCAGGCCTTTTTTATAGATCAGAAGTGGTAACCAATATTAATACCCAGTGTGGTTATGCCCAGGCCAATTTTTGCACCTGTTCCTGGTGAAGCGAGTGTTTCATCCTGTGCTTTAGAGACATGAAAGCCCAGCTCCCAGTACTTGCTTAAGTGGTAATCACCACCAAAGGCAAAGTGAGTGGTAGTGACGGCTGGCAAAATATAGTTGCTGTCAGTATCGGCATTTTTGATCGGTGCATCTGATTGATTATATCCTGCACGTAAATTGAATTTATCAGTCACTGCGTAATTAACGCCTACTGCAATAATGGTCTGATCATTCCAGCCAGCAGGCATGGTTAGTGTCATGCCGCCTGGACCAGTAATCTTTAATACATTTAATGTATCTGACCACTGGATCATTTTTATATCTAATGACAACGTCAGTTGTTGTACGGGTTTGTAAGCGATGCCGGCAGAAATCATTTCAGGGAAATCCAGTTCCAGACTATAGGTACCTGCTGGGCAAATTACAGTGGCAGGTGGGCCGGGGTTAACAGGGCAGCCACTAATTTGTAGCTGGCCTGTTGCATCCATTATGTCACCATTGGATAGCTGGTATTTCATGTCACTGAACTGCTGTTTGCTTTTGTAGCTGGCACCTACGGTGATCTGGTCATTGATATCGTATAGTGCGCCCAGCGTAAAACCAAAGCCAAAGGATTGTGCAGTACGGCTGAGATCCAGGTTAGCCATTTTTGTATCGGCTATGCCATCAGCTGTAGTGTCTGCAATAAACGCCTGTCTTAATGAAACAGACTGGTAGTCAATGTTTAATGAAGCCCCCAGGCTTAATTTCTTATCCACATTCCAGGCCAGGGTGGGTGCCATTTGCCAGAACTGTAGTGAAGAGTAGCCTTCAAAATACATATCAGGCGATGGAGCTGGTGTAGCTGCGGCATACTGGGTCAAGGGGTAGTCAGTGCCCAGGCCTGAAGTACCATAAATACCACCACCAAAATAAATATCGCTTCCATCATCTACCGGGGCTGACCAGCCGAGGGCAGGTACACCATACTGGGTGGCTTCACTGTCGTTACGTTCACCGCCCATGGATGAAAAATCCACATGTCTATCAGGCATGAACATTTCCAGGCTGAAATCAGCGCGCTTCCCAATACGTGCCATGCCTGCCGGGTTTGTAATAGCTGTCATGGCTGATCCGGGGCTGGCTGTAACGGCACCGGCCAGGCCTTTCTGGTAGCTGCCTATCCCTATAAGCTGGTAACCATTGGTGGCATATGAATACTGGTAGCAGCCCATCAGGCTGGCGAGGAGAATGGACTTAGCTAAGTTTTTGTTTTTCATGGCAATATTCACTTAATTAAGGTATCAGGTACCTGTTTAAAAAGAAGCTGGAAATGCTTAAGGGTTTAATCATTTATCGGGAGGGATTTTTAGTATATAACAATATTTTGATAATCTAAATAACATGCAAATAAAATTTTGATGCCTGGTTATGTGACCTGTAGAACATTTTTGAATATTGCTGAAAAACTACCTTCGAACGGGGGGGGCGTGCTGCTTGTATTATGTATAAGCTTTATATTGGGTATATATAAATCGTCAGGACAACTTCTGTCTGTTTACCCAGTATAAATTATCAAAATCAAATTCGACAAATTCATAAAAGTAAGCGGTTAAGGACGATGGCTATGTCAGTTCATGTATGAGGCTGATATAACAGGCGATGTTTTGAATGTGTTTGTTTTATAATATATACACGAAAGAGGTTATTGCATGCTGTTGCATGGTTACTTCTAGAATGTATAAACCAGGGATTTAGTCATATCCGGTATTTGACATATTAAATGGATTTAATAATTAAAATTAAGAGGTATTTTGGAATGAATAGTCAATCAATTATGTTTGATATAAAAATAATTAGCTGTATTGTCGGCGTTCTGATGAGCAGCACAGTTCTTGCCTCAGACATAGTTGAGCGAGAAAACAATCATCCAGTGGCTTACGCACAAAATATAATTCCCGGTATTGGTGATACAAATATTATTGCGGTGATGGGTGTCGTTAGTGGTGCTCCCCAGGAGGATCTTGATTTTTACCGCGTTTATGCCCGTGCTGGTGATGTTATTACTGTTGATGTCGATGGTGGTGTAGGTGGGTTGAGAAGTGTTGACACTTATGTTGCTATTTTCACGGGTGATTCGAATCACACCATGTTGAGGGAAAATGATGATGCTGATTACCTCGATCCAGGTAGTGTGCATCGTTATGACAGTCTTATCGAAAATTTTGTGGCACCGAAAACAGGAAATTACTATATTGGTGTAAGTCATTATCCCAGGGTCTTTAAAAATGGTGCTATTACTAATGTAGGTTTTGAGGCTGTTGCGAATGTAAATGGTGATTATAAACTCGTTATTAAAGGTATTCGTTCGCGAGTCAAGCATGTCAGTATTGATGTGAAGCCTGGTAATAATAAGCCATCGCCTTTTAATCCAAGGGCTAAAGGTGTTGTACCTGTTGCAATACTGGCGGGTGAAAATTTTGATCCTATGCAAATTGATGTTAAATCACTGACCTTTGGTCATAGTGGTAATGAAAAGAGCATGGCAAAATGTAATAAGTTCGGCCGTGATGTCAATAAAGATCGCAAACTGGATCTAGTTTGCCATTATCATACCCAGGCGGCGAAATTTGTTAAAGGCGACCTGGAAGCTGTTTTGAAAGGCAAACTAAAAGATGGTACTGATATAGAAGGTCGTGGTCGGTTAAAAATTGTACCTGAAAAAGCGGAATAACAAGTTTTAATTAAAGAAAGTATTTGCAGGGCTGGTTATACCAGCCCTTTTTGCTGGCAGGCATATATCTAGAAGCTTAATGATAATCTAGTTTGTCGGATACAATTGGGTTATATACTTTGATGTTCTGTAGTGCTATGCCGCGAGTAAATAGGGATTGGTTTCTATTGGCTTAGATTTTATTGATATCATATAGCCAATAATTTTCTCCTGGCGAGTTGCATGATCCATATACGATTTTGTCTTCGCTTAAGTTCTTGTTTCTGTGATAGCTGATTACTCAGTATTGTTCTGTTTATATTATCTGTTAATAGATGTGATCTTAAGATAGGTCGTTGCGTGGTAGTAATGTTTCGTCGATTGAATTGATAAATAAAGAATAAAAAAAGGGGCTATAAGCCCCTTTTTAATAATTAGAAATATAAAATGTAATATAAGTGTCAGTTTGACATGTATATTACCTATTCTAAGCTCTTTAAAGTTATCAAGTTATTTTTTTGGAGCCATGCTTTCTTTGACTGCCATTGCAAACACCTGGGCCATTTTACGACCATGTTCTTCAAATAATTCTTTGTGTTCTGTCGGGTCTACAATGCCGGCTACCATGGCTCCTTGCTCATCTGTTGTTGCAAACCATTCACGAATGTTCATAACAGGTCCTGTACGTGTCACAAGCGTAGCATTGAATGCGGATCCTGTTGACGCAACTCCATTCATCGCACTGGCAGCACCTATACATGCTTCGCAAGAGAAGGAAAAGCCAGGGTCATTAACTACCAGTACTGCATCTACCTTTAAAGCTTCAATTGATTTTGCGATATAGTTACTTTCGCCGCCTTTATTGGTTAATGCAGTATCGCCAGACCAGGATGCTACTAGCCCATACTGGTTCATTTTTGAAGGTGAGGCACCGATTGATTTGTCGCTTGTTACATTGCTAATAAATTTACCCAGGAAACCTGTTTCAGCTTTTGTTTCGGTTTTGCTGGCAGGCTGATATAAAGCAGTGAATTGCGCATTTGAAATAACTTTAGAGTGCGGCATGATATTAAATGGCAATTCCTGGTTTTGTAGCGTTTGGGTGAATGTTCTAATGGCAGTATCAGCAGCTGTGTTGCCATTTTTGCCGATCGATGTTTCAACCAGTGCAGCTAATAGGCCTGTTGAATTATCCCGGGCATCTGCTCTGTAAGTAATTTGTTCGGGAACTGTATACATGATGACTGCGACATTTTTAATTTTTTTAACTTCTTCCAGGTTAACCGTGTTTTTGCCGAAGCTGCATGCCGCGAGAAATACGGGTAGTAATAATATAATAGATAATCTAAATTGATTCATAAATTTTTCCTTTAGTGTTTAGTGTTTAGTGTTTAGTGTTTAGTGTTGGTTATTGATAGATATAAATTATTGGAATGATGAAATAGTTGATACGTCAATTGAAAAACTAACCGTGTGTTCTGTGGGGCCAACAACGAGAGGACCGCCTGCATAATCAGTTCTATTGTTGGTTAGTGGCATCACTACATTGTTTAGTGTGATTGTCGTAGTAGCAGTATCAAATGTTGGTAATGCAGCAGTTAAGCAGGCAGGGCTGCCAAGAGTGCTGCATTCATATTCTATTCCGTAAGGTGAATCAAGTTGCGTCGCATCAGGTATATCTGTCAATCGTACCTTGATTTCGCCTCCATCAATGTCGTGAATTTTGTAAAAAAATAAACGCTTTGCTTCACCGCCTGATTGATAAAGGCAGCTAATATCAAATTCATTTGTGCTAGCAGTAAATGTTCCGCACCCGCCAAAGTTATAGTTCTGGCTGTCTATGGTTACGGTTATTACTGATCCTGATTCATTGTCACTTGAGCAGCCAGTTATTAATGCAAGAATTGACATGGTAAATGCAAGATATAAGTGTTTCATGGTTGTGCCTTCAAATAAAAAATGTGCAAATACATCATGCCAGATGTTCTGACACGGGTTTTATGCAGCATGTATACATGTATGTGATTAATAATTCTGTTGATTGCGCTATTTCAAAAAAATAGCGAACCTCGGCCGAGGTTCGCTATATATTCTTCTATTTCTGGTTTATTGGAGAGCTAAATGATCAAAAGCATCAGCTGTTGTTGCGCCAGTTGCATAATCTGTATCGCCATACATTATTGGGGCTGTAGGAACCGTATCATCTACAACATAGAATAGGTCAAATTTTGCGCCAACAGGAGGCGCATCTGGGCCTGGAGGAGCAGCTGTAATAGTCGCGGATATGACAGTAACAGATTCATTATCTCCTAAAGCTCCAGACCCATCTTGAGCCTGTGGTGCTGTTGCTGGGCCACCCATACCGTTAACCCAGCCAGTAATGGCAGTTGTTGTGCCTGCTGTAGCGGTTAGTTCAATTGTATAAAGTACTGTTTCAGTACCAGAGCAACTGGCATCTGTTGAGCTGAATGAAGATTCTGTAATAGATGCGCTAGAGCCAGAAAATACATGTTTGCTTAGAATGTCCACGACTGGGTTTGAGTTAGTGTCAGTGCGACAAGGTCTTGCCCAGGCGCCATCCAGGTTTACGGTGTTGCCTGATACGCCAATTACTTCTAATGAAGCGCCGCCACCGCTAGAGCTACTATTACAGCCACTGATTGCAAGTGCGATTGTTGATGCAAAAATTAAGGGTTTTAAATTCATTATATACTCCAGAGTAAACTACCATGGTGAAAATAAGGTGAATGAAATTCACGTGAACTAAGTATGGTAAAAGAATGAAAAAACGGTATTGGTAAGAGCGCTTAGGTAATTATTGTTAGTAAGTGAATTGGTCAATTTAAAAAGTATATGATTATATTGTTACGTGCTATGTAATTGCAGACTGGTTTGATGGGCTTGTGTATGATTTTGTGTCTAACAAGTTTTTGATACTGTATGCAGATAAGTAGAAAAGACTAGATATAATTGATTAGTGCTTATTGGTTAAATAAAGTAGATAATGATACTAGTAAAAAAAAGCGGGTAATAATGCAGGTTAAATTGATTTGAAAGTACTGATTGTTGATGATCACAGGCTTTTTGTCGACGGTATGTGTTTGGTATTAGAAAATCTTGATGCATCTGTGCAAATACTAGATGCAAAGAGTTATGAAGATGCATTGCCGAAGATTAGCGATAATCCGGATCTTGATCTTGTTCTGCTTGACCTGGATCTTCCTGGTATTAGTGATATTGAGGCTCTAACGTCTATTCGACATCAATTGCCTTCTATACCCGTTGTTATTTTGTCTGGCAATCAGGATGCTGGCAAAGTCCAGGAAATGCTAAATGCGGGTGCTCAGGGATATATTGTCAAATCTACTAAAGCTAATTCCATGGTTCAGGCTTTGAAGCTTGTGTTTTCAGGCGAGATTTATATTTCGCCTGAAATTATTTCGCAACAGATAAATTTACAGGCAAGCAAGTCCGAAGGTTGTATTGATTATGTGGAGATGCCATTTACATCTCGGCAACATGATGTTTTAAATGAGATGGTTCATGGTTTCTCGAATAAGGAAATTGCAAGAAAACTGGATATTTCAGAATCGACTGTACGTGTTCATGTTGCTGCTATTCTTAAAATCCTGAATGTTGCAAATCGTACACGTGCAGTGAATGTTGCTATTCAAAAAGGCTGGGTTGAAATGGGCGAGAATGGCAAGTCTATTTAGGTATAAATGAATTGAGTGTTGCTCGAAGTTTACCACCGGAAACTGGTTTGTGTAGAACATTGAAGTTGTTTTTATTGATCTCATCTAGGATGTCAGGTGCAGTGTCACCTGTAATGATGATTGCAGGTATTGCGTCATCCTGATAGTAATCACAAATTGCATGTATAATCATAATGCCTGTTTCATTGTTTCCTAATCGATAATCAGCAAGTATTATATCTGGCTTATTAGTAGGCAGGTTTCTTTGTGTGATTTCTGAAATAGAATTTAGCGGGTAGACATCGCAACCCCATTTGGTTAATAGAATGTTTAGTGCTTCACGTATCTCGGCTTCATCTTCGATAATAATTATTCGCCGTTCAGTCAATTTATCATCAAAAAATAAGGGGGTATTGATATCTGAAGTTGTATTGTATGGAAGGGCAAGAGGAAGTTTAATTGAGAAAACAGAACCTCTACCTGGGTTTGATTGTAAGAGTAGTTCAGTATTAAGTAACTCGGTTAATCGTTTTACGATCGAAAGGCCTAGTCCCAGTCCTTCGCTCCTGTTTCGATTTGGGTTGTGAAGCTGTTTAAATTCTTCAAAAATGATATTGATGTTATCAATGCTAATACCAGTTCCTGTGTCGTAAACAAATATTGTAATTATATCGCCATTTTTTCGGCAGCCAACCAGTACTTTACCATTGTCTGTGTAGCGGATAGCATTTGATACCAGGTTTCTAAGTATTCGTTCGATGATTTGATGGTCACTGTTAATCCACAGCCTGGTTTGTATAAAGCGTATATCCAGTTTCTTTTCTCTGGCTATTGATTCAAATTCATTCTTTAATAAATCAAACAGGGGCTGGATGGGGAATGGGTTGCTTGTGACGGTGACGACTTGTGCGTCAAGCTTAGAAATATCAAGTAATGACTCAAGCAGGTTTTCCAGCGAAGAGCATGATTTCTTTATTTTTGTAATGATCGCGTTTTGATCTTTGTTCGTATTGCTGTCATCAAGGATGTCAATAAATAATCTCATTGAATGTAGTGGCTGGCGAAGATCGTGGCTGGCGGCTGCCAGAAATTTTGTTTTTGATGAGTTAGCAGCTTCGGCCATTTTTTTCTTTGCATTTAACTGGTTAACAAGATACTGGTTCTGGTAATTAAGTATAATGGACTTATCCAGTGTGGCCTGGTTTTTTCTTGCAATGATGATCTGTAATACCAGGAACAGGACTAGCATCATGCTGAATACGTTAAGCTCGATTGTATTTTCTAAAACTAGCACATAGACAAATGGTAAAATTGTCGGGGTTACAAATGTGTAATAAGAGATTGCGTAGTTAGCTAATGCAGCAGCGGATCCTACAGAAAGTCCTGTTATGGTCATCAATAATAGTAGTAGTATGGCGATCTCATCTGTTTGTAGAAACAGTATTGATGCGGCACCCCATGTGCAGCCAGAAACAAAAGTTGTAAAAGTGAAGATTTGACCCCATTTTATAGTGTCTTTGTCATCATGCTCATGCTTGTAATATTCTTTAAGTAGTAGATAGCGAAAAGCCGTAAAAAAAGCAAGAAAACTAAACCAGTGTATCGTATAGATGTTTTGGGTTAAATCGAATATTACAATTGATAAAAGAAGGGCGGCCAGAATATTGCTCAGAAGAATAAAATTAACCTGTTTATAGAGTGCCTGTATTCTTTTTGCCTGTAACATACCTGCAGGCATGATGTTAGCGGTTTTATTCTCGGTGATCGTGTTCTCTAGCATGGTTTTTTATTTTGGATAAGCTGTCGTTGGAGGGGTTATGTTTTTTGTCATTTTATAATGTTGTATGCTGTTAAATAATAAATAAGACTTCTCTTCAATGGTGTATCCCATTTTATGATAGAACCCAATTGCATTTTCTCTGGCATGTAACATGATTTTATTTATGTTGTTTTTTAGCGCATAAGCTTCCATGTGATCAATCATTGATCGGCCAATGCCCTGGCCTTCGAATTCCCTGGTAACGGCCATATATCTTATTTGTGCTGTTGTGTTGTCAATAAATTGCAGGCGTGCAACGGCTATAGTTTTGTTGTCGCATACTGCCATTAAATGATAGCTGTTGTCTTCGTCATTGTCCTGTTCGCTACCCAGGGCCTGGTTCCATGGTTTTCTTAGTATGCGCCAGCGCAGTTCAAAGTATTGTTTGAATTCTTCTTCTGTCTGGGGTGAAACAAGTTTGATCATTGTTTATGGTGTTGTAAGTAGCAGATAAGTTATTAATTATTGCTAGGCGAAGCTTACCCATGTAGTAGCAACATACTTAACACCCTTTTGTAATTGTGAATTACGGTGTTCATGGGTCCAGAAAGGAGGGAATAATGCCAGTGTGCCTTCTCTCGGCTGTACGGCAATATCCTGGTACATAAATTCGGTAGCGCCTCCGGGTCCTGGTACGTCATTTAAATACCACAGGGCTACCAGTTGTCGATCAGCAAAGTCGTGACTGCCGCCATCAATATGCCAGTTATAATATTCGTTTTCTTCTGTGCGTTGGACTGCATAACCAACATCTTTAAATGGGCCCTTGAAAAAAGGGTAGGTTTGTGAAAATTCCTTCAGTGCGTTGCCAAGTGATCGAAATAACTCTTTATTGATGTCCTGCCAGTGTTGCAGTCCACTTATGGCTATGTCGGTTGATTTTTTTATGTTGTGGTCTTCTTTAAAGTCCTGGCCGATCCTGCCTTTGTACTGGTCTTCCGGGTGGGCTTCAAAACGACGAATGATTTCACGACAGATATCAATGGGTAAGGCATTTTCTTTCAGAAAAATAAAGCTGCCGGGTTTGATTTCTTTAATGGAAGTCAGGGGCGTGCTCTGGGTTGCATCATGATACATGAAAATATCCGTTATTGAGTTTGCGTGTATTGTAAATGGTTTTCACTAGAAGTAATTGTTTTTAATCAATGCCTCAATGTGAGCCGGACTGTTGTTGCCATACTTTTTATGTGTCTGCATTATTGTTTGAGCCAGTTCAATCCAGTGTTTCTCGGCTTTATTAATTAGTTTTTTTATAGCAGAAGTGTTTTTGTTTTTTAGCCAGTGCTGATAGGCATCCATCAGGCTGGGAAAAATAAGTTTTCGCATGCTGCTTAAATTAGCAAAGTAAAAATGAATTTGGGATATCTCTTCATTGTTAATTAATTTAGGCAGGGTAGAAATTGCATCGGCAATATTATCTCGCACCGCACGTACCATGATTTCTGCCTGTGAGCGAGGCAGGTCAATTAACATCAGTTCCCAGTCATCTCCCAGTATCTGGCCGGCTTTGATCTCACCAATCTCATGATGTAATACGGTATCCACTTCCATATCGGTCATTCTTTCCAGTGAATCATCGGGATTGCTTTTAAAATCGTAACAGGCCAGTGCCCGGGCGAGCGGGTTTTCCTGTTTGTGCCAGCTGGATTCTTCGACTTTTTCCCAGATAAATCGACGCAGTGATTCTCGACGGATAAATACGCATTGATCCTGGATCATCCCTGGTGGTGCAGCCAGGTCACGAGCCAGTTCACGGCCAGCTATATACAAGGTGAAATCATCCAGTTGTTGGGATTGCTCCAGTTCAGCCAGGAAAAAAACCGGTTTGCCATAGAGTCCATAGCCGCCACTGTATACATAACCCTGTGGGTTCAGTCGTTGATTGACCTGGCGGGTTTCAAAAGGATCTATTTGCTGGTTATTAATTCCAAGGCTTGAAAAAGCATTGTCCTCGACCTCATCCCAGAGTTGTTCGCGCTGGGTTAGCCAGGGGCCAAGCGCCTCTTTGGATATGCTGGTGCCATAGGCCTGCTTGCTTTCCCAGCGATAGAATTCCCGCATTTTGAGTAAATAGATACACAGGGTGTAGTTACCGGCATACTGGGCATCAGAAATATGGCAATTTCTTTGTACCGTGTTCTGTAGTGCTTTCATAATGTCAGAATACCAAAAATCATCGTGGTTAAGCCATACATCCAGTGCATATAAAACCTTAGTAAAATAGTATACTATTCGATCTGTTAATAAACATTCATTTGATCGGGAATAGTGATTCAGGCTGTGACCGATAGAATTACATTCAACTTAATCAGTAACAGGGTTTAGCAGGTGGTAGTGTGAGAATTCGTACCAAATGGCATAACAAGGGCAGAGAAGTTTCCATCGAGGAGAAAGCCAATACCCTGGCTTTTATTTCCTGGCGTATTGCCATGAAACTGGTGCTCAATCTTGAAAATGAGAATTTTCAGACAGATACCCAGTCCCAGAGACTGGACGTGATTTCTGAAGTACTGGCTTTCCTGGTATCCGTGAGCGATCGACTGGTGTCGGAACAGATGGAAGAAGATGAGCGTAGAGAGCTGATTACTCATATGGCCCTGAAACTGGCGAATACCTACCAGGAAAACTGTGAGGATTTAATAGCCAGGGAAACCGATTATAAGGCCGGGTTTATCGAAACCATGAATCAGCGTCTAAATGCTTATGCTGAATGTGGCTGGAATAGTGAGAAAGAAGAACCGGGTTTTCAATATAAGCGTGATTTTGGAGACTGTATCAGTCAGCAGATGGGGGAGAAGGATAATAAATGGATTACCGAGCACATTATAGAAATTGAAGTACCTGAGGCCATGGAAACCCTGAAAAAAGCCAAGTATGAAATGGTGGATGGGAGGAGTACGGCGAGGCTGGGTAATTAGTAAACGCCTGCCGTTCATTCCTGTTGCAGATAATAGATCCTCGGCTCTGGCTTCCTGCTTCGCTCTAATGCCTGCGTCCGTGTAGGCGTGCATTATCTGCATGACCTACATCCCTGTAGGCCTCATAAAAAAAGGGCCAGATCGAAATCTGGCCCTTTTAGTTCATATTGGAGTATATGAAAAAAAACTACTTCTTGAAGTTTGCAGCGTTATCAGTGTTGTGATTGCTGCCATCTTCGAAACCGGCTTCATAAGCTTCGTTAGAACGTTGTTCTTCACGCTCTGGGTTACATACGTAACCACCCTGCCAGCCCTGGATATATTCTGGATCGATACCGTCTTTTTCTAACTTAACCACTGTATCGTAGTATTCTTGGTTCATAGCTCACTCCTGATAAAGGATCGTGTTTAAAACTTGCCGCCGTCCTGAGACAACGAATTCAAATTCTGTTTCTAGCGAATCAGGCATTATAGCCCATTTCTTAATGGGCGCTAAGTATATAGATACTCTCAGGGGGGCTATATATCCCTATAGGGGGGTATGGCCGGACAAAATATAGCGGAATGAGAATTATTCTCCCCATAAGGGATATTCGCGAGTACTCTATTATAAGGTAGTCTTCAGGCTGTCCAGAACATTGTTATGTTATGACAGGTTGTTTTAGGATATCCCCCTACAGGTAAAAACAAGAGGCTTTACCATGATTGATCAGAATGAACTGGTAGATATGGACTTTGCTAGCGGAATCGCGGCATTCGAAGCAAAGAATTTTTCATTAGCCATGCGCCATCTAATGTCGTT
>Ga0224501_10002534_pt1 | contig 14398 bp, 15 predicted proteins | sample SF_Oct11_sed_USG_4_FD_169105 | JGI IMG/M metagenome (GOLD analysis project Ga0224501, IMG submission 169105) | Sediment microbial communities from San Francisco Bay, California, United States - SF_Oct11_sed_USGS_8_1 | ecosystem: Environmental > Aquatic > Marine > Sediment | place: USA...
TCTCCTTAATATCCTTCGCTAACCTTCTGGATGGGAAACTTATGCGGCTGATATGTTCTCTCATGATTTTATTCGTTTTGTTGCCGGTTTCGGCGCAGGCACAGAAGCCGGCACTGGAAGCAGTCATGGTAACCGAAGGCGTCTATGCCCTGGTTGGCGAAACAGGCCAGCGTTCGCCTGAAAACCTGGGAAACAACGCCACCTTCGGTGCCATCGTCACGTCGAAAGGTGTGATCCTGATCGATTCCGGCGGCACCGCCAGGGGCGCCGCAGCGATCCACCAGGCGATCCAAAAAATAACCAACAAAAAAATCATCACCGTGATCAACACCGGCGGCCAGGATCACCGCTGGCTCGGAAACGATTATTTCCGCAAATTGGGCGCCACCATCATTTCTTCAGCAGAGGCGGTCGCCGACCAGAAGAAACGGGCCTCCGAACAGTTCACGGCGCTGGGCTTCCTGGTCGGTGAAAAAGGCCTTGCGGGAACCAAGGACTCCCATGCCGATCAGGTGTTCGATAAAACCCTTGGCCTCACCATCGGCGGCGTTGAATTGCATCTTGAACATCCCGGCCCCGCCCATACGCCCGGTGACATCTTTGTCTGGCTGCCGGGAAAGAAGGTGATGTTTTCCGGCGATATCGTATATCTGGACCGGTTGCTGGCGGTTACGGATTCTTCAAACCTTAAGGGCTGGATCCAAGCCTATGAGCGGGTAGCATCCTTCAAGCCCCGCCATCTGGTGCCTGGGCACGGCCGGCCGGCAACCTTGGAAAAAGCCCGTTTCCAAACCTATGACTACCTGATCAACCTGCGCGACCGGGTGCAGGCCTACCTTGATGGCGGCGGCGACGCGCAAGGATCGGTCAATGTGGATCAGTCCCGGTTCAAGGATATCCTCAATTTCGATCAACTGGCCAAGCGCAACGCCCAAGCCGCGTACATCGAACTGGAATTCTGAAAAGAATTCAGGCGGCCGCGATCCAGCCGCCGCCCAACACCCGGTCGTGATCATAGAACACGCACGCCTGGCCCGGGGCGACGGCGCCTTGCGCATCCTCGAGGGCGACTTCCACATGGCCCTCGCCGGTGGGATGGAGGCGGGCCGCCACCGGCGGCTGGGTCGAGCGCAGCTTGACCGTAACCCGGTGACCAACCTCAGGCCCGTCACCGGGGCCGATCCAGTTTACATCCCTGACGTTGACCCGATCCCGGAGCAGCGCCGCCTTCGGCCCGGCAACGATACGGGCCTGATCGGCTTCGATCCGGACCACATAAAGGGGGTCCGGCGCGCTGATGCCCAAACCCCGGCGCTGACCAACGGTATAATGAATGATGCCGTCATGATGCCCGAGAACGTTGCCGTCCAAGTCAACGATTTCACCGGCATCGAAGGCCCCGGGGCGCAGCTTCGCGACGACATCGCTATAATTGCCGTCGGGGACGAAACAGATATCCTGGCTATCCGGCTTGGCTGCCACCGGCAGGTTGAAGCGCCGGGCCAATTCCCGGGTTTCGGATTTATCCATGCCCCCTAGGGGAAAACGCAAGTAGGAGAGCTGTTCGCGAGTGGTGGCGAACAGGAAATAGCTTTGATCGCGCACCGGATCGGTGCCGCGATACAATTCCGGGCCTTCCGGCCCCTGCCGCCAGCGCACATAATGGCCGCTGACCAGGGCGTCGCCGCCGAGGTCGCGCGCCGTTGCCAGTAGATCCTGGAACTTGACCGTCTGATTGCAGCGCACACAGGGAATGGGAGTTTCACCGCGCAGATAGGTGTCGGCGAAATCCTCGATCACCGCGCCTTTAAAGCGGGATTCGTAATCGAGCACGTAATGGGGAATACCGAGGGTATCGGCGACGCGGCGGGCATCGTGGATGTCCTGACCGGCGCAACAGGTTCCCGGCCGGTCCACGGCTTCGCCGTGGTCGTAGAGCTGCAAGGTTACACCGACGACGTCATAGCCCTCATCCGCCAGCAGGGCGGCTGTGGCGGAACTGTCGACGCCACCGGACATGGCGACGATGACCCGGGTGTCGGCGGCTGGTTTGTCTATGCCAAGCGTGTTCATGGTAAAAATATAAGAAGCCCAGAAGCCGGAACAAGCGCCCAACTCATAAGTCTTCTCCAGGATTGGAAAGGGATTTCAGAGTGCGGGAATGGTATTCCCGGCGGTAGAGCACCAAAACCACCCACAGGGAAGATGCAATAAAGAGGATGGGATGGATGAACCAGCTCAGCGCCGCCAGCCCAAAATAATAGGCACGCATGCCACGGTTGAAACTTTGTACCGCGAGCGTGGTAATCCGAGACGCCAGCGCGCCGAAGCCGTCCTTTTCGGTTGCCGATTCATACCCCGCCTCGGGAGCCGCGCCGATGAAAACGATAGCGTAATTGAACTGCCGAAGTGACCAGGCGAATTTGAAAAATGCGTAAACGAAGATCACCAGCAGCAGAAGCACCTTGATTTCCCACATGGCACGCGTGGTTTCGACCGTGAACGGCAGCGTCATCAGGATGGCGCGGGCTTCATCCACCGAACCCAGGATTGCCAGTAGACCCGCGAGAATGAAGATGGTGGTGGAAGCGAACAGGGAAACACTGCGCATCAGGGTTCCCATAAGGTTGACGTCCACCATACGATTTTCCCGGGACAGCATGCGTTCCATCCAGGTTTGCCGGAATTCCCGCATGGCCGTCATCAAGTTACGGTTTTTAACGCCTTCCCGATCAGCGAAGAGCGTATAGCCGATCCAGCAGATAAACACCCAGAAAAGAGCAAAAATATCGAGCGGCGGGATGTTGATCATGGCAATGGCTCTAATGGTCGGTCTGGTGCAGAATTTTGCCGGAGAGCCCGGTATCGTAGGCGACCCCTTCGCCGGTTAGCGTTATAGCATAAGGAAAAGACGCCTTGGCCAGTCCCTTTCGCTCCAGCGCCTTCCACACCCCTTCGTTCTTGAGCCCGTTGGCGTCACTGGACAGGACCACGGCGGAACCGACGTGAAAGTGATCCCCGTGAGGCGCGGGGATCTGGGTGATCAGGATTTCTCCGGTCTCGCCGTTGGCGGTGGAGGTTTCCGGATGACGCGCCAATTCCTGAAGCAGCGTCAGCGTCTTCAGCTGCAGGGTATTGAGTTTGAGTTGATTCTTTTTGGGGGGCATGGTGCTGAAACTCGAAGATGACGGGAAGGAGCCTGCTTCAGTCTAATCCCTTTCCTCCAGCCATGCCATCTGGATGGCTTCGAGGATTTTTTCGTTGGATTTCTCCGGATCGTCGTCGAAATCGGGCAGATTCTTCACCCATTGCCACAGATCGGTAAAACGCAGATTGACCACATCCGCGTCGGGATGGGCGTCTTCCAGTTCGATGGCGATATCGGTGACGTCGGTCCAGCGCAGTCCCATGAGATCAGTCATCCAGCATCATGTTGCGGGTCGCAGCCGGCAGGGTCACCACTAGGCCGTCCCGTTCCGGTGTCATTTTAATCTGACATCCCAGGCGCGAGGTGTGGGTTAAGCCGAAGGCAAGATCGAGCATATCTTCTTCTTCTTCCGAAGCCTCGTCCAGCTTGTCGAACCAGGCGGGATCGATAATAACGTGACAGGTGGAGCACGCCAGCGAGCCTTCGCAGGCGCCCTCCAGATCAATGTCGTTGCGGTGCGCGATTTCAAGCACCGACAGTCCTTCCGGGGCTTCCACTTCCATGCGGGTACCGTCGGGTTTGATAAACGTCATTTTGGGCATTCAGCCGAACTCCTGATTCTTAAAGCCTTTAATATTCCCGCGCCTCATGTACCGTTCCGGCGCGCTCCGGGCAAGGCCGGCGGTGTGATGAAACGCGGGCTCAGGCCGCACCTTCTTCCATTTTTTCGTCTTCCGATTCCAGGTCTTGAGCGTTCCTGCTTTCAAGGGCTTCGACATCCAAACCGGTCAGGGCAGAACGGATTCCCCGGTCCATTCGTTTTTCGGCAAAGGGACGGGACGCGGTTTCCAAGTCCTCGGTGGCGGTGTTGATGGCATCCCGGTCTTCGCCTTCGATTGCGGACTCGAGGGCGGACATGGCCGCATCGATGGCTGCCCTTTCCGTGGCATCAAGCAGATCGGCGTCCGCCGCCAGGGCCGATTGAAGCGCCTTCAGGTTGCGTTTGGCCTCAACCCTGGCCTCGGTCAACAGCCGGAGCGCCATATCTTCCTTGGCATGTTTCATGCTGTCATACAGCATCCCCGCCATTTCCTCTTCGGTCAGGCCGTAGGACGGCTTGACCTCCACCTGGGCCTCAATGCCGGTGGTTTCCTCGCCGGCGGTAACCGTGAGCAGGCCATCGGCGTCCACCGCGTAGGTGACCCGGATACGGGCGGCACCGGCGGCCAGGGCGGGAATGCCGCGAAGATCGAACCGGGCCAATGACCGGCACTGATCGGACATTTCCCGTTCCCCCTGCACCACATGGATGGCCATGGCCGTCTGTCCGTCTTGATAGGTGGTAAATTCCTGGGCCTTGGCTACGGGAATGGGAGTATTGCGGGGAATTATTTTTTCCACCATGCCGCCCATGGTCTCGATCCCCAGCGACAGGGGCGTGACATCGAGAAGAAGGGTGTCGGAGCCTACGGTCAGGGCTTCGGCCTGCAAGGCGGCGCCGATGGCTACCACCTCGTCGGGGTTAATGTCGGCCAGAGGCTCGGCTCCGAACAGGTCCCGGACCTTTTCTCGCACCAGGGGTACCCGGGTCGAACCGCCCACCAGCACCACACCCCTGACATCACCGGGTCCTAGAGCGGCGTCTTCGAGAACCGAGCGGCAGATTTCGATGGTGCGGTCAGCGAGAGGCTCGATCAGGCGATTTAGGGTGGCGCGGTCTAGCGCGTGACGGGTCAATTCGCCGCCCACATCCAGCATCCATTCGCCATCTTCCTGATCAGTCAGGCATTCCTTTGCAAGACGCGCGGTCATCAGCGAGGTCTTGACCTCGTCCGAAGAGATTTCCGTTTCCCCTAATTTTTCCGCCCGCTGCTTGAGAAAATAATCGGCCACGGCATGGTCAATATCATCGCCACCGAGAGCGGCGTCGCCACCTGTCGCCAACACCTGAAAGACGCCCTTCTCCATGCGCAGGACGGAAATATCGAAGGTACCCCCGCCCAGGTCATAGACCGCGTAAAGTCCTTCCGCGTCCTTATCCAGACCGTAAGCCAGCGCCGCCGCCGTCGGTTCGTTAACCAGACGCAGCACATCCAACCCGGCGAGGCGGGCGGCATCCTTGGTCGCGGTGCGGGCCGCATCGTCAAAATAGGCAGGCACCGTGATCACGGCGCGGTCCACGATTGCGTCCAGATGTTCTTCTGCCCGGGCTTTCAACGCTCTCAGGATATCGGCGGAAATTTCCACCGGCGTCAGGCGGTGTCCTGCGATATTGACGCGGATCATCCCGGATTTGCCTTCTTCGGGCGGCTCGACCTTGAAAGGCAGAGTACCGGCCAGGGACTTGAGGTCTTCGGCACCGCGCCCCATCAGGCGCTTGACCGAACTAACCACGGTTTCGGGCCGGTCCAGTAGCAACACCTTGGCCAGACCGCCGACAATTGCCGAGCCGTCGGTGGCATAAGCGACCACGGAAGGCACCAAAGCTTCGCCATTTTCGTCACGCAGGACTTCCGAATTACCCTCGGAACTGATGGCAACCACTGAGTTGGTGGTGCCAAGATCAATGCCGATCGCCAGCCCCTGATTATCGGCATGGGGAACCGGCGTTTCTCCGGGTTCGTGAATTTGCAGCAAAATCGCCATGATCTAGGCCTTGCCGAGCTTGGCCCGGTGGGCACGGACTTCGTCAGCAAGTTTGCGCAAAAACTTGAGCCGCGTGATCAGGCTGCAGGCACCTTCAAGGTCGCCGCCCTTGAAGGCCAGCGACATGCCAATTTCACAATCCTCGATGTCGTCCTGGGTGGCCTTGGCAATGCGGTCCACGTCTTCCGGCGCATCGGTTTCCGCCAATTCCTCACGCAGTTCCATTGCCTCCATCAGGATGACCGGGTCGTTAATCTGATTGCAGCCTTCGGTGAACACCTTGACCCCCTTCAGGTGCACCAGATAGTCGGCCCGTTTCAGAGAATCCTTGAGGGTTTCGTAGGCTTCGTTAATGGACGTTGCCTGCTGCTGGGACAGGGCCCGTTCGCGCGGCGTGCGGGTTGCGAAACGGTCGGGATGCAGACGCCGTTGAAGATCGAAATAAGCCCGGTCCAGCGCCGCCATATCGATATCGTAGGCAACCTCCAGGCCCAAACGGTCGAAATGATTCCGTTGCCCCGGCGGCAGCATGGCTTCACAGGTGGGACAGAACAGATCCCCTACCTGAAACGGCCCCCTGCACGACCAGCAGGGAAGGAAACCCTGGGACTGATTCGACCCGGCGCCACTATCAACCTGCTTGTTATCTACTTGCGATTGCATCTTAGTTAACATCCGTGGGCTTTTAACAACGGGACCGCCCCTTGCGGGAGCGGTCCTCGCCCTGCCCTGGTGGCAAAAACGTTATTAGATGTGGAAGGATTCGCCGCAACCACACCGTCCCTTTTCGTTAGGATTGTTGAAGACGAAACCGGATTCCAGTTTGCTTTCCTGATAATCCATCTCGGTGCCGAGAATAAACATGGTCGCCTTGGGGTCGATCAGAACGGTCACGCCCTTGGCTTCCACCAATTCGTCGAATTCATTTTTTTCGTCGGCGAATTCCAAGGTGTAGGACAATCCGGAACAGCCCTTGGTCCGGATTCCGACGCGGACGCCAAGGGTTGGCTTGCCGCGACCGGCGATCATCGCCTTGACCCGTTCGGCGGCAGCATCCGAGATGGTAATCGCTTGGGGACGTTCGTTCATATCCGATTTCCTCAATTTCAGGCCATCAGCCCCACCTTATTCGGCGGCTTCGACCTTGCTTCCCTTTTTCGCCTTGTAGTCTGAAACAGCGGCCTTGATAGCATCTTCGGCCAGAACCGAGCAATGTATCTTGACTGGTGGCAGAGCCAGCTCCTGAGCGATCTCGGTGTTCTTGATCTCGGCGGCTTCATCCACCGATTTTCCCTTGACCCATTCGGTCACCAGCGAACTTGACGCAATGGCTGAACCGCAGCCGAAGGTCTTGAACTTGGCGTCTTCGATAATACCGTCTGCACTGACCTTGATCTGAAGTTTCATGACGTCGCCGCAGGCGGGCGCGCCGACCAACCCGGTGCCGACATCATCGGAATCTTTGTCGAGCGCCCCGACATTGCGAGGGTTTTCGTAATGGTCAAGAAGCTTGTCACTGTAAGCCATTTTTTTTCTCCGTTCTGCCGGATTCAAAGTCCGGGGTTGTCGTCCGGGCGTGTGCCCGGCGCGATTAATGGTTTGCCCATTCGATAGATTTCAGGTCTATACCTTCCTGCGCCATTTCCCAGAGAGGGCTCATCTGGCGCAAGCGTTCAACTTCGGAAGCAATCTTGTCGACGGCGATGTCCACTTCTTCTTCCGTGGTGAAGCGACCCAGCCCGATGCGAAGCGAGGTATGGGCCAGTTCTTCCTCGACGCCAAGGGCGCGGAGAACGTAGGACGGTTCCAACGAAGCCGAAGTACAGGCCGAACCGGAAGAAACCGCCAGATCCTTGATCCCCATCATCAGGCCCTCGCCTTCCACGTAGGCGAAGCTGAGGTTGAGGTTGCCCGGCAGGCGTTTATCCAAGTCGCCGTTCAGATATACTTCCGGCAGGCGGTCCATGATTCCCTTATAGAAACGGTCGCGCAGCATGCGTAGACGTTCAGCTTCGGCGCCCATTTCCTTTTCCGCCAGCGCGCAAGCCATACCGATGCCGACACAGAGCGGCGTCGGCAGGGTGCCGGAACGCATGCCGCGTTCCTGGCCACCGCCGTTGATCAGCGCCACCAGACGTACCCGGGGCTTGCGCCGCACATAAAGTGCGCCGATGCCCATGGGCCCGTAAACCTTGTGCCCGGAAATGCTCATCAGGTCGATGTTCATGTCGTTCACATCCAGCGGGATCTTGCCGACCGCCTGGGCGGCGTCGGTATGAAAATAGACACCCTTCTCGCGGCAGATGGCACCGATTTCCTTAACCGGCTGAATGACGCCGATTTCATTGTTGGCGGCCATGATGGAAACGATGGCCGTCTGATCGGTAATCGCCGCTTTCAACTTTTCCAGATCAATCAAGCCGTTTTCCTGCACCGGAAGATACGTGACTTCAAACCCTTCCTGTTCCAGATGGCGGCAGGAATCGAGAACGCATTTGTGTTCGGTGACGCAGGTAATGATGTGGTTTTTCTTGTCCTTGTAGAAATGCGCCACACCCTTGATTGCCAGATTATTGGATTCCGTGGCACCGGAGGTAAAGATCACCTCCTTCGGATTGGCGCCGATTAGGCTGGCGATTTGGGCACGGGCGATTTCCACCGCCTCTTCTGCCCGCCAGCCATACGCATGACTGCGCGAATGGGGATTGCCGAATTTCTCGTTGAAGAAGGGCAGCATGGCATCGATGACGCGAGGGTCTGTCGGCGTCGTCGCCTGATAATCAAGATAGATCGGTGATTTACTGTTGTTGGCAGTCATATTAACCATTTCCTGTTGTTTTACGCAGCCGGCGCAACGGAAATACCGTTGGCAGCGGTTTCAACCCGCAAGCCATTCCAGGCTTCCACAAATAATTCGAGATCCTCTTGCGTGTTGGTCCAGCCGAGGCTGATCCGAATGAAGGACGAGGCCAGATCATCGCTCAGGGCCATGGCCTTAAGGACATGGCTGGGCGATACCTTGCCGGACGAGCATGCGGACCCGGAACTAACGGCGAAACCGACTAGGTCCAAGGTCATCACCTGAGTCTGGCTGGAAACCCCGGGAAGAGCAATGCAACTGGTGTTGGGCAGGCGGTCGGCGTTTTCGCCGATGATTACCGCTTCGGGCGCAGCCTGTTTGACGCGAACTTCCAAGCCATCGCGCAGGATAGCCATGTCGTTGGAATGACGGTTTTGCAGCGCGGTTTCTACAACCGCGCCGAAACCGGCAATGCCGGAGACGTTTTCGGTTCCGGCACGTCGGCGGCGCTCCTGACCACCGCCCAGAACCCGGGGACCAACCGAAACACCGTCGGCGTGCACAAGAGCACCGACGCCCATGGGGCCCCCCATTTTGTGTGCCGTGAGGGTCAACATATCGGCGCCGAAGGTCTTTAGGCCGATGGGAATCTTGCCCGCAGCCTGTACTGCGTCCGTATGAAAGAGCGCCCCCCGGGCATGGGCGATGTCTGCAGCGATTGCTACCGGCTGGATGACGCCGGTTTCGTTGTTGGCGGCCATGATCGAGACCAGGGCCGGCTCTTCGGAAGCGGCCAGCATGTCATCCAGCGCCTGAAGGTCAACCACGCCGTTTCCGTCAACGGGGATAATTTCGGCATCGGCGCGCGCATCCAGCACGGCCGGATGTTCCACCGCTGAGACCAGAACCCGCCGGCGCCCGGCGCCGTTGAGGGCCAGATCGTTGGCTTCGGTTCCGCCGCTGGTGAAGATAACGCCTCCTGCGGAGGCTTCCGCCAGAGCGGCAACTTTTTCCCGCGCATCTTCCATCAGTTTGCGCACCTGACGCCCAAAGCCGTGCGCGGACGATGGATTGCCCGTCAGCATCAAGGCGGCGGCTACCGCGTCGGCGGCTTCCGGTCGGACCGGAGAGGTCGCATTGTGATCCAGATAAATAGCGGGTTTCATAACTCAGCCATTTTTAATATTAGTTATTGGGCCGCCTGCACGGTAGCGGTGAAGGCGGTTTTCCGTTCTTCGTCGTCGAAAGATATTCCGCTGGTGCCGAGAATGCGGCGTTCACAAACGTCGGCTACGGTAACGGAACTCAAATACAAGTAAATGTGATTGCCCAGTTCCTGCCACAGGTCGTGGGTCAGGCACCTGCTCTTGTTGGAATGGCAGCCGGATGGGCTGTCTGCCTTGCAGCGGGTTGCCTTGATCGGTTCGTCCACCGCCATGATGATGTCGGAAACTCGCATTTCCGATGACTCCCGGGACAACAAGTATCCGCCGCCCGGCCCCCGGACGCTTTTGACAAGCCCGCCCTTGCGAAGCTTGCCGAACAACTGTTCCAGGTAGGACAGGGATATTTCCTGTCGTTCCGCGACATCGGCCAACGCGATTGGCTTGCCGACGGAATGGCTGGCCAGATCCGCCATGGCCATAACGGCATAACGTCCTTTGGTGCTAAGTCTCATTCATAATCTCCTTGTGATGGAGTTTCATCCGTTACACGCGCTCTAAGAATCTCCGCCAGAAAGGGCGGTACGGGTTTTCTTCAATACACCCTTATCGTCATCGCCTATCGCCGCTTCCAGTTCCTCAACCCTTTCCATTAGGGTCTCAACCTGACCACGCAGATTTTCTATGGTCCGAAGTACAGGATCGGGGCAGCCTTCGGTGGGCGTCCCGTAGGCGACGAATTCCTTGGATTTGTTTTTGTCGCGGGGCATGACGACGCGGGCCGGAATACCGACGGCGGTAACTCCCGGCGGCACATCCTCAGTGACTACCGCATTGGCACCGATGCGCGCCCCTTCGCCGATGATGATCGGCCCCAGGACTTGCGCACCCGAACCGATGATGACGCCATCTTTCAAGGTCGGATGGCGTTTTTGATCCACTTGCTTGTGGGAATCCACGGCCGGAGCGATCCCGCCAAGGGTCACCATCTGATAAATGGTGACATCGTCGCCAATATGTGAAGTCTCGCCGATGACCACGCCGGAACCGTGATCAATGACGAAGCGCTTGCCAATCTCGGCCCCCGGATGGATTTCGATACCGGTCAGGATCTTGGCAAAATGAGAAATCAGGCGTCCCAGAAGGTACCATTTCCGCCTCCAGGCACCGTGGGCGAGGCGGTAATAAACCAGGGCATGAAAGCCCGGATAGCAAAGAACCACCTCGGTTCGGGACCGGGCTGCCGGGTCGCGGGCCATGAAAGAATCAATATCTTCCTGAAATCTCTTGAAAATCATCGGTTCTCTTATATCTTAGTGAGGAATTAGGGTAATATCGGATGTTCCGGGACACTTTCCTCGGGTTTATGCCGTTTCGGCGGTTTTCCGAAGGCACTGTCGGCCAACAGAAATATAGGATGACCAAGTTGAATGGTCAAGTATTTCCCGGTTATTTCTTCTCTTGGTTAGATTAATTCCCGACTACTGTTATCAGGTTATTACCTGACCGGGCACCCCGTACCCGCCCAACTCATTGTCAACAATTAAGAAGAACACCATGCCCGAAGTTATTTTTAATGGTCCCGATGGTCGGCTGGAGGGACGCTACCACCACTCAAAACAGCCAAATGCTCCTGTTGCCCTGCTTTTACACCCCCATCCCCAACATGGCGGCACCATGAATAATAAGCTGGTTTTTGCCATGTATCAGGCGTTTGTGCGCCGGGGTTTTTCCGCCCTCCGCTTTAATTTTCGAGGCGTCGGCCGCTCCCAAGGCGTGTTCGACAACGGTCTCGGCGAAATGAGCGATGCCGCCACCGCCCTCGACTGGATGCAGACCTATAATCCCAACGCCAGCGGCAGCTGGATTGGCGGTTTTTCCTTCGGCGCCTGGATCGCCATGCAACTGATGATGCGCCGTCCCGAAATCAGCGGCTTCATCTCCATCGCCCCGCCGGCCAGCCAACATGATTTTTCCTTCCTCGCGCCGTGCCCGGCCTCGGGCATGATCGTCCACGGCGACAAGGACGACGTGATTCCCATTGCCTCGGTCGACAAGTTGCGTCAGAAGCTTTCGGCGCAGAAAAACATCACCATCGATTACCGGGTGATCGAAGGCGCAGATCATTTCTTTGCCGAACATACCGACATCCTGATCCGCCATCTTGACGATTATCTGGATAAGATGCTGACCGAAGCCGCCTGAGCAAATTCATCCGGCGAACTGGGGGCTTGTGTCCTTTGCCTCCATCAGCGCGTCGCGCCCATCGGCTCAGGGCTTCGCCCGTATCGGCCATGACTGACTTTGCCCTGTCCTCCGGTTTTCCTTGTTGGATATCACGGTGAGTCCCGCCGGCACCTCTTTTTCCGTGATATCCATCATGCCGGCTGATGAAGCACCCCCCCGGTCATGGGCGCGCTGACGCCGGTGGTGGAAGGTAGGCTTAGAGGCAGACCATAAAGGGAGCGAACGGCGAGGAAGGCGAATGCCTGAGCTTCCAGCACATCCCCCTCCCAACCCACCGTTTCCACCGGCGCGACAGAAGTCTGCAGAATCTCCGTCAAAGCAGACATCAGAGTACCGTTATGCCTACCGCCACCACATACCAGCCAGCGTTTCGGCGCTGTCGGAAAATGCTCGCGCGCTCTAGCGATACAGGCTGCGGTAAACGCTGTCAGGGTCGCCGCCCCGTCGGCAGCGGACAATCCTTTCGCAGCCTCAAGGTCGAAATCTTCCCGGTCCAGGGATTTTGGTGGCTTCCTTTGGAAATAGTTGTGCTCCATGTAGATTTTCAGACAATCCTGATTGACCTTCCCCCCCTTTGCGAGCCGGCCCCCTTCATCCATGGGCCGGCCGATTGCCGCTGCAGTCCAATCGTCGATGAGGGCGTTGCCGGGGCCAGTATCGAAAGCAAGGATGTCCCCCCCCTCTCCGATCCAGGTGACGTTGGCGACCCCGCCGATATTGAGCACCACCAGCGGCTTATCCAATTCCCGGGCGAGGGCGGCATGATAGAGCGGTGTCAGCGGAGCCCCTTCGCCCCCTGCGGCCACGTCGCGGGCGCGGAAATCATTGACGACCCGAATTCCGGTTTCCGCCGCAAGAACGCGACCGTCGCCGATCTGGCAGGAGATGCCGGCAGATGGATCATGGAAGACCGTCTGCCCGTGAAATCCGATTACGTCGATATTCTGCCGCAACAAACCGACTTCATCGAGAAGTGTGCGCACCGCCTCGACATGCTTAAGGGTCAGATTCCTGACGACCGAATCATCTCCGGGACCGGGCAGACGACCGAGAAGGTCACGCAGACGACGGCGGAAAAATTCGTCATAATGAAGGCTTATGGATGGGCCGGAAAAGGACACCTGTTCACCATCCGTACGAATAATGGCGGCATCGACCCCGTCCAGGGACGTCCCGCTCATCAGCCCCAGAGCCATGAGATAGGGTCGATCCGTCATACCAATCCCTTCGTAAAATCCCACATGCCGTTGTATGGTAGCAGGTGATTGTGTTACTTACGCCCCCTTCCGGCAAGTGCCGGATGAAAAACCGCCAGAACCGAAAGATACCCTGCTCATGGCCACTTACCGCTCGGACTTCATTAAAATCGCAACCGAACGAGGGTTCTTTCATCAATGCACGGACCTTGAGGCCTTGGACGACCTGGCCAGCAAGGAAATCGTGTCTGCCTATATCGGTTTTGATTGCACCGCCCCCAGTTTGCATGCCGGAAGCCTGGTTTCGATCATGCTGCTTCGCGCCCTGCAGCAGAGCGGACACAAACCGATCGTCCTGATGGGGGGCGGCACCACCAAGGTCGGCGATCCTTCCGGCAAGGACGAATCCCGCCAGTTGCTGAGCGAAGAACAAATCGCCGCCAACATGAACGGAATCAAGCAGGTTTTTTCCAAGTTTCTGACCTTCGGCGACGGCCCCACCGATGCCATCATGGTCAACAACGCCGACTGGCTGGACGAGTTGCAATACATCCCCTTTCTGCGCGATTACGGCCGTCATTTTTCAATCAACAGAATGCTCGGGTTCGAGTCCGTAAAATTGCGTCTTGAGAGGGAACACCCCCTCACCTTTCTCGAATTCAATTACATGATCCTTCAGGCGTATGATTTCCTGGAGCTAAGCCGCCGGCAGAATTGCCTGCTGCAAATGGGCGGGTCTGACCAGTGGGGCAACATCGTCAACGGGGTCGAACTGGGCCGCCGCATCGACAATCGCTCGCTCTATGGGTTGACCACGCCGCTACTGACCACGTCGTCGGGCGCCAAGATGGGAAAAACCGCCGCCGGCGCCGTATGGCTCAACGAAGATATGCTCAGCGCCTATGATTATTGGCAATACTGGCGCAATACAGAAGACGACGACGTTGGGCGGTTCATGAAGTTGTTTACCGATCTTCCTCTCGACGAAATCGAACGCCAGGAGAAACTCGAAGGAAACGAAATCAACGAGGCCAAGAAAACGCTCGCAACTGAAGCGACGAAACTTTGCCATGGTGCCGAAGCCGCAAAAGGGGCGGCGGAAACGGCGCGCAAGACCTTCGAAGAAGGAACGTTAGGCGAGGATCTGCCAAGCGTGAATGTGCCTCGGGCCGAACTGGACCAGGGTATTCCAGCTTTC
>Ga0224501_10002535_pt1 | contig 14396 bp, 12 predicted proteins | sample SF_Oct11_sed_USG_4_FD_169105 | JGI IMG/M metagenome (GOLD analysis project Ga0224501, IMG submission 169105) | Sediment microbial communities from San Francisco Bay, California, United States - SF_Oct11_sed_USGS_8_1 | ecosystem: Environmental > Aquatic > Marine > Sediment | place: USA...
TTCCAGATGACCAGGAAAGTTGACGCATGGGCCAAGGTGAACCTTTCCCTCAGGGTGACGGGGAAACGGGAAGATGGATACCATCTGATATCCTCCATCTTCTCCAAAGTGGGACTGGGCGATACCCTGTCCATCACCGCCACACAAGACGGCGCCGTGCGTGTCGAATGCTCCGAGCCTGGCGTGCCATGCGACAGGACGAACCTGGCGGCCAGAGCGGCCATGGCTCTGCAGCCGATGGCCCGCCCGGGGCTGGGAGCGCGGATAGAGATAACCAAGCGGATCCCGGTGGCAGCGGGGCTGGGAGGGGGAAGCTCCGACGCGGCGGCGGCGCTGCAGGCGCTGAATGAAATGTGGGAGGTGGGCCTGGAGCCTGACAAACTGGCGGAGCTGGCCCTTGGGCTGGGGGCGGACGTCCCCTTTTTCCTGGGGAGCCCGATGGCCCATGTGCAGGGGATCGGCGAGAAGATCACCCCTCTTTCTCCCAGGCGCCCCATCCCGATGATCCTGGCCAATCCCGGATTCGGCATCAGCGCGGCGGAGGCCTATCGCGGGGGGAGGTTTGATTTTCGTCCTGCTTCCGATATGGGGCAGGTGATAGAGGATATGGAAAGGGGAGACCCGGCCAGGGTGGTCCGGCATATGGAAAACGATCTTGCGCCTTGGGCCATGGAGGAATACGGGAGCCTGGGCCGACTTAAGGCCGCTTTGGAACGCCTCGATCCTGCGCCGCTGACGGTGGCCATGTCCGGCAGCGGGCCGACGCTGATGGCGATCTACCCCACTCCGGAGGCGATGGCCGCGGCGACGGAAAGGGCGAAAGAAGTGGCGCCGTGGGTGTTTGGCGTGATGACCTTGGTCTGAGATTTCCGTTACAGGTTGTTCAGGATCCCGGCGGAGGATATCAAGAAATCCTCCGTGAACTCCATCTGCTCTTTGGCCGTTTTATGCCGGATGATTTGTGAGGCGGCAAGTGTCAGCCCGGTCCAGTCCTTCTGGCGCCACTGGGCGTTTTCCGGGGGATCGGGCAGAGCAATGTTTTCTATGATTGGGAGCCTGTTGACATAGAAGAAGGGCTCCCCCATGACCCTGTCCCCAGGGCTCATCCCCATCCCCAGGGTAAACCCGCGGTTTGTGGATTCCTCGGTGGCGTATATCACATTGATATCCAGTTGGGAGGACCATATATAAGTGCGGGAGAAACTGCTGATCTGGGAGCAGATTTTCTTTAGCAGGAAGTTGGAGTTGGCAAAATAGCGGCCCAGCTCCGCCATATCCTTCTCGTCCCCGTCATAGGTGAAGGCGCCGCCGCCTGCCAGGGGGTGGTCCAGCAGATCCTCGAAATCCATCTTGATAAGCTCCGGATCGAACCCGAACTTGGCGGAGGTTTTCCGCAGCCACCGGGCGGCGTCCCCGAAGGTGGTATCCTTCAGGTTGAACCTGTCCAGCACCCCGATAAACTCGCTGCCAGGCTCCAGGGCGTATAGTTCGAAGCGGGAAAGGTCCAGGGCCATGCGCATCATGCGGGCGCCGGAGGCTGTGCCGGAGATGAAGGCATGCCGCTTCCCTCCCCAGGTCATCCCCATGTGGGACATATCCTCGGTTCTTTGCACATAAGCGGCGCCAAAGGCCGCCACAAACTGGCTGGCGTAATGGGTCTGGAGCCTGGCTTCCAAAAGATCTTTGGGAGCCACCGAGCCCAGCCAGGTCCAATTGGAGCTATCTTCTGGCCTCATTTCTTCTTCATCTCCAGAGATCGGGGCCAGTCCAGATTGAAAATCAGATGTTGAATCCTGTCCAATCCCCGCAGCTTGGCCGAGCCCAGCTCGCTGAACAGGAAGGCTTCATCCTTCTCCAGCGATTTCTTGACGATGTAGGAGGTGAAAATGCGGTTTTCGACCGGGAATTTTTCATTGGGGATCAAAAGCTCCACAAAATCGTTGGCCATGACCCCTTCTATGCGCTTGGCCACGTTGACGGGGATGCCGAACCGGTCGTCGTTTCTGCTCACCGCCGTTTCGCCAAAATCCACACCGATGCGCACCTGGATGGTATGGCTCTCCCGGGCCGCGCTGTTGTGCCGGGCCAGCTCCTCCAGGGTTCTGGCACAGGCTATGACGGCGCCTTCGCAACCGCTGAAGATGGCCATGAACCCATCGCCGAGCCCCTTGCGATATACGCAGCCGTTGGTGTTGGCGTGGCCGTCAAAGATCCGCTCCAGCACGCTGAACAGGGTGTGGAAATGGAAACCGCCATACCGGTTCACAAGCTTGGTGGATTCGCAGATATCGACGAACAGGGTGGCTTCCCTGTGCATCTGTTCGATTTTGGGAGAAGTAATCAGCTTGGGAAAAGAACCCAGTTCCTCCGGCGCCTTGCCGTTTATAATCTCCTGAATCAGGGCGTTGTCCTCGCTGACGAAATTCTCATACAAGGGCCCTGCCCTCTTTATGAATGTGGTGAATCCGGAGAGGGCTTCCTCCACCCGTTTCAGCGACAGCAAGGCTATGGCCCTGTTGTGGTATGCCACAATTTCGTAGGGCGCCAGCCTAATGGCCTCGTCAAAATCCGCCAGCGCCTCCCTGGGCTGGCCCATCCCCAGGCGAGCCTTTCCGCGACCCAGAAAAGCCTGGGGCAATGTGGGGTCTGTGTCCACGGCTTTGGAGAAGCTTTTGCACGCCCCTTCGGCGTCCCGGAGCCCCAGCATGGCCAGGCCACAGTTATAATGGGCCTTGGCCAGGTCCGGGTCGTGGATAGCGGCGTCGGTATAGTCGGTGACGGCCTGGGCAAAATGCCCCAGGTCCAGATGTTCGTTGCCCCTGTTGAACAAAGCCTGGGAATAGGACGGGTTGATTTTTATGGCGGCGCCGAACGATTCCAAAGCTTCTTCCCAGCGGCCCAGGTCGGAGAGAACCATCCCCATGGCGTTATAGGCCTGGCTGTGGCCAGGGTCGCGCCGGACCACCTCGGTGAATATATCCACCGCCTCATCGAACAGGCCAAAGCGATGACACTCCAGCCCTTTGGACATCAGCGCCTGCAGCTCGTTCAGACCACTATCACTATCCATAATCCGTTCGTCTAAAATCCGTTCGTCTAAATATCCAATGAAAGTTTGGGAATATTTTCTGCGGAATAAAGCCCAAGAAGGCCAACATAACATCCCCCGAGGGTGGAGTAAATGCTCACATCTTTTGGGTGTGTCAACCGCTTGCTTTGGCGGTCCCGCCGCCTTATACCCATAAGGTTTATTGTTTTCCCGCCAAATCAGGGTTAAAATTCAAGATTAGTTTGTATTACCCTGGAAAAGTTTAAATTTCACTGAATTATAAACATTTTGACATTGGTTGTGTAAACAAATGGAGCTTCAAGGAGACTTATTCGAAAACCACGCGGTTAACGAGCTTACAAAGGAGCTGGGCCCAGGCTTTGACCTGATATTGACCAACAATCGCAGGATCATCGTCAGCGTGGACAGGAACCACTCCCCGGCGCGGGCCAGGGTTTCCCGTCTTTTCTCCATGGCCGACAGCGAAACCATCCGCCAGTTGAGCAGATACATTATCATCGGTGGAAAGTTGCCGGTGGCGGTTAAAAGTTTCATCCATGAAAAAGCCCACGCCCTGGCCCCGCGCAAAAAGGGGAAGGGGAAGCTTCACACCAAAGGGGTGGTGTACAACCTCAAGGACATGGCAGACAAAGTGTGGCGTGAATACTTTTCCGGCCCCATGAGCACCCGGATCACCTGGGGAAGCTGGCCCACAAGGACAAAGAAGCGGGCCCGGCGCAAATCCATCCGATACGGAACCTATGACAGGGATCTGGACCTGGTCACCATCCACCCCGCTTTGGATTGCCCGCATATCCCCCAGGCTTTTGTGGAATATGTGGTCTATCATGAGTTGCTGCACAAAATAGTCCCCCCCACGGTCGGCCCAGATGGCGCCGTTCGTTTCCACACAAAAGAATTCAAGGCAATGGAGAAAAAGTTTGATGGTTATAAAAAACTGATGGAATGGCAGAAGGCCCACGTATGGAAAGCGCTGGGAAAGGCGCCGGTTTGTGGATAGATTGGGAACCTGACAGTGCAATTGAAAAATGATTAGCCAGCCGGATGATATAAACGAGTCCGGAATCCGCCGCCGCAAGGAATATGAGGTTGCGGCGCGGATTGAGCAGACCCAGCTTCTGTATAGCCACGGGTTTGTGGGTGTGGCCGCCAATCTGGTCAACAGCCTGTTGGTGGCGGTAGTGCTGTGGGGGGTGATCAGCTCCGTGGCCATCGTCTCCTGGGTGGGGCTGGTGTGGCTGGCCACGGCCGCGCGCTATTTCCTGATTTACAAGTTTCATTCCGCAACCATCACCGGCGACAACTATATACACTGGCAGCGGCTGATGATTCTCATGCTTCTGGTGTCCGGCTCGGTGTGGGGCATGCTGGCTTTATGGCTATATCCTGTCGACTCACCCTTCCACCAGGTTTTTCTGGCGTTCGTATTGGGCGGGATGATCGCCGGCGCCGTGGTGGTGGATTCCGCCGTGTTCGAGGCTTTCATCGTATACGCCATTTTCTCCCTGGTCCCCATGGGGATACGGTTCCTGCTCCATATGGACACCATCCACCTGAGCATGGGAGTCATGGGGTTTATATATCTGGGGGCGCTGATCATAGTGGCCCGCAGCATTTATCTGGCCACGGAAAGGTCGATCTTCCTGAATTATGGACGGCTGGAAGAAAAGCTGCGGGTGGAAAAGCTCAACGAAAAGCTGATGCTGGAAGTGGCGGAACGCAATATAGCGGAGCAAAAGCTGCGGCAGGAGCGTGACCTTTTTGTGGGGGGGCCGGTGGTTCTGTTCCTCTGGAAGGCCACGGAAGGATGGCCGGTGGAGTATGTTTCGCCAAACGTTTCCCAGTTCGGCTACGATTCGGATAATCTTGCCGACGACAAAATGCTTTTCGCCCAGATGGTGAGCATGAAGGATCTGAAAAGGGTGATGGACGAAATCAAGACCCACACCCGGCTGGGGTCCGACTCCTTCCAGCAGGTATACAGGATAATCACCGCCGATGGGGAGGAGCGGTGGGTGGAGGATTTCACCATCGTGATCCGCGACGGCGAGGGAAAGATAACTCATTACCACGGATACCTGACCGACACCACCGAACGCAAAAGGATGCAGGACAAGCTGCAGGAGAGCGAAGAAAGATACCGGCTGCTGGTGGAGCTGTCCCCCTATGCGGTGGTGGTCCATGCCAAATCCAAGGTGGTCTACGCCAACAATACGGGAGTGCGATTAATCGGCGGGGAGAGCCTTGCCGAGTTTGTGGGGAAGAACGTTTATGATTTCATTCACCCGGAATTTCGGCAGCTTGCCAAGGACCGAATAACAGGGCTGGTGGAAGGGGGAAAAAGCGCTCCCATGATGGAGCAGAAGTTTGTAAAAATCAACGGCGAGGTTATAGACGTGGAGGTGGTCAGCGCGCCGTTCATGTATCAGGGCTCCCCCACGGTCATGAGCATGTTCAGCGATATAACCCAAAGGAAAAAAGGGGAGGATGAAAGAAAGAAACTGATTGGAGAACTGAGCGCGGCCCTGAAAAAAGAGGAGGAAGAGCGCAACAAGGCGGAGCAGGCCACCCGGCTTAAGGACAAGTTCGTGGCCATGGTCTCCCACGACTTGCGATCCCCATTTGGCTCCATAATCTCCCTGCTCAAGGTCTTTGATGATGACAAGAACAATCCCCTGGATCCGCAGCGCAAGGAAATTATCGATTCCGTCATCGGAAGCGGCGAAAGAATGATGGCGATGATCGACGAACTGTTGAACCTGACCCGGCTTCAAACCGGGCAAATCACGGTGCGGGCGTGCTTTTTTGATCTTAAGTCCCTGTCCAAACTCACCGCGGAAAACAACCGGTTCATGGCTGAAAAAAAGAAAATCGAAATTGTGGACCAGATCCAGCCAGGCCACCGGGTGTATGGCGACCCTACCCTGCTGGGGCAGGTGATGCAGAACCTGGTGTCCAACGCGGTGAAATTCTGCGACGCCGGGGACACCATCATAATCACCGTCCCGGAGGGGCGCCCCAACACCGTGTCGGTGAAAGATACCGGGGGCGGGGTGGATCGGGATTTCATTGCGGACCTGTTCAAGCATGAGGTGAAGACCACCAGCGTGGGCTCGGCGGGGGAGATCGGCACCGGCCTGGGCCTTCCCTTCAGCCAGGATATCATGACCGCCAATGGCGGGAGGCTGGAAGTGGACAGCCAAGCCACCAGCGGCGCCACCTTCAATATCGTGTTTTCCGACCAGCGCCCCAGCATCCTTGTGGTGGACGATGACGTCATCACCCGCTCCATTCTCGTCAATATGCTCCATCGATATGAATACGATGTCGTCCAGGCTGAAAACGGCAAAGAGGGGATAACGATCCTGGAGCAGAAGGATTTCCACCTGGTGGTGATAGACCTTTTCATGCCGGTGTTCGACGGGTTCGCATTCCTGGAGCGGGCCAGGGAACTGCCCGTGAAGGGGAACATCCCTATCCTGGTTCTCACCTCCGATGAAAAGCTGGAGACAAGGGACAAGGCCTTCCAGATGGGGGCCAATGACTTCATCCACAAATCGATGGTCAAAACCGATTTCCTTCCTCGAGTAAACCGGCTGCTATCCATCTGGAGAGGGTACTAGGGGGCCATGGACTCCGGCGCCGGGAAAGCCAGGTCGAAAAAGAAGACACTGCCCCAGGAGGATCCCCATCCCCCTTTCGACATATCCAAAGCCCTGCGGCTGGTGCGGACGCTGATCAAAAAATACAAGGAGCCGGTGGTGACCACCTATGGCCGCCACAAAAACCGACCGGCCTTCGTCGTGCTGATAAGCTGCATGCTTTCCCTGCGCACCAGGGACGAGCAGACCAGGGCCGCGTCGGCCAGGCTGCTGGCCAGGGCAGACACTCCCCGCGCGATCGCCGCCCTGGAAGAGCGGGAGATAGAAGAGCTCATATATCAGGTGGGGTTTTACCGGACAAAGGCAAAGTCGATAAAGAACGCCTGCCAGGCCCTGATTCGCGATCACCAGGGGCACACTCCGGAGACGATGGAGGAGCTTTTGAAGCTTCCCGGAGTGGGACGCAAAACCGCCAACCTGGTGATCACCTTGGGCCACGGCAAGCCTGGCATCTGTGTGGACACCCATGTGCACCGCATCTTGAACATATGGGGATATGTGGAAACAAAAACCCCGGAAGCCACCGAAATGGCCCTGCGACAGAAGCTGCCGGCCAGGCACTGGATAGAGATAAACAACCTGCTGGTGACCTTTGGCCAGAACCTGTGCAAGCCGGTGTCGCCAATATGCAGCCAGTGCCCCCTGGGCGCCCTCTGCCCCAGGTTAGGGGTGAAAAGAAGCCGGTGACGGCGCCTTGACTTGGGCCTTGGCCAATCTGATAAAGAAACAGGATGAAGTGATCGGGCCAATTTGCGCCTGCATATAAAGAGGAAGAATGACCGAGGACTATTACAAGATACTGGACGTGGACCGGGGTTCCAGCGCGGCGGAGATAAAAAAGGCATATCGCCGCCAGGCGAAGAAATATCATCCGGACAAGAACAAGGATGACAAAGCCTCCGAGGAGATGTTCAAGAAGGTGAGCGAGGCCTATGCCGTGCTTTCCAACAAGGAAAAGCGAGAGCAGTATGACAGGTTCGGCCACGACGCTTTCCGCCAGCGCTATACCCAGGATGACATTTTCAGTGGCGCCAACTTCCAGGATATCTTCCGGGAATTCGGCCTGGGGGATGACATTTTCGGCTCCTTTTTCGGCAGGAGGGGCCAAGCCAGGGGCGGGTTCGGCGGATTCAACTTCGAGGACATCATGCAGGGGCGAAGCTCGGGCCCCATGAAAGGCCGGGATTATTCCATCTCCCTCAACATCCCGTTCATGGAAGCGGCGCTGGGAGGGGAACGCAAACTTTCCTTCACCGCCGAGGGCGGCGCCAAATCTGTCAGCTTCAAGATACCCCCGGGCATCGAAACAGGAAAGAAACTGCGGATCAAGGGGCAGGGAGGCCCCGGAGCCAAAGGCGGCGCCCCAGGAGACGTATATATAGAAATCACCGTGCAGGAGGATCCGGTCTTCAAAAGAAACGGGGCGGACCTCTCTGTGGAAGCTCCCGTCAAATACTCGACCCTGATACTGGGAGGGGAAGTCACCGTCCGAATCCTTGATGGAGAGAGAACCATCATGGTGGCGCCTGGAACCGATCCCGGGAAAAAGATCAGAATCAAGGGGGCCGGCCTTGACAGGCTGAGCTCAAAAGAAAAAGGGGATCTGTACGTATCTCTCCGGGTGGCGATTCCGGAAAAAATATCGGACGCCCAGAGAGAAGCTGTAACAAAACTTGCCAAATTTGGGATGTGATATTGCCAATACGTTAATTTCTGATAATCCATACCCGTCTTTTCGCCCCATGTGTCCTTTTGTTGACAATACGAGCTTTCCAAGATAGACTGGGAAAAGGGGTAAATATCACAGGGAACTGGAAAGTGGAAGAAAAATCCGAACTTATACGCGATCTGACCATGATGGTCTCCTCTGTGGCGGACACCAATAACTTGTTGAGTCTGATAGTCTTGGCCACCATGAAGGTGATGAACGCCAAGGCTGCGAGCCTGCTTCTGATCAACAAGAAAACTGACAAACTGGTGTTCCACACCTGCATAGGAGAAAAGGGAAAAGAGATCAAGAGGTATGAGATCTCCCGGAACGAGGGGATAGTCGGGTGGGTGGCTGAGCGCGGAGAGCCCATTCTGGTGCCGGATGTGAGCAAGGATCCGCGATGGTCCCCCCGGATCGCCGATTCCGTGGGGCTGGAGACCAACTCCATAGCCTGCGCTCCCTTGATGATGAACGGGGAGGTGCTGGGCGTGCTGGAGGTTATAGACCACACGGACAACGAGCCTATGGATGGGGACGACCTGGCCAGGCTGCAATCCTTTTCCGACCTTGCCACCGGGCTTATGGTGAAAGCCCGGGAGTATGAAGAGGTGGCCAAGGAGAACAAGTTCCTCAAAGAGACCATGGGATCGAAACACAAGATCATCGGAAACTCCGCCGCCATAAAAAAAGCCATCGATGACTGCGCCAAGGTGGCGAACTCCAAGGCCACGGTGCTGATCACCGGTGAATCCGGGATCGGAAAAGAGCTTTTCGCCCGGCTGGTCCACAGCCTTTCCCCCCGGGGGCACAAACCCCAGGTGGTGGTGAACTGCGGCGCCCTGCCGGAGACTCTGCTGGAGAGGGAGCTTTTCGGCAACGAAAAGGGGGCATACACCGGGGCGGACTCCCGAAGGCCGGGTCTGTTCGAGGCGGCGGACAGCTCCACCATATTCCTGGACGAAATCGGGGAGACTTCCCCGGCGATGCAGGTGAAGCTGCTGCGGGTTTTGCAGGAGGGGACGTTTTTCCGCCTGGGAGGGCAGACCCCCATCCATGTGGATGTGCGGGTGGTGGCCGCCACGAACAAAAAGCTGGAAGCGCTGGTGGAGCAGAAACTGTTCCGCGAGGATCTGTTCTATAGGCTGAACGTCATAAGGATAGAACTTCCCTCCTTGCGGGAGCGGGGCGAGGATGTCATCATCCTGGCGGAGCATTTTTTGAACTATTACTCCATGGAAATGAACCAGAAACCGAAGCGGTTCGATCCCGATGCGCTGGCCGCCCTGGCCAACTACTCCTGGCCCGGCAATGTGCGCCAGCTGCAGAATACCATCGAGCGGGCGGTGATAATGGCCGAATCCGACACCATAACCGTGGAGGACCTGCCGCTGGAAATCGGCGAATTCCAGAATAAGGCGATCAAGGTGGGGGCCACATTAAAAGACGCGGTGGACAACTTCAAGAAGGATTTTATTCTTAAATCGCTGGCGTTCAACAAGGGAAACAAAACCAAGACAGCCAAAGTTCTGGATATACAAAGGACTTACCTGAGCCGACTGATCAAGGATCTGGAAATGGGCTAGGCCCCATTTCCAACAGGCGGATGAACGACTACCTGCTTTTCGTAGCCGGAGTGGCCATGGCGGCCATCACCGTGTTCCTTATGCGCGAAATGACAAAACCACCCGCCCTTTCCCGACGCCAGGCCAGAAGCAACGGAGGCGGCCGAGGAGGGTTTGGCGGAGCCGTGGGGGAGATCTTCACCCCGAAAGTGCTGGTCATCGAATTCGACGAAATGGGGCCGGGGCTCCAGGTCAATGGCGAGTATCACAACCCCTTCGAAAGAGTGCGGGTGGATCTGGTGGCGGCGGAGGTCTCCACTGGCGGGGGCGCCATGGAGATGGTGTGCGCCGAAGATGAGGACGAGAACGATCTGACCGGAAAGTATATCGGAGACCTGGTGAACCTGGCCAGCCCCACATGGCTGGAGGAGGATCAGGCGGGCAAATTCCGGGCGCCCATGCGCGATATCGAGATGGAGGAGAAGATCACCGATATCCTGGGAAAGGTGGATGACATGGCGGAGCGAATGGTACACGCCATGGACACGGAACTGGGGGAGTATTCCCTGGACGAAAAGAGCCTGGAGCAATATCTGGACACCTTCCTGTCCGATTACGATGTGCGCGCCCTGATGGATAAACTCAAGGAGATTTTTCCCTGGCAGGAGGGGCACGTCACCCTCACCACATGGTTCACCGACCCGGATGACGGCATACTGGATGAAATCCCCATCACCTTCCGGCTGGATGAGGAGGACTCGCAAACCCTGTTCGGGAATTTAAAGATCATGGTGGCCAACTCCCTGCTGGCGGAGATGGGGGTGGATCTTTTTGAATACCGCAAAGTGGTCCTGGAAGAGGTGGACGAAGGGGAGCTGTGAATCATAAAGATCCGCGAGAAGCGTCCTGACGCATCCCTCCATCCTGATGGCGGCAGTCGCGCCCCGCGGCGCCCGGCCGGGCCCTTATCCTACTTGGCGGCTTTCTTGGCGATTTTTTCCGCAGTCTTCCGCGAGTAGTAGGCGCAGGCTCCCTTCTTGGCGTCAGGCTCCACCCCATCTTCCTTGATAACCTTCTTGAACTTGGCTTCGGGCACTTTCAGTTCCTTGGCCCATTTGGACGCGCTCAGCATTTCATCTGCCATGGTTGCTCCAGATATGAACAGGTTATTATCCGATCCCAAAGGCTCCTTTCGGGCCTTTCTTTCTCTTTCATTCGCCAATCGATGGGAATATACTATAACTCAAAGCCAAACATAAGCAAATATTCCAAACTGAGGAGGGGTACATGGCGGTAAAAGTCGGCATTAACGGGTTCGGACGGATCGGCAGGAATTTCTTCCGGGCCTGCATGGGCCATGATGATATAGAAATAGTCCTGGCCAACGATATCACCGACGCGGTGACGCTGGCCCACTTGCTCAAGCACGATTCCACCATGGGCGTGCTGCCGGACCGGGTGGAAGCCGGGGATAACGCGGTGATCGTCAACGGCAAATCCATACGCATCACGGCGGAGCGCGACCCGGCCAACCTGCCCTGGAAAGAGATGGGAGTGGACGTGGTGGTGGAGTCCACCGGGCTGTTCACCAAGCGGGCCGACGCGGCCAAGCATCTGGCGGCGGGCGCGAAAAAGGTGATCATATCCGCCCCGGCCAAGGAGGAGGATATCACCATCGTCCTGGGCGTCAATGACGACAAATACAACCCCGCTTCCCACCATGTGATATCCAACGCTTCCTGCACCACCAACTGCCTGGCGCCCCTGGCAAAGGTAATGATGAGCAATTTCGGCATCAAGAGCGGGCTGATGACCACCATACACAGCTATACCAACGACCAGCGGATCCTGGACCTGCCCCACAAAGACCTGCGCCGATCCAGGGCCGCCGCCCTCTCCATGATCCCCACCACCACCGGCGCCGCCAAGGCCCTGGCCCTGGTGATCCCGGAGCTGAAAGGAAAACTGGACGGGCTCTCCATCCGGGTGCCCACCCCCAACGTATCCATTGTGGACCTGGTCATCAACACGGAAAAAGCCACCACCGTGGAGCAGGTGAACGCCGCCGCCAAGGCCGCCAGCGAGGGCGCCTTGAAGGGGATTTTTGAATATTGTGACAAGCCGCTGGTCTCCAGGGATTTCAACGGCAATCCCGCCTCCAGCATTTTCGACGCGGGCACCACTTATGTGGTGGACGGAACCACGGTGAAGGTCATGAGCTGGTACGACAACGAATGGGGATACTCCTGCCGGGTGCGCGACCTGATAAAGTTCGTCGCCTCCAAGGGTATCTAACGCAAGACAAGCAATGATCCGGGTTCCGGCGCTCTGGGGGGGGCGCCGGAGCCGTCGATCAAAGGGGGATCGGCATGAAAAAACTTTCTATTGATCAGGTGAACCTGAAAGGGAAAAGGGTCTTTATCCGGGTGGACTTCAACGTCCCGCTGGAAAACGGCAAGGTGGCGGACATCACCAGAATAGAGCAGGCCCTGCCCACCATCCGGCACGCCATCTACGAGGGGGCCAAGGTCATTGTCGCCTCCCACATGGGCCGCCCCAAGGGGGTGGTCGATCCAAAAGCTTCCCTGTCCCAGGTGCTGGACGTGTTCAAGTCGATGCTGGGCCGCCCGGTGGCCTTTGCCGAGGATTGCGTGGGGGAAAAGGCGGAAAAGGCGGTGGCGGAACTGCAGGAGGGGCACGCCCTGCTGCTGGAGAACCTGCGCTTTCATAAGGAAGAAGAGAAAAACGACACCGAATTCGCAAAAAAACTGGCCTCTCTGGCGGATGTGTATGTGAACGACGCCTTCGGCGCGGCCCACCGGGCCCATGGCTCCACCGTGGGGATAACCCAGTTCGTCAAGCCTTGCGCGGCGGGATTTTTGATGCAGAAGGAGATCGAGTATTTCAACCGCGCGCTGACAGACCCCAAAAGGCCCCTGGCGGCCATCCTGGGGGGCGCCAAGGTATCCAGCAAGATATACGCCCTGGAAAACCTGATCGACAAGTGCGACATCATGATTATCGGCGGGGGCATGGCCTTCACTTTCCTCAAGGCCAGAGGGCTGGAGATCGGCGATAACATCCTGGAGCCGGATATGCTGGAAGGGGCCAAGAAGGTGCTGGAGAAGGCCAGGGTCAAGGGGGTGAAGTTCTACATGCCGGTGGATTTCGTGGTGGCGGACAAAATAGAAGAAGGCGCCCGGACGGAACTGGTGACTTTCCACGACCTGCCCAAGGGAAAGATCGCCCCGGACATCGGCCCGGCGTCCATATCCCTTTTCAACACCGCGCTGGCCAAGGCGGCCACCATTGTTTGGAACGGGCCCATGGGAGTGTTCGAGAAGAAGACCTTCGCCCCAGGGACCATGGGGATGATAGATACTTTGAAAAAGAGCAAGGGGCTGACCGTGGTGGGGGGAGGAGACAGCGCCCTGGCGGTGAACATGGCCGGGGCCACCAAGGAAATGGATTTCATCTCCACCGGCGGCGGCGCGTTTCTGGAATTGCTGGAAGGCAAGACCCTGCCTGGGCTGGCGGCGCTGGACGACGCCTGATACGACCTGACAATTACCTCTGGAGCGAATAAAGCAATGCGCAAAATCATAATCGCGGGCAACTGGAAGATGAACAACACCATCAGCCAGGCCCAGGACCTGATCGCCGGGTTGACCAAAAACGGCGGAGATATGCACAAGGTGGAGGTTATCGTGGCCCCTCCTTTCACCGCCCTTCGCAGCGTGTACGACATCCTGGGCCAGTCCAGCGTCCATGTGGCCGCCCAGAACCTTTTCTGGGAGGAATCCGGCGCCTACACTGGCGAAGTCTCCGCCATGATGATCAAGGAGGCCGGATGCAAATGGGTGATCATAGGCCATTCGGAACGGCGACAGCTCTTCGGCGAAACCGACGAGACGGTGAACAAACGGGCCAGGGCCGCCCTGGCCTCCGGGCTCAAGCCGATCGTGTGCATCGGCGAGACCCTGGAGGAAAGAGAAGGGGGACGGACCTATGACGTGCTCCACCGCCAGCTGGACGGCGGGTTAAACGGGCTATCCGCGGAGAACATGGCGAAAGTGACCATCGCATACGAGCCGGTGTGGGCCATCGGCACGGGGAAGACCGCCACCTCCGCCCAGGCCCAGGAGGCCCACGAGAAAATCCGGGCCAAGCTCTCCTCCATGTTTGGCCAGGGGGTGGCGGACAAGGTTCGCATCCTCTATGGCGGGTCTATGAAGCCGTCCAACGCCCTGGAGCTTTTGAGCCAGCCGGACGTGGACGGCGGACTGATCGGCGGCGCCAGCCTGAACGCCCACGATTTCGTGGAGATCATAAAGGCGGGGATCGAAGCGGAGAAGTTATAGAGCCGGGAAAAGAGGCCCGGCTCACACAAC
>Ga0224501_10002536_pt1 | contig 14393 bp, 6 predicted proteins | sample SF_Oct11_sed_USG_4_FD_169105 | JGI IMG/M metagenome (GOLD analysis project Ga0224501, IMG submission 169105) | Sediment microbial communities from San Francisco Bay, California, United States - SF_Oct11_sed_USGS_8_1 | ecosystem: Environmental > Aquatic > Marine > Sediment | place: USA...
GCAGCACATGGTTTCGCCCATTCAGCTTTGATGACATCCTCACTGTACCGAACAGGTAACGGTCGCTTACTTGTTTTCATTTGTGACTTGGATAGCTCTGCCTCCAGGTTTTAGTTCAAAGTTGCGTAGTTTTCCCATAAAGTCCTCATCATATGAGAAATTCAACTCCAAATCACTAACATCTCCCTCATAATGCTGTGGATAGATGATATCGCAAGGTAAGTTAGTCTGTGTTAGCTTTTTGCCATAGAGGATAACTCTATGCTTTTGGCTATCGGCTTATTATGGATAGCCATGACGGGTCTATTGGCCAATTGGTATCGAAACTAGTGACGGGACAGCGCTGAACACGAAAAAACTGCCACTCTTCCTCCTTCTCTTAAATGAAGATAACTGGGTATAAAGACTGTCAAAAGCACTGCACAAGGTTACTGTAAGTCCCATTTCAACAGATTGTGATCCGTCATAAATGGTCATGAGGTGCTTCAGATGTTTTTGGTGATGTCTGGCAGCTTATACATTTGAATAAATTTTGAATCCATATGTGAGAGAGCAATCTATTTGGGGATTCATTTTTGAATACTCTATTTAAGCTACAAAATCAAAAGTAAATCTTTCTCATGAGTAAACGCTGACCTTCACATAGGTAAGATTCTTATAGAGCTGAGGGTCAAGAGATGGTAGCTCATCTAGATAGCTGTACATTGAGTTCTTCATGTTATCCAAAACTTGAGTGAGAAAAAATGGGGCGAATGGCACATCTACAACGATTCCCTACAAAAACCAAGGAAATGGCATCATTATGTGCAAGCAGATTGTGGGGAAAGTTACACAGAGGAATTCCTCATACTGAGCTGACTGACTTACTGATCAAAGGGCTGAATAACTTACCTCATAGACAGCTTTACCGATCATGCGACCAACAAACTCAAACAGAGCAAGATGGTTTTCCTGAACTTCTGATGTCGGCGAGGGGTAAAGTTTCTGCTCTTCTGTAACCTAACCGCAAAAAAAACACGTTTTCAGTACCCACACAAAGTCAGGAGATCCAACAAGTAAAGACAAAGTACAGCAAATAGCATTATTTGGTAGAGGTAACTATTGGAACTCTTGGTTTATCAGTAATCTCTCTCATGGGATTAAACTATTAGATGTGTATTTGGTATAACCAATCTATTTAGAAAGCGGTGGCTTATTGGGTAGCGCATACGGCTTTGGACCGAGCAACTCACATTAGATACCAAGTTTGCGCTTTAATTTGTACCTTTTCTCTCATAGAATCCAGAGTGCGACATTAAATATAAGAGACCCACCCATAGAGGACCAGCTCTATGGGGCAGGCTGTGGGCCACCCTAAAAGCAGGCTATTGGCTTAGTGATGCCATCCATGTAAAACAAGATGATATTTTCTTATAGGATTACATAGTGGCTTCTCAGTAATCTTGCCTCATGGAGGCTAGACTGTGGGACGGTGTTTTGTGATCATGCAAAATGTTTTATGCACCACCGACCGAGCTGCCGATTGATTTGGAAGGATAAACTCACCCTGAATAGGTTGAGGGAGGGATCAAATACTCGTTTGATTGTTTCTTCTAAGAACTCTTTGAATACTCCATCCTGGTCGATACCAGCTTCATCTAGACCTTGCTCATTAATAAACTTCACCCTGATGATCCCTTTCAGACCCAGTACTGGCAAGCCAGCTAGGTGTCTATAGCCATCCTAAGAATAATCGAGCCAAGTTGCCCACACTGTGAATCCGTGGGAGACTTGTGCGCAAACATTCACTTATTTATATCTAAGGCTATCGATGTAAGTAGGGCATAGGAGACGATGATACGACATGATCATTGAGTTTTACACAGGTCTCAGTGTCAAAGAATATATATTTAAGGTTATTCAGAAATTATGCAGTGACCATAAATCTTCTAGCAAGGCGTGACAATCACAAAGCACTCAATTAGTATCAGTTACTAACTTTGGCGACGCAAAAACTAACCTCCAGTAAGCGCTGTCGATGAATGGTTACGAAGGTGATGTTGGGAGTGGAGTGAGTAGACTCTGTGATGCCTAGGGCCTCTTTCTCTCGAATAACCCATTTCCTGAATAGGATCACCCGCTACAAACGCAAGCTTAGATGAATGTTCTATGAAATGAAGGACAACTCTTAATAAAAACGGGAAGCCAACCTTTATTGGGAGTTGTCTAACCATGGCACATCTTTTTAGGGAAAGCCAACTCCAAATAATATCCTTTGGTTCTTTCAGATTGTAGCCAGTCACCCGATTACAATCTCCTTCTCTTCCCCTCCCTTTCTCTCACTTATCTATGGGGATTAAATCACCCATAACAGAAGCTAAGTCAGTATTTCCATCTAACAAAATGTGTTTGGGGCCATTAATTATACTGATTTATTCAACCCATCCCACGGACTTACATCTTTGTGTGGTATCATATGTGGCATCTTTTGTAGCAGAAATTGTGAGGTTTTATTGCCCTTGTCTATTGAAGATATGAACAACGCCGGTCGCACATCCCTGTAACATGAAACTGAGATGTTGCCCAAGATGCTTTGCTGCAGTGGACCTAAATTTACGAGATGACTGACTGCTATAGTCAATATTATCCCAACACCACAGAAAACACAAACCATCCATACTGTATCAAGAGTTTTCGTCACACTATAATGTCATGTAGCTAACATAATAGGTGATTAAACTAACTCTGATGACTTACTTGATAAGCCAGTGGTTGGATGGTACAAATGTCCTCCTACAGTCTCTCTCATACAGTAACTGCAGTAATGAATGTGTCGCTACGAAAAGTGGTTCGTTCTCTGCCTGACGCCAGTCTACAACCGAAGTAGAATGATCCTGCTGAATTCAGGTATGCTCAACAGGTAACAAGAAAAAGCAGAAAGGCCAGTGGGTATAGATGACCTAAATAGTCAGGTGTGATGGGGAGCTCCTATTTAATCAGATTAGTGCCGGATGAAATATTTAATTAGACTGAGATAGAATAGTTCTTACCAATGGTATCCTGCCATATGACCTTGAAGGTGAACTGGTTAAGCATATCAGAGAGTTCCACGAGATCCTGAAGGTTGAAAGGTTTCTGCTTATCATACATCTCATAATCATCAAGGATCCTATAAGCAGTCAAAATGCTGCATGGACAATACATTGACACGTCAAATACAAAGATACTGATGTCAGGTTATCCTTTGGCAAGAAGAGGAATGAGAGCAAATAGGGCCAGAGGCGATGATTTGATTAACCACTTTGTCTGTTGAAAATTGGACACAGTCTGTGGCTTCAGATTTCTTTTATTGTCCTACTCGGGCATTTGGCCATGTCATTGAGTGAACCTCGTAAATGGGGGGCTTCTTGGGTCGGTAGAAGCTAGGGAGTATGCAAGGAGCTCATTCTCGCAGTGGGAGCTCAGCATGACTAGGACTTGAATTAAGGATCTGTCGACCAGATGCCAAGCACTCTAGGTAATTGACCTATACCGCTGTCCCAGAATAATTACTCAATACATTGGGTGCTAAAACCTCACACTGTGAGAATGACTTACTCAAATACTACTCAGGGATGGGCGAATTTTGCAAAAATCGAAGGCTAACTCTAAAACAATGAAAGCCAAAGTTATTAGGAGTTGTCAAACCAAGACACAAATTTCCAATGATAGGGCAACTCCAAATACTATTCCAAATTCTCTGGTTTTTTTTCAAATTGTAACCAGTCATCCATTTACAATCTCCCTAAATTAATTTGTATTTCTCTGAAGATTCTATCAACCTATTACCAAGAAGCTCCGGATCGTCCAGCCTTGAGCCAGGCATTCTAGCTATTGAGCTATCTCCCCATCCCAAATTAATTATTCAATCCACTGGCTGTTGAAGTCTTATCTTCTGAGAATGACTAACTTGCAGCAATTGTCAGAAGACTGCAGCCTGATGAGTACTCACATAAACAACATGATCGCGGCATCACAAAACAGAGTGAGGATTGAGGTGACAGGAAGTAAATGGGATGGAGGATAGGTGAGAGAATCGAGGAAGACTTTCAGTCCGCACGACCCCAGCTGCTTCATCAGTTTCCAGAGAGTAACCAGCAGCTCCGGATTGAATGCCAGCCCTGTCAATACAAACCATTCGTAAGTCTGACAGAGTCAGTGGAAGGAGGTGTACATTTTGGATAACAAGTGCCGCTTGTCAATCTTGTGTTTCTACGACATAAAAGCTGTCAGTATTGGCAGAGAATTAGGCCAACGGAGCCTATTATACCCAGCGTTTCCTGGGCATTCGGAAACTTTCTCCTTATACCCTGGTGCCCCCTGGTGCCCCCTGCTGCTTATATGTGTACAATTGCGGACACTTGACAAGGTACGCAAACGAGACACCAGTAAAATCCTTAAGAGATCCTGGTATTTATGGTATTTATGGCTGTGGCTGGATGGATGGTGAGTTACATACCTGACAATATTTCAGCTTGTATCTGTACTAACACAGTAATAGCAGTCTGGTACATTATACAGGAAGCACATGTGTTCTGTATCAGCTGACTGTCTGGCTTAAGAGTTGGCACTTTCTTTTCTGGCTTCTTCTTGCGAAGAGCTTGAAAAAAAGTAATTTAACCAGGGCAATAAAACAGGAAAAGGATGACAAACATACTGATGTATATGAAATCCACTACTATGCTGTGAGTGGTGCTGCGAGAGGAGCTGTGGCTGAATGGTAAGACCGCTCACCACTGACACGGGTTGTCAGGGGATCAAGACAGCTCGTGCATGGGATTTTTCATAACTCTCTCTGCTCACCCACCCAGCAGGGAATGGGTACCTGGCTCTCTTTAAAGCTGGGAAAGGTAAAGGTGGTGAGGAAGAGGAGTGGACCTCAGTTACACCGTTGCCAGTTCAAATTGGCTCTGTAACAGCCTTTCACCCAAACAGCCATCGGCTAAGGGGCAATCTTCATCTTTGTACCACACTGCAGTCACTATCAAATATTTCAAGTCAAGGGGTGCCAATCTCTCTTTTACCCAGACAATAATTACCAGATTTCTTTTTGGTGTCAGGTGGAGGGGACGATTCCTGCCGTGCGTGCGAGTATTCTAGCATGTCCATAAAAAGTAAATGAATAGTCTTTGGGGCCCACAGTAGCTGCAACTGCTTGGTTAAATATGGCACCGCCTCACTAAAAATATAAAGTAAAGCTTGAATCTCTTAGGCATAACGGCAGAGTAAGAGGGACAGCCAACCATCTACGCATGGCTTATTTATTTACAAATCTGTAATGGTATCTATAGACAGCGGAATGTGAGCTTATGGTTGCCACGAAGTCAAATCCTTCATCAATCATAGACATGACACGATGGCCAAAGCTGGTGGCTAACAGTAAGATTACCATATACTCCACACAGTACTTAGTTCCAGTTCACTTACTTGTAATCAAATTGTTGTGAGGCCCAGCCTAGTATAGGGTGCCAGTGGGACTTGTTGGTCTTTTTGCCCATCATAAACTGACCGCAGACTTCAAGCAGCTTGCCCAAAACCCCCTACAACACAATAGTTAAGCCGGGATTAAAACAGCAAATGACGATTCGTAGAACATATGACTGCCGGCAGTGATTAGACTTGACTAGAAGTGTATCATGAGTATAAAATGGGAGAGGGTATCAGCAGAGACTTACAGTGAACACTGTAGTGTTATCCACCACCCCTTCAATCTCAGCGGTACCCAGTTGAATCAAGTTAGCTACAAAACAGTAAAAGAAATATGCTCGCTAAAAAAGTTATTCGACTGTCACTGCAAGGGGAACAAAGAGATAGACACCCATATCACTTCATATTTGCTATAAAGTTCCCATGTATGTAAAGGATGAGTCCTCAATTAGAAAGTGTTAAGATTTAAATGATGTTCATATCTGCGCAGCTCGGAGCAGAAATCATCAGAATGAAAGGTTCTGCGGGCCTAGTTACAACATCACAGGGATATTTGTTGCCATCCTTTACCTGCGGTCGGATTAGTGTAGTCTGCAGTCGACACTCCATGTAAAATTGATATCACAAAGCTTGTCTATATAAAGTAGAACAGCACACCTTAGACTTACCCAGTAGACAGAGGGTGCGATTCCCCTCCAGTGTTACTGCCACAGCTTGCAACTGCTCCTCATTGGCCAGGAATGTGAGACAGTGTGAAAACACACGATAACCGATAAAGTGTGTATACACGTCAGGTGACATGTCTTGCAGGTGATAAATAAGTGCTGGAACTGACAGAATAGCCAACAGGAATTCTCTAATGCTGTTTTCATTGAATTGGCTATTTTGTAGCATCCTGCAAAATAGACCTTGAGAATCACACATTGCCATTTACAGTCTTCATGAGACATCCACGTCCGCTGAAACCAGGACTTTAACTTGTGCAATCGCCATAATAATAGAGAATGGGCAGAATGACATCAACAGGTTTAGAAGTTGCTGAATATTTACCGTAAGACTAGAGTGCATATAGCAGACAGAGTGGCCGGTTTCAGTAGAGGTTTAGTTTTCACTACCCCACTGAACAGCAAAGCCTGCAACAGATGATGGGGCAGTTGGTTACCGGGCATAAGAAATGTGTAAGATAGCTAGATAGCTCTATAGTGATAGCGGGATAGCTCAATAGCGATAGCGGGATAGTTCAATAGCGATAGCTTAACAGCTAGATCGTTTGACTAATGATAGAAACATCCTATGATTTAGTCATAGTCATGATGGGTGCACACTGTAAGAATGAGCCCCTCGCATAATTTCTAGCTCCTTCTGCCCCAACAAGCCTCCGTAGAAGGTCCGTTAGATATCAGAGCAATAAAATAAATATATAACAAGGTTCAAAGAGATAAAAAGGAATATGTGACTATTCCATTGATATACGACGATAGATTGTGGAATTATTGGCCAGGTATACATACCTGAACGGAGGAGTAGAATTCCTGGCTGGCCAAATGGGTCATAATGTTACCACACAGCTGTGTCATGGCGGGTCGCAGGACATCAGCTGCCTTTCCAGTTAGTATTTTCCAGTTGGCTGGTGAGGTGAATGAGACAAGCACCGTTAGATATGTGTTAACTGTCCGCAAGTCTGCCGGGTGCTCAGGCTGCAGAGATAAGATTGAGATCGATAGTTCTTAACGAGCATGCGGATTTGGTGGCAACATCAAATGATCAATGTTTTGGTTCATGTGGGCCAACATGAGTCAAGCTGAATATATTTCCTGTATAATCTAGTTAAAAATAGAAAAAATACTCTCTGCATGCAATTTTTAATTAAGACACCACAAAATAAAAAAGCTCTCAAAAATACACCGCCTGATGGTTGTACACTAGCTAGGCTGTGTGTGTATTAGTAGGCATCCACTCATTACTGAGTATGGGAGTGGCAAGCCAGACAACAGCTGGGAACATGGGAGTTTTTAAGTGTAAGTTGGCTTGCCTGGGCCACTCGCACCCTACCAGGGCACCCGATGATTGGGTGTGAAACACCAGCCACAAGACTGAACGAATGGTCCTGAGAGGTTGGGGGTCAGTCAACCTGACCCATTTGTTTACATGTCACCCTCCGAAATTCGGTTGCTCTTAACGAGAAGGGAGAGGTGGATCTTTTACAACCGTGAAGTGTTTTTGACCCTAATCCACTGGTTGGGACCTCCATTTTTTAGTGTGGTGATCCGAACCCACGCTAGCAATATGGGGTGAGACTTGCTAAAGGACAGAAAAAACACCCTGCCGGCAGTGAGGCTCGAACCTGCATTCCTTGGAATGCTGATCCAAGCTTTTACCAACTGAGCTATCCTGGCCTGTGTGTGTAAGCTTATCCTGAATATAATGTCTTTGGGTGCGCTTTTCAATTTTACCTTCAACACTGTGAGGCGGTGCAAGCATATAGTGAGTATTTGCTTCATATGTTCTATCCAGGAGACCGCCAAAGCTTTATTTAACAGAACTGAGAGATAGCTCATCCTGGTTGAGTCGGAACTCAGTGATAGCAGTATGTATTTACACAGGCATTCGTATCTCTACAAAAAATGAGATCGTAAAGGTGATCAACCTCTTACTTTACCGTCTATATGAGCTGACGTAACTAATTAACAGGTGGCTTGCTCTACAAAAACCAATGATAGCAACATATCTGTATGCATATTTTAATTTCTTTCTTTTCTCAGACTCATTTTCAGTCAAAAATAAAATTCTCACTACACCACATGCAAAATAAGTACAACAATATCCCTACCTTTGTAGTTCGCAGATGAATCTTGAAATGCAGGTATCTTCTAGCGCACGGAAATACTTCACTAGCTGAAACGCAAAAACACAGGTAGACGATGTGATGAGACAAGTGTACACTGTAATTCTCTCTTTCGTAACAGATGCGGACCGAAGGACGACTTTTAACTTTAAGAACGGACCTGACACATCATATTTAGATCACAAAGAAGTAGGCACCACCATATCCTCCATCTATTCTGCGCTGAGATCACATACCTGGTTTTAATAGTGGTTTGTACTCCTCGGCTGCAGGGTTGTAGCTTATAGCTTCATCCAGTTTCTCACTAAAAACATTGTGTATGCTATATCTCACATAAAAACTCGGATGCCCTACCTGATACTTATTTTTAAACAAGCAACTGGTCCTGTAGCAAAGAAATACAAGAGGAATTTGAAGGCTGAGTGCACTTACATTATGATTTTGTGAAATCTCGAACGCTCCAGAAATCCTCGGACATGTTTCTAAAGATAAATACTGATGCGTAATGATTATGTGCTAGCGAAGTGGGCATCAATCGCTTTGCATAAAACTCATAAAAGGACAAAAAAGGATAAACTGAAAGTTTTTGCATGCAGATTCGATGTTTTGAGGTAGGATTTATTGTCAGAATGGGAACTTATCGAAATATATATCCAACCTGTATAATAGTAGCCGCATCATCCTTCACTTGTCGTTTCGCTCTAGATTCTCGCGCATTTCTAGCTTGAGCTAAAAAGTCTTCCTTGTCTGCAGAGCTTGCCTTACTGAAGGGATCTTTACGAACACCAGACATTTTGAATCAACTCTTATAAATCCATGTTTTCTCTGAAACTGCCTACAAGATAAATCATAAGAGATTTGTACCATTTGTATCATTTTTCAAGCATGTGCCTATCCATCCAGATCTGGGGCGCAGCAATACTTTTTTTAGGAGCAACTTGTATTGTGTGCAGCCATACAAACTCATGCGCAGCACTTAGGCATTCAATTCTGACATGACAAACTGAAACGAAAGCGACTGATAGGAAAAGCCAATGCACTTTTTATAGACTGAGATAAAAACAAGTCCTGGGCCAGAGCCAAGGCAGAACTGTGACCCTGAAACTGACAGGGACAGTGACATATGAACAATGAACATTTGCTGAGTTCCACAGTGAATGACTAACCTAGTCATATTCATGCCCAGTGTGACTGTGAGTGACCGTGGCTGATTGAACATTGATTGAAATGGCAACCGAAATGAAGATTATGTAAACTCAGCATCGCGAGTCTCATTATCACCCACACAGAGTGAAACTGAAACATGAAAGCGAAACCGAAAGATTGGCTCGCTAGTCAGAGTCGGAGTTTATGAGTCTGACTCATTCAGTCATTGACTCAGTCATTAGCTTGGGTGTGAGTGTGATTCGCTGATTGTTGTTAGAGTAGGTTATTGTAACTGTGACTCACGAGTCACTGACCATCACATTAGCCTAGATATTGTCAATGTGGGTGTGACTGTGGATCGTGTAACTCCAGAGACAGTCACACTCACAGCGTAACCGTAACATTAACTGTCTACTGTCAGTGCGAGTGTGTCTCAGTCTCAGACTCAGAGTCGGCCTGGAGTAGTCTGTAGTAGTGTAGTGTGTGTAGTCTAAACTAAGGAGTAGATAGTGACTAAGAGATGGAAAGTGAGAAGATTGTGAGAATGAGCTCAGTGAGCTGAGAGTGAGTGTCAATGAGACTGTGCAGTGTGAATTGTGAGTGTGAACTGTGATTGATTGTGAATGTGAAGACTGAGAGTGAGAAGTGAGAAGAGAGACACAGACTAGAGAGAAAATTAATTAGTAATTAGTAAATTACAAAATTGCGGTAATGAATGATGATATATTGAAAAAAAGTGATTAGCCTAGAGAGACATTCCTCCATAAGCCTCTATGTTACCTACTGGAACTTCTATCCGAGCCTAAAACGATATCGGCCAGCTAATAAGCCGGGCTTGACAGCGATTTGACTTTGATTTGCTCTGGTTGTAAAGCTAGACTGGCGACAGTTCGGAACAACGACCTGGAATTAGAGCCCCCTACCAGACACTCAGTCTTCAATCAAAGCCCTTGGGCTCTAACACCGCATGAGTCCCAAACCGACAGACGGACTCAACGGAGCATCTTTACTCTTCTACTTAGTAAATAACTGTTGCTGTAGTCTTATTGCTGTTAGTTGGTTTGTTAGTGATTGTTAGTCACTTGATGACTTACCCAAGTAAGTTAGTTAGCCTGTCACTGTCCGTGTCACTCAGTGTTGGTTTCTCACTGTCTCCGTCTGAGTCTGACACTGACTGAGTCGAGTGAGTGACACCGACTGACAGTGTCAAGTGACGGACTATTCTGTTCAGTTCACTATGACTGAGTATGACTATGTGTATGACTATCAGTATCATCTATGTTATATGTAGTAGTTATGTACTAAAGGCAGTATGACTATGAGTATGTATTGTTTGTATATTACTATATATTATTATTACTCGTCTAGTCTGGTAAAGTAGTATATAATTATAATTATTAAATTAATAGTATATATAATATTATTAATATATAATATTAATATAGATACTAGAGGACTAGATAGTCATATATACTGAGTCGAGTGATTATAGACTGTATTAGTAACTAGTAAGTCTAGGACTAGATTAGATAGTAGTAAAATAATTACTAAATTAGTATTACTATTAGTTATAGTTATACTATTACTATAAGTATAGTAAATAAGTAACTACGTCGTAATAATGATAATCTAAATATACTCAGTAACTCACTCAATAGTCAACTCAATAACTAGTGGGTGACTCTCTTCACTCACCAGTGACACTGACAGTAACGGTCAGTGTCACACCCACAGTCACTGAGTTGAGTGTGACTGTGAGTCAGTGACTCAGTGGCTGATTGAGTGACAGTGTGACTCGGTCATACTCAGTATGACTCAGTATTAATACTAGTCACTCAGTCACTAATAACTCACTAACTGAGTCTAAAAATGAAAGTGTAACTATAATAGTTACACTAACACTTGGTGACTTACCGTTACACTTTTATTTTAAAACTCAGTCAGTGAATGTGAGTGCGACACTGACCGTCACTGTCAGTGGTGAGTGAAGTGAGTCGACTCACTCAGTTACTGACTACCGAGGGAGTCGCTGACTGCAAGTGGTAGTACGAGTAATTCAGTTCACGGGCTAATTCACAACTGTCAACTGAGTTCGAATCACTAACACTTCTAACTCCAAGTTGGAGTTACCTCCTTCCACGCTACTTGCTAACTCGCTACTCAGTCATTATTTAGACTCGCTTAGACTTACTGACATAGACTTAGAGAGGAAGTCAACTCAATCTCTATCAGTGACTCAGTCACTCGGTATCATTGACTCATTCACTCCCTGTCAGTGTCAGTCACTGACTGACGTAATTGACCTACTCAGTCAGCCAGTCTCACTCTGAGCCTATGCAATGTAGTGTAGACTGTATATATGAATGTATGAATATATTACCTACTAGGGAAAATAATAGTGTAGTTGATACTTATACTGATGATGATAATCATTCATACACATACAGTGATACACATGCATAGTTTCACTTTTAGTTTTAGTCTTTGTCGTAGTGTAAACTGTAGTTCGCTGAATTAGTGAGTCACTGATCACTGGTATTAGTTGTGTTAATAGTGCCATGTATCATATATGGTCCTACTAACTAACTCACAGACTCTTTTCAAATTCCCCCCTTGTTAATTCCATTGGGATAGCTAATATTATTAAATGTTACAGGAGGCGAATGATGAGCATCCACATGCGATGTACTCTGCTAGGATTGCGTCTGAGCTCCCTACCGCAGTCTAGTCAAAATCTTGCACACATACTAGTATGTTGCTAATTATTATCCATTGCCTAGTTAGTGTGCTTGCTCTTCGTAAATTATACCTTAAAGGTTGGATGACGAGGCAAAATTTTTCAGCTGATCAGAATCAGTGTGTCTCAAAATCTATCTGGGTCCAATAAAAGTTCATACTGAGCAGGCGATGTAGTAAAAAAACAGTTAAAATTTCATTCAGTTGAAATTTTTCCGCGTGACAAATTGTCGCAAAAGACATCACATCACAGTGGGACCATGTTATTACATATGCGCGCCTGCACGATGGGTAGCCAAAGGCCAACTTGTACAACTTTGTCACACTTCTGACTACTGGGATCGAAGTACGAGCGCGAAATGGGCCCAAAAACGAAAATAAATACCTATGAAGTCACTGAGTTTAGCTTAGTCCTAACTCTAGTCTACCTCGTAATCAAAGTGAGTGACACTGTCTCAGTGACCGATTGAATTTACTCACCTCTTTTAAAAACGATCTTTCAGTCTTAGTTTGTGTTTGGTACTAATAGCCAAACAACTGCTTTTATTGTGTAAACAGGACAGCAGTATGTTTGCAACCTAGTCCTATTCCATGTGGCTGTCTGACGCTGTAATCTGTACGGTTTTCTACCATTTGAAGCCATGACATCAACTCTACCCTTTAGTACGATAGTTGTAGCAGGTCAGGTGCATTCCCTGGGATTCCCGGGCAACATTGGCCAAACATAGCTCTCTTTCCGCTTGCTTTGACAGACCTGGAGCCAGTGATGCCACTTTAGACCCATTCTCAGCACTTATGTACAACCTTAGGAATGTGTCGGTGGTGATGAGATGTCCCAAATATTGAGACACTCTGTAACGCCAGGTAGAAAATGACCAACTTGAGTGCCTGGCTATTGACTAGTCATCAAGCTCACAATGTTATATGTCATATAAATGGCCGATTAGGCCCTGCCTTTTTTGAACATTTTTCAGAGGGTGCCAATTTTGACATAATTAGCACGGGTTTGAGGGCACTTCCGCTGTTCTCATTTGCTCAATTAGGTTTGAAGATATGCTGATTCTAATCAGCCAAAAGAAATTTGCCTCATCCAACCTTTAAACTAAAGTTGGTCTACTGATTGGATGCTTATATTGAAATACGCCTAATACGTCTGCTTTATTAGTATACTTTAGAGGCTTCATACTCGTAGGATTGTACGCGACTGTGTTTCTTTTTATAGCCAGCAATCAGACCGATAACCCAGCAACGTCTCTATCAAGTTTCAAGTTCTCTGCTGGCTAAACTAAATGTATGGAATTGCTCAAAGCGCTCTACTAGTATTAAGTCACACCAAACAACCGTAGGCAGCGATTCCAGTAATGCTGATGATGATTTCCCCCATGATGATAAGCTCCTGGTCACAGAACAGAATAATCCACCTCAGTATATGGTTAAAGCTCGTGACTGTCTGGAACACAAGGCAGCAGACTCCGACCTAGTGACTGCCATAAAGGATACCAAGCTTCGTGACCGGGTGCAACGCGTTGTTGAGAACATACAAGTGCAGCAACAATCGTTTACAACGCTGACTAACTTAGTCACCCACTCTGATGGCCTTAAGCTACTTGTCTCACTGGGGGTTGATCTCCGAGAGGTTGAGAAGCGAAAAGGTGCAGCTGACATTGTAGGCCACGCATCTCTGCAAACAATTCAAGGTAAAACCCATAATGCACAACCATTTATATGCTTATATGGGTCGGCAATCAGTCTGCAGTACAAGGCTGAAACCGCGGACAATCTCATTGAGTTCTGATGTCATCAAAGCGAAACAGTTTCGATAGACTTGCATTTTTTTGAAAAAAATAGACAACTTTATAAATTGACTGGACACTAATGTGGAGTTGTTTGCTCTTCATTATAAAGAAACACTCGTGATGTAATGGTAGTGATTCCTGCCACTTAGCCTTTAAGGGTTGGATGACGACTCAAATCTTTTGGCTCATCAGAATCAGCGTGTCTCCAAACCTACCTGAGTCAAATTACAGTGCAATAGGCACAGCAAAAGTGCCCTTAAAGGTTGAATGACGAGGCAAATTTTTTTTGGCTGATCAGAATCAGCATGTCTCGAAACCTACCTGAGTCAAGTTACAGTGCAATAGACACAGCAGAAGTGTCCTTAAATCTGTGCTAAAGATGGCAAAATTGGCACCCTCTGAAAAAACGGTTTTAAAAGGGCGGA
>Ga0224501_10002537_pt1 | contig 14382 bp, 11 predicted proteins | sample SF_Oct11_sed_USG_4_FD_169105 | JGI IMG/M metagenome (GOLD analysis project Ga0224501, IMG submission 169105) | Sediment microbial communities from San Francisco Bay, California, United States - SF_Oct11_sed_USGS_8_1 | ecosystem: Environmental > Aquatic > Marine > Sediment | place: USA...
TCAAATCCCGCCCCCGGCACCAATAGAGCTTTGGCGTTTTACCAGAACCCGCCTTTGGTAGTTACTTTTATCTCTGCTTCTAGTGATCCAAGCCCAGCCGTTGCAAACGTAAAGTTGTAGTGTTCGCTGGGTAGTTCTATCCATCCGCTTTTGTAAGTGGTTTGGCCTCCTTGATGGGCAGTGTGGCTCCAGATGGTTTCATCTTGAAGAATGATGTTTGCAGCCCATAATGCTGTGCCGCTACTGACGATTACTTCTACTTGCGCCCATCCATGTAACAGTGGCATGTCGAACTCTTTGTGTTCCACGTTTGCTCCTATCGTGAAGGCCACTGGAAAGCTGACCACCGTTTTGGGATATGTAAGTGCCGCATATACACCCAGAGCCACCACTACAAGCACAGCGATTAAAACAACTGCTCTCAAAGTCTTCGTTTTCCCGGAACTTTTTTCCATCAATACCAGCACCTTATAGTCTGAAATTTTGAAATCCGAATCTTAAAGTGTTTTATGAATTCTGCGTAAATCTTCTACGTCAACTTTCTGGGCACTAAAATTGGATTTCAAAGACTGGCGTCACATGTTAATCATTAAAACGAAGTTCTTTTCTTTGTCTTTTTTCGTTTTCTTGTCGCTTGGCTAAGGTTTCGAATGGTCTTTTGAAAGACTTCCCTTTGTTTGGTCAGAATCTCAACAGAGTTTGCGAGTTCCTCCCTTTGAACACGCAGGTTATTTGCTTCCTCTTGAAGCTGCGAGATTTTACGTCTAGATTTCTTCGTCTCCTTTCTTAGCTCTGCAACCTCTTTTCTAAGCGTTTCTACTTCGCTAGTCAAGATTTTCACCTGCTCCTTTAACTCATCCCTCTGCCTCTGCAACTCTTCGTACTTGGACCTCCGAACTAGACCGAAAGCCACGGAATTTCCTCTCCAACAGTAAACACGCAGTGTTTAAGAGATAGAAATATTAAGAAATCGATGTTCATGATAAGATTACTGGTTTCAATCTCCGTCGAGGCTTCTTAGCCTTTGAACGGGGCCGTCGGCTAGCATGGTCTAGGCTCTGAGACTTGGGCTCTCGGGACCCCGGTTCGAATCCGGGCGGCCCCACCAATTATCCTTTTCCGATGCTTCTCGGCAATCATCTACTGGATTAGAAGTTTATAGGCGCCTTATTGCCTAGTTAAGGCCGTTTTCACAGTATCGTGGAAATTGTAAACGTATACTTCGATAGTGGTTTAACCCAAGCAACCCTCGTCTTGTTTAGCGAAACACTAACCAAGTGAGATACTATCTAAGAAAGCTCATTTATTTCCGCTATTTATGAGATGACAGGCAACAAAGTGTTCTTTTTCAACTTCTGTTATCCGCGGTTCCTTTTTGGAGCATTCATCTTTTCTGTAGGGGCATCGTGGATGAAACCTGCATCCTGTCGGTATGTTGATTGCGGATGGAACCTCCCCCGTAAGCTCTATCCTTTTCCTCTTCCGTTTAGGATTTGGGACTGGAATTGCAGACAGCAAAGCTTGTGTATACGGATGCATGGGGTTCGAGAAAAGCGATTCTTTATGTCCCATTTCTATTATTTTTCCTAGATACATAATGGCTATTCTATCCGATATGTATTTGGCGACCGCTAGGTCATGTGTGATGAATAGATAGGTTAATCCAAGCTCTTTTCTAAAACTTAGCATAAGGTCAATGAGTGTTATTCTGAGGGACACGTCAATCATGGAGACTGGTTCATCCGCCACTATGAATTCTGGTTTCAAGATGATTGATCTTGCGAGGGCGACGCGTTGTCTTTGGCCGCCGCTTAGTTGATGCGGAAATAAATTGATGAATTGGTCAGGAGGTGTTAATTCCACCTTCTCAAGCACTTCTAGAACCATTTTCTTCTTTTCCTCGCCTTTCGCTAGGCCATGAACTTCAAGTGGATGACCAACAGCGTCAACTACTTTCATTCGCGGGCTAAGCGATGCATAAGGGTCTTGGAAGATGATTTGCATTTTTCTCCTGAGCAGTCTAAGTTTCTCACCTTTCAGTTTTGTGATGTCTACTCCATTGAAACAGATTTCACCTGCTGTGGGTTCAAGGAGCCTTACGACAAGCCTGCCGGTTGTCGTTTTTCCACATCCACTTTCCCCAACTAGAGTGAATATTTCCCTCGTCTTCACTGAGAAAGTTATGTCGTCAACAGCCTTGACGTAACTCTTTTTTCTAACAAATAATTGCTCAAGAAAACTTTTCTGAACCGGAAAGTACTTCCCCAAATGCTCAACTTTTACAATTTCACTCAACTTTTGTCCCTTCTTTGTGGTATCTGAAACATCTGACAAAGTGGTTATGTCCGATATCGACCAAAGGAGTTTCTTTTGTTCGGCATATTTCCATGACGTGACTGCAACGAGGCCAAAAACGACAGCCTTTGGGGGGATTAAGCATGTTTGGTGGCGACCCTAGAATTGCCGCCAGTTTCTGATCAGCCAACTCAACGTTTGGGATGCTTTGCAAAAGTCCCCGCGTATAGGGGTGTCTCGGGTTTCTGTGCAGTTCCACGCTGCTTGCATATTCTAATATGCGACCAGCATACATAACGATTATCTTGTCGCATCTTTCCAAGATTATACTTAGATCGTGCGATATCAGGATAAGGGCCATCCCGTATATTTTACGTAAGTTTTCCAATAGGTCAAGTATTTTTGCTTGAACTATCACGTCTAGAGCTGTAGTTGGCTCGTCAGCTATTACCAAGTCAGGGTTTAGGGCTATTGCCAAACCTATCATTATACGTTGTCTCATTCCACCGCTGAACTGATGGGGGTAGTCGTTTATGCGTTCAGGCAAGATTCCCAAATCCTTTAGTATAGTCTTAGTGCGTTCAAACGCCTCCTCTTTACTGGTGTTAGCCTCATGGGTACGTATTAATTCGGTAGAATGTGCGCTGATCTTTTTAACAGGGTTCAGAGAGGTCATGGGGTCTTGGAAGATGTAAGCAACTTTTCGACCTCTAATTGAGCGCATCCTAGGCTCTGGTAGTTCTAGAATGTCTGTTTGGTCGATTTTTATATGACCCTTCACTATGACGCCTGGATAGGGAACAAGTCGTATTATAGAAAGCCCAAGTGTGGATTTTCCCGATCCAGATTCACCGGCTAATCCTAATGTTTTACCTTTTTCCAAGGAGAAGGACACATCTTCAACAGCGCGGATCGTTCCTCTACTAGTCCGGTAGTCAACAGTTAATGAGTCAACTTCTAACAAAGGCAATTTTGCCACCTCAACGCTGAAGCTTCGGATTCAGCAATTCGCTCAGTCCCTCTCCAACAAGTGTGAACCCAAGTGCAAGAAGGACTACCATGAGTCCTGGGAAAGTAATCACCCACCATGTACCACTTGGAAGAAGCGCTCTTCCATCCGTCAGGTCCCACCCCCAGTCAGGGATGTCCTTTGTAACTCCCAAACCGATAAAGGTCAAACCGGCAGCTGTCAGGACTGCGTCTGCAAAATTTATCGTGGCTATCACAACTACTGAGGGAATAACATTTGGAAAAATGTAACGGAAAAGTATTGTGTACCATTTTGCACCAGCCCCTCGAGCGGCCTCCACATAGGTTAACTCTTTTATGCTTAAAACTTGGCTTCGAACAACTCTGAAGTATGATGGGATGTAAACGACAGCTATTGATAGAGCCATGTTGACGACGCCGGGGCCTAACACGGCAGCTATGGCAATTGCTATAACCAATCCTGGAAACGCGTAAATGGCGTCTATCACTAGGGAGCATGCTCTGTCAAAGATGCCGCCCACATAGGATGAGAATAGACCTAGAGGCACGCCTATAAGAAAGCAGACGAGAACCGAAAGGGCTGAAATTTGAAGCATAACTGATCCACCCCATAAAATTCTGCTCAGCATGTCTTGGCCGAGATGGTTTGTGCCCATGGGGAACTGCGAACTGGGAGGGGCCCTTATTGGACCAACATTTATTGCGTTTGGGTCGTGTGGTGATATCCAAGGAGCAATTGCTGTCATAATAACTAAGGCTAAGGCGATTACTATTCCGAGAATAACCATCCATCCTGATGGGCCCTTTTTAGCCATGAAAGTCGGTCCAGATATTAAACGTGCGAGAATACTTCGCTTGATTTTCACTTTGCTCATTGAGTTTCCTCACTAAAGTCTTATCCTTGGGTCAAGGTATGCGTACAGAATATCTACAACAAGGCTTACTAGTGTGACAAATAAGCCAAACATGACCACGGCGCCCTGAATGGCTGTATAGTCTCTGAAGTTGATTCTGTCGACTACGTATCTTCCCAGTCCCGGCCATGAAAACGTTGTTTCCGTTAGGATTGCTCCCCCCAAGAGTATAGCAAACTGTAATCCTATCATTGTAACGATTGGCAGTAAGGCATTTCTTAACGCATAACCGTAAGTTACTGTACTTTCTTTTAGCCCCCTTGCCTTTGCAGCTGTAACAAAGTCAAGCCGTAGAGTTTCAAGCATGTTGGTTCTAGTCATTCTAATAAACATGCCTGAAAGGATAAGTCCAAGCGTTAAAGAAGGTAGAAGAAGAGCCTTTGATGATTCAAAAAACTTGAAGAGGTTCCCCTCGAGAAGGCTGTCAAGAGTGTATAAGCCTGTTAGGGTAGCAGGGGCATCCACCGCGGGATTAAGGCGTAGGCCTGTTGGAAGCCAGCGAAGGTAGACTCCGAATATCAATTGGAAGATCATGCCAAGTAGGAAGATTGGGACAGCGTAGGTAACGGTTCCGAAACCTCTTATTAGGTGGTCCAGGATGGAGTTGTATGACTTGGATGATGTTACGCCAAGTAATATTCCAATGATGGATGCTATTATCATGGAGTAGATGGCAAGTTCAAGTGTGGCTGGGAACGCAGAAAATATTTGTCCTCCAACTTCTTCGAAGGTTTGCATAGATTTTCCTAAGTTAGGGTACCCATGCTCTAAGAGGTATTCAATGTTCACAAGACCACCAAGGTAGTCTACATATTGCGCCCATAATGGTTTATCCATCCCTAAGACGCGCCTCATCGCCTCCATCTGCTCAGGAGTTGCCTTCTTTTCAAAATGGAGTGAGACAGGGTCACCGGGTAAAACGCGCATTACTAAGAAGACCATGGAAAGCAGCAATAGGAGTGTGGGTATCGTGAGCAGTATTCTTGTTATGATATATGAGCGGAGGCCCATGAAACTTCTACTCTCTATTATAGCTTATTATTTCGTAACAAAAAAAGAAAGAGGGGAAATAAGGCTTACTATTCTCCGATGTATATCAGCCAGTATCGCATATCCTGTGTGATGTCCAAGACGATGCCGAAGACATCAGGTTTCGTTACAGCCCAAGCGGTACTTACATAGATTGGGACAACAGAACACTGTTCCACAGCGATATCGTCAATTTGAGCGTAAAGCTGGTCTCTAAGCGTTGTGTTTGTTGTGGATCGTGCTTCATCGAAGAAGACAACTTGTTGCAAGTAAGCAGAGTAAGAGGGGTTGGGTAAACCATTGAGGGTTTCATTGTAGTAGTTGGTGTGGATCCATGAAGCCCAGTAAAGGAACGAATAGTCATCTGGATCCACGTAGTCTGGATACCAACCGTAGACGTAAACATCCATTATCTCGTCGTCTCTAGCCTTCTTGTAGGCGGCCCAGTCTCTAGACACCAGCGTCACGTCCATAACGCCGCTTGCTTCAAATGCCTGCTTGTAGACTAGAGCTTGTTCAGCGCTCATAGGATAGTGCCCTGAGGATTCGTACCATAAGTCAAATTTCAGTTTGTTAGCTTCATTGTATCCTACCTCAGCGAGTAGGCTTTTGGTGAGAGTGTAGTTTGCGTCTCCAAGCTTCTGGAAGGCTTCCGTGTGTCCTAACATGCCTGGGGGGATTAGGCTGTACAAGGGTTCGGATAAATTAAGGAAGACTGTTGAGCAAACAGTTGGCCTGTCTAACGCAGCCGTAACCGCCCTCCTCACCCTTGTATCGTTGAATGGCTCGTGCGCGCACTGGAAGCAAAGATATTGAATGAAAGCACCCGTGCCCCACCAAACCTTAACATTCGGTTTGCCTTCCAAGTCAAGCACGTCCGTTGGACTGATGTGTCTGAACGCCATGTCCACATCGCCAGCTTCCACAGCCAGCCGAAGTGTTGGGGCGTCGCTGTAAAACCTGAATATTACGTGTTCTGTTTTTGCAGGTTCGCCGGTGGCATTCCAGTAGAAGGGATTTGCGTCTAGTTTGATCTCGATGTCTCTTCCAGCCACCCGCTTCCATTCTGATAGGAAGTATGGACCGACAAATGCAACTGGTGTGCTTGCTCGTGGGTCTCCTGCTGTATAGTTTACCTGCGCTATGGGGGCGTATTCTGGGTTGACAATGGCCGATGCTCTGCATGATGCAATTCCCAGGAATGGGCTGAAGGGATCGTTCAGGTGGAACCTGACCTTATACGTGTCGAGGACTTCTGTACTGTTTATGATGGAGTCATAGCCGAGCCCTGCTGGTGCACCTTCTGGAATACTGGGTATAAGTTCAATGGCTCTATCAAAACTATACTTGACGTGTGTGGCGTTAAATTCTGTGCCATCCCAAAATATCACGCCTTGCCTTAAGTTGAAATCCCAAACGTCTAAATCTTCGCTGGCGTTCCAGCTTACCGCTAACGCTGGGAGATAATCAAGTCCCGTTTCGGATCCAGGTTTAACCTCGACCAGGGTGCCAGCTATTTGCTGTAGTATGGACCATCCGAAGTAATCATATGCTTGGGCCGGGTCGAGAGTAAGTTCAACGGAGTCTGTTGTTCCTACAATCAAAGTCTTCTCTGCCAACGTCATCTTTGTCAAGGCAGCCCTTAGTGATGCTAAACTTGCCTCCAAGGCTGCTATTGTATCTGCGTATTCCCCAACAGTCTCTGCTAGATCTGCCATTATACTTGCAAGGTCTCCTACTGATGATGTTAGATTTGTCATGCTATCCGCCAGTGTGGATACGTCACTTTGCGTTGAAGATACACCGCTCATAACGCTAGTCGTGTAGACCATTGTACCGCTCGAAACGATAATTCCTATTAGAACCAAAACAACTATCGCAGTTTCCATTTTTTCCGGCATTTTATGTTTCACCTTTTTATAAAAGCACACTATCTTTGATAGTTTAGGTTATTTAAAACTTGTCTTATACGCGCGCATAAAGTCTATCCTCACAGCGCTTGAGTACCTGGGATAACCCGAGGATACGAGCTCGCGTTATTTTGCTACTCTACTCATTTTGATTGTTTTCTTGCTTCTGTAATTAGGTCTGTCAGAGCCGCGAAGGCTTTGCTTACGTCTTTCATGCCCAACACTATGATTGTGTCTGTGAAGCAGCTCATGGTTTCTTCTATGTTAATGTGTCTCCTTGAAACCGTATTATAAAAAGCTAACACACATCCGGGTGTGTGGATTATTTCGTCTGAACTGCGAAGGATAATAGTTGCTAGATTCTGTTTCTTGTCTAAAACATCCTTTTCCCGAAACATGGAGCAGATTTCATCGAACAATTTTTGATCGAACACCAACGTAATTGCAGACATGCCCTCTATGACTTGGAAAAATTCTTCTGGAAAATCAACTAGGGTTTTTCTAATTTTCTCAAAATTTCTTTTCGTTTTCTCAACAGAAACTTTAGCCACATCGGTTCTGATGTTTATGACACTTCCTGCAACAACTTTCGCTATTCTACCTCGCAATGGTTTGTAGCCTGCCTTCGTTCGCTTAACTGAAGTTATCAGGCTTTCAAGGTTGACGTGCCGACCTAGAATTTCTTCCACCTTTGGCTTCAACATCCTCGCTATGGCGCTGTAGTTGCCGTAGTCCCTCTGCAAAGCGTCTTGCAGTGAGAGGTCACCGTCTATCAGGTTCTGCACGATTTTGGAAACTGAGTTGACCATTTTCGGTCACTTTTGCACAATTTCTTATTATATTGACCAAAAACAATATAAGACTTTCGCGAAGTAACATGGCTGAAACTGGGAGGAAAAATGAAGGACACGATCTTATTAGCCTACTCCGGTGGACTAGACACATCCGTATTGATAAAATGGCTACAAGAAAAATATGATGTGGACTTGATAACAGTAACCCTAGACGTGGGGCAACAAAACGATTTAAAAGAAATTGAAGAGAAGGCAAAAAGTCTCGGAGTTAAAAAGCATTACTCAATAGACGCCAAAGAAGAGTTTGTTACCAACCACGTTTTTCCAGCCATAAAGGCAAACGCCCTCTACGAAGGAAAATACCCCGTGAGCACCGCGTTGGCACGCCCACTAATTGCATCAAAAATCGTTGAAATCGCCGAGAAAGAAGGAGCAACAACCGTTGCCCATGGATGCACCGGAAAGGGCAACGACCAAGTTCGTTTCGACGTGACAATTAAGGCTCTTGCTCCGAATCTGAAAGTAATGGCTCCAGTTCGGGAGTGGGGATTAACAAGAGACGAAGAAATGAAGTTTGCAAAGGCAAACGGAATCCAAATATCTTGTCTATCCAATCCCTACAGCATAGACCAAAATCTATGGGGCAGATCAATAGAGTGCGGACCCCTAGAAAATCCAGAACAAGAACCGCCGGAAGAGGTTTTTGAATGGACGGTTCCCCCTGAAAAGGCACCCGACAAACCCGAATACCTCACCATCAAATTCGAATACGGCGTCCCATGCGCCATGAACGGAGAGAACCTACACCCCGTAACCTTAATCCAGACACTAAACAAGATCGCTGGAAAACATGGAGTTGGACGCATCGACCACATGGAGGACCGGCTAGTAGGAATCAAATCAAGGGAAGTCTACGAATGTCCAGCTGCCACGGTTCTTCTGGAAGCCCACAAAGACCTAGAGAAAATGGTTCTAACACGCCACGAGGTCTTGTTTAAACAGCAGATTGACGCTCAATGGACGTTCTTAGTCTATACGGGCTTGTGGATGGACCCGCTGAGGGAAGACCTTGAAGCCTTCATTGACAAGACTCAGGAGTGCGTATGCGGCGAGGTCAAAGTGAAACTGTATAAGGGAGGAGTTCAAGTTGTCGGACGCTCCTCACCCATGTCCCTTTACGACCTAAACCTAGCAACGTATGACATTCAAACCACCTTCAACCAGTCCTATTCTGAAGGCTTCATCGAGCTTTGGGGACTACCCACAAGAGTATCTAACATTTTGAAAACGAAAACAAAGAAAACCTAGAGAGTGGTTGAGACGTCTCGGCTTCTACGGGGAGGAAGACTAACTTCTGTGAGAAAGGATGTGGTGAAATTCACTTCTTCCATTAAAAGCGATAAGAAGTTGTTGAAGCCAGTAATCAAGATTAACGAAGCCCATGTGGCCATGTTGATGGAACAGAAAATTATCGAGTGGTCTAATGGGGTCAAACTTCTTCAGGCTTTAAGCGAACTGGAATCCAAGATGAAATTGAAGCCCTCCCTTGAAGATGTTCACGTAGCCGTTGAAGAAGAAGTCAACAAGAAAGTTGGTCCGGAAATAGGCGGAAACTTGCACGTCGCAAAAAGTAGGAATGATCAGGTGTCGACAGCCATTAGGATGGAACTCCGCCAAAATCTACTCGATCTTATGATTTCAGTGATAAAACTGCAAGAAACTTTAACCAAACTAGCTGAGAAACACGTTAGAACGGTTGTTCCAGGATACACGCATCTGCATCCAGCCCAACCCGTAACCTTCGCCCATTATCTCCTATCCTACGTGGACATGTTAAATAGAGACCTACGCAGGCTAGTGGAAAGCTACCAACGAGTCAATCTGTGTCCCATGGGCGCAGGGGCATTAGCAACCTCAAGTTTTCCAATAAACCGCGACAGAATAGCTGAACTGATAGGTTTCAGTGGAGTCCTCGAGAATTCCATCGACGCTGTAAGTAGTCGAGACTTTGTTTTAGAAATCATGGCAGACCTTACAATAATCGCCGTGGATGTTAGCCGATTGGTCGAAGATCTGATCCTTTGGAGTTCCCCTGATTTTGGGATAATCGAGCTTCCTGACCGTTTTTCGTTCACCAGCAGCATAATGCCGCAAAAAAAGAATCCAGATGTTCTCGAGGTTATCCGTGCGAAGATGAGTCACGTCTTCGGCAACTTTTTGACGTCTGCAATCACAATGAAGGCGCTGCCATCCAGTTACAACATGGACTTCCAAGAAATTACTCCTCGGCTTTGGGAATCTCTAGAAAATGTCACCAGTTCGTTGGATATGCTTTCAAAACTCGTCGCAAACTTAAAGGTATTCAAAAACGTTTTCAGTAAACCCCTCCTCAGCTTCTCAACTTCAACGGAACTGGCTAATACGCTCGTTCGAAAGTATAAGGTTCCATTTAGAACAGCGCACAAAATAGTTGGTTCGCTTATCAGAATCTTGACAGAGGAGAAATTAACTTTCTCTGACGTGACACCGGAATTACTACGAAAAGTTATCCAAGATTCCTCGGGTCTCTCGTTGAACATCAACGCAAAAGACATACACGAATCCACTGACCCCTTGAAATTCGTTGAAAGCCACAAAGCCAGAGGAGGTCCATCTCCAACAGAAGTCAAAAGAATGCTCAAAGTTCGAAAACAGTGGACGGCTCTGTCAAAGTCAAATTTGTCAAAGAAAAAACTCGAACTGAACGAAGCTGATGACCGACTGCAATCTCTAGTCCAGTCTTATTCATCTTCAGACAACGCGAGCATCATAAAGCTTAAAAATTCAAAGATATAAGTAGGATAGGGCTTTGGAGGCACATCTTAATTCTCTGAAACCCGGAAAAGCTGTTCTAGTTTTGGAAGATGGTTCCCATTTTTTCGGTCATGGCTTTGGGGCGGTAAAGAAGGTCTCAGGCGAAATCGTCTTTTCAACTTCCATGGTTGGGTACCCCGAAGCACTGACAGACCCGTCCTATAAAGGCCAGATCTTAACGTTAACCTACCCTCTTATTGGTAATTATGGGGTTCCACCATACGACCTTGAACTAGGCATTCCACGATATTTTGAGTCTGAAAGCATCAAGGTAACAGGCCTCGTTATCCACGAATTATGCAAGAAGCCTTACCACTGGGCATCCACCAAAACCTTGGAAGAATGGCTCAAAAATGAAAACGTTCTAGGCATATACGGAATCGACACCCGGAAGCTCGCAAAGAAACTCAGAGTCAAAGGCGTCATGCTCGGAATTTTGCAGGTGTGCGAAGAGGGAGAAGAGCCTAACCTTGAAAAACTTTTGAAAGAAGTGGACACGGTTCCAGATCCAAACTTAAGAGACTTGGTCGGAGAGGTAACAGTCAAAGAGCCTGTTCATCATGAAGTTGGAGGAAGCAAAGTAGCTGCTTTGATTGACTGCGGCGCCAAATACAACATTGTACGAAGCCTCCTGAAACGTGGAATCAACGTCGTAAGAGTGCCCTACAATTTTTCGGCGAAGGAAATCTTGGAATATGACCCGACCTGTGTGGTAATAAGCAACGGCCCCGGCGATCCGAAAAAATGCGCTAAAACCATAGAGTGCGTCCGAGAGCTGGTTGAGGAAGACGTTCCCGTAATGGGGGTATGCTTGGGAGTTCAGATTTTGGCGTTGGCTATGGGCGGAAACACTCTTAAACTAAAGTATGGACACAGGTCTCAAAATCAACCCGTGCTTAATCTGGAAACAGGCAGATGTTACATCACAACCCAGAATCATGGATACGCTGTAAACTCAAACTCTCTAAAAGGAACCAATCTAGACGTATTGTTCCTTAACGCCAATGACAAAACAGTTGAAGGAATAAAACACAAGAGCAAACCAGCCTTAGCTCTTCAGTGGCATCCCGAAGCCGCGCCCGGTCCATACGATACGGAGTTTCTGTTTGACGAATTTTTGAAACTCGGGGGATGCCTGTAAATGCCAAAATTTGAGTGGATACGCAAGGTTTTGGTGCTTGGCAGCGGTGCCATAAAGATTGGAGAAGCCGCTGAGTTTGATTACTCTGGAAGCCAGTGTCTCAAAGCCCTAAGAGAAGAGGGCATAGAAACCGTCTTAATCAATCCCAACATAGCCACAATCCAGACCGACCCCCGTTTAGCAGGAAAAGTGTACCTCTTACCCGTCACACCAGAATACGTCGAAAAAGTCATTGAAAAAGAAAAGCCTGACGTAATTCTCTTAGGATTCGGGGGCCAAACAGCCCTAAACTGCGGAGTTCAGCTTGCAAAAAGAGGCATCCTCAAGAAACATAACGTTAAAGTTTTGGGTACACCAATCCAAGCGATAGAAGACACTGAAGACAGAGAATTCTTCAAGCAAGCAATGATTCGGACATACATTCCGGTTCCTAGAAGTAAATCTGCCACCGCCGTTCAGGAAGCCATCAAGGCTGCTAAGGAAATAGGGTACCCCGTAATCGTTCGAGTGGCGTATATTCTAGGCGGTAAAGGTTCTGGTGTAGCACATAACGAGAGCGAATTAAAAGAAATAGTCAATCGAGCCTTAGCCCAGAGCATGATATCGCAGGTGCTAATCGAAGAATACGTGGGCCACTGGAAAGAAATAGAGTTCGAAGTCATGCGAGACTACGCTAACAATTGCCTAGCCGTCTGCAGCATGGAAAACATCGACCCTATGGGAGTTCACACCGGAGACTCCATAGTCGTAGCCCCCGCCCAAACATTGAACAACCGTGAATATCACTTGCTTCGTTTGGCTTCCATAAAGGTCATACAAAGTTTGGGAATAGTTGGCGAGTGCAACATTCAGTGGGCTTTGGATCTAAGATCAGAGGAGCACCGTGCTATTGAAGTGAATGCACGGATGTCGAGAAGCTCTGCGCTTGCAAGCAAGGCGACAGGTTACCCCCTAGCTTACGTAGCAACCAAACTGGCGATTGGTTATCTGCTTCCCGAATTGATTAATATGGTTACAGGAGTTACGACCGCTTGCTTTGAACCAGCCCTAGACTATGTCGTAGTCAAGTTTCCAAGGTGGGATCTACAGAAATTCAGGAATGTTGACAGGCATATTGGTCCACAGATGAAGTCTGTTGGAGAAGTCATGGCTATTGGGAGATGCCTTGAGGAAACGCTACAGAAAGCGGTTCGCATGCTAGACATTGGAAAAGTAGGATTGGTTTGTAATTCTGAGGACGAAGACTATGAATCAGCAGAGATGATAAAAGACGTCTTAGCCAACCCCACAGATGAAAGACTTTTCAAGATAGTGAAAGCCCTGAAAAAGGACATTTCAATCGAAGAGATTTATCAACTAAGCGGCGTTGACCCCTTCTTTCTGCACAAAATTGAAAACGTCGTCAACACGGAAAAGAAACTACGCTCTATGAATCTAGACGACGAGGGCATCCTAGAAACGATTAAAGAGGCAAAGCGTCTCGGATTTTCAGATAAGCAGATTGCAATTTGCCTCGAAACAGACGAAATGACAATACGAAAACTGAGAAAAGAAGCGAACATAGTTCCCGTGGTTAAGCAGATAGACACCCTCGCAGCCGAATGGCCGGCTAAAACAAATTATCTTTACCTAACATACGGCGGAGACGAAGACGACATAGATTTTCACTCGGGTAAAAGCAAAGTCATGGTTCTTGGAGCCGGCGTTTTCAGGATAGGGTCAAGCGTTGAATTTGACTGGTGCGGGGTCAATACGATTTGGGCCCTCAAAAATAACGGCGTTGAAGAAGCCATAATGGTCAACTATAACCCTGAAACGGTTTCAACGGATTATGACATGTCTGATAAGCTGTATTTTGAAGAGTTGACCTTGGAGAGAATTTTAGACATATACGATAAGGAAAATCCCTTCGGCGTCGTGACAAGCGTCGGAGGACAGATTCCAAACAACCTAGCCCTAAAGCTAGCCAATTCTGGTGTAAAACTGCTCGGCACATCGGGTCAAAGCATAGACCGTGCAGAAGATCGATCAAAGTTTAGCGCCCTCCTAGACCAGCTTGGAATTCCACAGCCGGAATGGAGTGGACTAACAACAACACGAGATCTCAAAGAGTTCGCTGAAAAAATCGGTTACCCGGTTCTCATTCGCCCAAGCTACGTTTTGTCAGGATCTGCCATGAGAGTCGCCTACGCCGAAGACGAATTAGAGAACTATCTCAAACTGGCAACCAAAGTTTCACGGGAATATCCCGTCGTAATCTCGAAGTTTATAGAAAAAGCTAAGGAAGTTGAGGTTGACGGCGTATCCGACGGCGAAGACATACTAATCGGAGCGATTATTGAACACATTGAAAACGCTGGAGTTCACAGTGGCGACGCGACGATGGGCATTCCAACCCAAACACTACCTAACAGCATACTAAAAACCATTGAAGACTACACTTACAGAATCGTGAA
>Ga0224501_10002538_pt1 | contig 14380 bp, 10 predicted proteins | sample SF_Oct11_sed_USG_4_FD_169105 | JGI IMG/M metagenome (GOLD analysis project Ga0224501, IMG submission 169105) | Sediment microbial communities from San Francisco Bay, California, United States - SF_Oct11_sed_USGS_8_1 | ecosystem: Environmental > Aquatic > Marine > Sediment | place: USA...
TAGGAAGTTGGTCCTTCCATTCATCAAAAACCAACTGAGGGGTGGCGCAGTCCAGACCGAGAACTATAAGCCTCTTCTCCATTTACCTGTCCTTCTCTGGCTTTCTACACATGCTCTGCATCAGTATTTGAGCTACCTCCGGTCGGGTGAACTGTGGAGGTGGCAATTTCCCCTCTTTAAGCATCTCCCGCACCTTGGTGCCGCTGAAGACGATATGGAACTGGCTGTCGTGGGGGCAGGTCTTGATTGAGCCCATGCTGCCGCACTTTTTACAATAAAAGGCGTGGTCGAAGAACAGTGGGGTCACCCCCAGCTCGTAGGGGTCAAACTCCCGGAAGATATAATGAGCATCATAAGGTCCATAAAAGGAGCCCACGCCAGCGTGGTCACGACCCACAATGAAATGTGTGCAACCGTAATTCTTCCTCACTATGGCGTGCCAGATTGCCTCGCGAGGACCTGCATAGCGCATGGCGGCCGGGAATACCGAAAGGACTACTCTGGTGGAAGGATAATAGTTCTCCAGCAGCACCTGATAGCACTTCATCCTTACCTCTGCAGGGATATCGTCTTTCTTGGTCTCACCCATGAGGGGGTGGATCAAAATGGCATCCACTATCTCCAGAGCACACTTCTGCAAGTATTCGTGCGCCCGGTGAATGGGGTTGCGGGTCTGGAAAGCAGCCACCAGCTCCCATCCTTTGGTCTTGAACAACACCCTTGTTTCTATGGGGTCCAGACGGAAGTCATTGAACTTTTTATGCTGGAGACGGTTGATGAGGCTGATCTTCCCTCCGAGGTATATATCGCCTATGCTCTTGAGATAGGCCACCCCCGGGTGCGAGTGGTCGGCAGTGAGGAGAACCTTCTCTGCTTCCTTCTCCTTGTCTACCTTATATTTTTCTTCCAGATGGAGGACACCGAGAAAATGACTTTCATCATCGTAGAGAGCAACTGGAGAGCCCTCCTTGTACTCCTCCCCCGCTCCACTTTTGACAGCAAGGGTGATGGGAATAGTCCAGGGGAGCCCCTTTGCCAGACGCTTGAGGTCGAGGACACTGAGGTAATCTTCTCGGCTCATAAACCCTTCTAAGGGGCTCATGGCACCGGTGGCTATCATCTCCAGATCGCACAACTCCCTCTGGTTTAAAACCAGCCTGGGCATGGAATGCGCGCGTTCTTCTAATTGCTTTTTCTCGCTTCCGGTTACTATGCGGTTGATCAATCTGCCGCCATGGGGTTTTATCATTGGTCTCTCCTTAGTAAGATTTTTTGCTCCTCCTATAAAAAAGAAGGACGAGGCTCACAGTTTCCTTCTCAAATGCTTAACCTAAGATAAGCTTTGCTTAATCCTGAGCTATCTTCCCTCCACCCACGGTTGAATGACAATAAAAAGATAAAAAAACTGCCCACTGTCAGGATTGCTCATTTATTAAGGATTGGAATTCGAAATTGAAGAAGATGTCAAAGGCCTATAATTCATCACCTCTCAAGCTTCTCTCTATCCTTTCAGAGCTATCCCTTCGGGAGCATGGTCTTCTCTCTGCCTTTTGCATTTGGTAAAGGTAGGCCTTATTTATACTGCTTTTCTTTACAGCTAATACACAGCCTTGTCCAGGGCACCGCTTCTAACCTCGCCCTGGAAATCTCTTTGCCGCAGGTGGTGCAAATACCGTATTTCCCATTTTCCAGACGGAGAAGCGCCTCATCAATAGCTCTAATGAGCTTGGCCTCTGTTTCTTTCAGGTGGATGTTGATGACATTGTTACTATTTCTGTCCGACAGGTCAGCCAGGTCCCCTTTTCGGGCTTCGAGACCTTCCTCCCTAAAAGGGTTCCTCTTTATAGACTCCAGCAGCTCCTCTCGCTTTTTGAGTAAAATCTTCTTGTGATGTTGGAGTTGCCTCTTATCCATTCCAATCCCTTTCTTAAAGCTTTCTCTTAGCCTTTTGAGAACCCCTTAGTCATCTGCTTCTTGTCTTACCGCCAAAATTTAGCTACTAACAATAACAGATTTTCCTTTAAAGTTCAAGCAATTTTATTAAAAGGGGCGACCCGCCGGCATAGCCCTCGGTGGAGCAATAACCTCTTGCAGGAGCTGGAAAAAGTTCCCTGCCAGAATCTTCTCGATCTCCTCGTCAGAATACTCCTTCTCCTTTAAGGCTATGGTCAGGCGGAACAGTTGGTCCACATCTTCTATCCCCGTTCCATCGCGCCATAGGGGATAAATGGCTATGCTGTTCAGACCCTCTAACTTCTTCAAATACTCTATCTGCTTGATAAAGACCTCCAGGTCATCGTCAGGTCCCAGAGCAAGGGCTATTATTCCTTTCTTCTCGATGATGGCTTTTACATCCTCCTCGTCTATTTTTGTTCCCTGTCCTTCGTCCAGAACTTTTGCTTTTGAGACCAGTATCGGCTCCTCGGACTCCGCCAGCACCTCCTTCAGTATTCGAGCGGAAAAGTCTTGCAATTTGATGAGCATACCTATCTCGTTCATGGTGTGGATTCCCTTCTTCCCCTCTTCGGTAAGTCCCTTTTTAGGACAAAGCCATACCTCATCGCACTTGCCCAGGGTCAGGAACCTGGCGCCCATTTTATGCGCCATCCGCAGAGTAGCTAAATCACCTTTGATGACCGGCACCCCTCCTATTCCTAACAGGAACGAGGTCTTGGGCACCCGGACATTGCTTCTTACCTGGTTAGGCTCATCAACCACCGCCCCTTTGACATCTTTTCCGCTCATCTTCTGAAAAGCGGAGTCGATCTTGTGGATGAGCAGGTCACCGATGGCGGGAGGCTGGTTGAAGGTGCCAAAATTGATCTCTGCCAGCTGAATATCTACGCCCATATCTACAAACTTCTCGGGCTGTGCGATGGCATCATCCAGGGCGACCGACCTCAGGTTTACCAGATTGGCAATTCGGTAGAGATATCTGGGGAGCCTATCTGCAATAATGAACTCCTTTTCCATATCGGCTACTGCCTCTGTGACGCGATAGACCACCTGACAGGTAACCTCGAGAATCTCGGGCTTGATAAACTGGCTTTCGTCCTCGGGCTGATGATAGTTGGGATGAGACCCGGTGGAGAAGAGGAAGAAAGCCGGCACGCCGCGTGTCAGGAAGGGAGTATGGTCGCTTCCTCCCGGACCCCCGCGGTTGGGAACCAGCTTATCCATCTCCTCCTGGCTGAGGATAGTGGTGATATCTTCCCACATCTCAGGAGCAAAATAGTAGCCACTGAACCTCACCTTCCCATCGCCCAAACCTACCATATCCATATTCAGGTTGAGCACCGTGTTCTCAATAGCCAATACGGGATTCTCGGCGTAATGTTGAGAGCCAAGCAGACCCTGCTCCTCAGCCGCCCAGGCGGCAAATATTATGGTCCTTTTCGGACGCAGACCGTTCAGCATCATCACCCGGGCTACCTCCATCACTACCGCCGTTCCCGAGGCGTTATCGTCCGCCCCATTGTACACTTCCTTGTCGACCGAAACTCCAAGATGGTCCATGTGCGCCCCCAGGACTATCACCTGCTCCTTGAGTTCGGGATGGGTGCCCGTTATCTTGCCGATAACATTTTTGGTCTTTCGCTTCGGGTCGAAGGTTATGCGAGCCTTGAGTTCCACCTTTCTGCCGGTGGAGAAGGACCTGGGCTTCAGCTCCTTATCTATCTCTTCTTGCACTCCAGCTGCCCTTTTGCCCGTTCCTTTAAAGATGAAGTTGAGAACCCTATCGGCGATACCGAAGACCAGAAAATTCTTCCGATAGTCCTCCTCTTTTAATCTCACATAGGCCATGCGCATGGTGGTCTGCCTGGGATTGGGGGCAAAAATGACCGCCCGAGCCCCATGTTCCGCGGCAGTCTTCACCTTATAGCTCGGGGTGGATTCCTCCTCCCACTTGGTGTAATCGTCTTTAGGAGCTCCGCTCAGAATTAACGCTATCTTCCCCTTGACATCTATCCCCTGATATTCGTCAAACCCTTTATCCGGCTTGCTTATTCCGTAACCGACAAAGACCAACTCCCCTTCTACTTTGCCGCCGCCAGAATAACGGGAGATGCTATAATCTTCACTGTACCCGTACTCAAATTCTCTCGTTTTAATAGGGGATATGACCTTCAGACCCACATCCCCATCAACATTAAAAAAGGAAACGGTGAAATGCTGAAAGTAGGTCCCGTTATCCCCGGCCGGCTCAAGACCGAACTCTTTGAACTTTTGAGCAATCCATTCGGCAGCTTTCTCCCCACCAGCAAGCCCACTCTTACGCCCTTGCAGATTGTCCGCAGCTAAGTATTTGATAAAGCTGTGGGCGCTTTTGCCATCGACCTTTTGCTGGGCGATGAGAGGCACAACCGACAGGGAAAGGATAACCAATAAAGTAAATAGATATGACCTTCTTCTCATATCTCTTACCCCCTGATATTTAAAAGGTTACATAAAACAAGATTTCATCCTCCGCAATAGCTCTCCCCTTTATCATAATCATTTAATTTGAAGCTATCCTCAAAGGAAGAAATCCTTCCTTATTTTTAAAGATTCTTATTTTATATCAAAACTTGCTCTCTGTCAAAATATTATTTTCCTTTTGAACTTTCAGTATTCTAATAGATAGGGGTGTATTTAGAGGAAAAGGAACTTTAGAATATCATTTCTGAAGAGCATCCCTTGGTTGGGGGAAGGTGTAAGAGCCTGTAAAGGGCGTTCCTATGCCCCCCGGCTCATTGAGGCGAGGAAATCTTTGTTAGATTTGGCGGCGGAGAGCTTTTCAATTAAGAGTTCCATTGCCTCGGTATTGGGCAGTGGAGACAACACCTTCCTCAATATCCATATGCGATTTAGCTCGTCGGGCTCAAGCAGAAGCTCCTCTTTGCGAGTGCCTGACTTGTTGATCTCAATAGCAGGGAAGAGCCTTTTATCCACCAGCTTCCTGTCAAGATGGATTTCCAGGTTTCCCGTTCCCTTAAACTCTTCAAATATGACATCGTCCATCCGGCTTCCGGTCTCCACCAGGGCAGTGGCAATGATGGTAAGACTCCCTCCCTCCTCTATATTGCGAGCAGCTCCAAAGAACCTCTTCGGCTTCTGCAGGGCATTGGCATCGAGCCCACCGGAGAGGACTTTCCCGCTGGGAGGAATGATAGTGTTGTAAGCCCGCGCCAACCGGGTTATGCTGTCCAGCAGGATGACCACATCCCTCTTATGCTCAACCAATCTCTTCGCCTTTTCCATAACAATTGATGATACATGGGCATGTCGGTTAGCCGGCTCGTCGAAGGTGGAGCTTATCACCTCGCCATCAACCGAGCGGAGCATATCGGTCACCTCCTCGGGTCTTTCATCAATGAGCAGGACTATAAGGATTGCTTCGGGATGATTGGTAGTGATGCTATTGGCGATGGTCTGCAAGAGCATGGTTTTGCCGGTGCGAGGAGCGGCTACAATCAAGGCTCGCTGCCCTTTGCCAATGGGAGTCAAGAGGTCCAGCACCCGGGCGGAGACGTTATCGCGGCCGGTCTCCAGGCGGAATCTCTCGTTGGGATACAGGGGAGTGAGATTGTCGAAGAATATCTTCTCACGGGCAACTTCCGGATTCTCAAAGTTTATGGCTTCCACCTTTATCAGGGCGAAGTAGCGCTCGTTCTCTTTGGGGGTGCGAATCTGTCCGGAGACGGTATCACCGGTGCGGAGGTCGAACTTTCTGATCTGGGAGGGTGAGACATAGATGTCGTCTGGTCCTGGCAGATAGTTGTAATCGGGAGCCCGCAGGAAGCCGAACCCATCAGGAAGAACCTCCAGCACGCCTTCTGCAAAGATGAGCCCATTCTTCTCTGTCTGAGCTTGAAGAATCCGAAAGATAAGCTCCTGCTTCCGCAGCCCAGAGATGCTTTGAATATCCAGCTCTTTGGCTACCTTGGTGAGCTCCGATATGTTTTTCTCCTTAAGTTCAGCTATATTCACTAAATTCGCTCCTTTTACAATGGGGGAATCTATCCCTCGGTTTTTGTTTTATCAAGCTTCCAATTATGGAGAGCTTCTTGTGACTATCATTGTTATTGCGACTCTACTGAAACGCTAGTCAATCTCCATCTCCTCAGTAAGTTCCTTCAGCCTGGCTATTGGTCGTAACTTCAATATTATCGACTTTTCCCTTTTCCCCATTTTTGATATGTCTGCTAAAAAGAGGAATTTACGGGATGAAGCGAGCTCTCTATCCTGATCTTGCGAGGCTTTCTTTTATGGCAACCGGTTCTTCATCCTTAACTGATTTTTATCACTAAAAATGCGATAAACACAACCTTCAGAGCTATAAGATTAAGTTTGCCAGATAGGAATCGGTTACAATCAGTTGGTTAAAGTTGGTGGCGACACCTGGCTTTCTACTACCCCTCTTTTCAGAAGTGCTTTTATCTCCCCCTTGAGGGGGGAGACTGGTCTTTCAAGAGCGAGAGGCAATGCTTCTTCGATTGTCTCCACCAGATATATCTTTAAGCTCTTTTTGATTTCCGCCGGGATTTCCGCCAGTTCCTTTTGGTTTTCTTTAGGTATGACTATGTTGTATATCTCAGAACGATGAGCTGCCAGAACCTTCTCCTTGAGCCCGCCAACAGGGAGGACTTTCCCCCGAAGGGTTATCTCCCCCGTCATGGCAACATCGCTCCTGACAGGGATATCGGTAAGCGCTGATATGAGAGAAATAACCATAGTGATTCCAGCGGAAGGTCCATCTTTAGGGATAGAGCCTTCGGGAATATGGATGTGGATGTCAACCTTGCGGTAAAAATTAGGGTCAATTCCCAATTTGGCTGCATTGGACCTGATATAGCTCAGACCAGCCTGAGCTGATTCCTGCATCACGCCGCCCAATTGCCCGGTGAGAATGAGCTTCCCTCTGCCGCTCATAATAGTTGATTCGGTGGGGAGAATTTCGCCCCCCATCTCTGTCCAGGCCACTCCAAAAGCGAGTCCAGCCTCGTTTTTCTTCTCCGATTTGGGTCGGTGATACTTGGGAACTCCTAAATACTCCTCCACATCTTTGGTAGTAGCTATGGTGAAGCTTTGCTGGTTGTCGGCGATTACCTTTTTGGCGACCTTCCGGCAAATGGAGGCAATCTCTCTTTCCAGGTTCCTCACACCGGCTTCGCGGGTATATTTTTCAATTATATTGACGATAGCCTCATCGGTGAATTCTATCTTCTTTTTTGTCAATCCGTGGGCTTTGAGCTGCTTTTTGAGGAGGAATTTTTTGGCTATCTGAAGCTTCTCTTGCAGGGTGTAGCCAGGCAGCCGTAGTACCTCCATCCTGTCTCGCAGAGCAGGGGGAATAGTATGAAGCACATTGGCAGTGGCAATGAACATTACCTGCGATAGGTCATAGGCAACATCCAGGTAGTGGTCTACAAATCCCTTGTTTTGCTCCGGGTCTAATACCTCCATCAGGGCGGCAGAGGGGTCTCCCCGGAAATCCATGCTCATCTTGTCAACTTCATCCAGAAGGAAGACCGGATTGATGGTGGAGGCTTTTTTCATCATCTGTATGATTTGACCGGGGAAGGCACCGATATAGGTGCGCCGATGCCCCCGGATCTCCGCCTCATCTCTGACCCCCCCTAATGACAGACGCACAAACTTCCTCCCCGTTGCCCGGGCAATAGACGAAGCCAGCGATGACTTCCCTACCCCCGCAGCCCCCACGAAGCATAGGATGGAGCCCTTTATGCTCTTTACCAACTGTCGGACGGCTAAGTATTCGATAATCCGTTCCTTGATCTTTTCAAGTCCGTAATGGTCTTCGTCCAGTATTCTGGCAGCCCGCTTTATATCGCGGTTTTCCCGTGACTTCACACCCCAGGGAGCCGACAACAACCACTCCAGATAGTTTCGGGAAACCGTAGCCTCGGCCGACATTGGGGGCATGGCCTCTAACCTCTCCAACTCCTCTTGCGCCTTCTTATTGGCTTCCTTGGAGAGCTTGGTCTTATCAACCCTCTCACGGAAGGCTTGAATCTCGTTTTGCTTGCCATCTTTCCGGTTAAGCTCCTTCTGGATGGCCTTGAGTTTCTCGTTGAGATAATACTCCTTCTGCGCCTTTTCCATCTGCTTCTTTACCTGTTCGTTGACGCGGCGGTCCACACGGAGCTTGCTTATTTCTATCTCTAAGAGCTCTATTAATTTCTCCAATTGCTCTTTAGGGTCGAGGGTCTCCAACAACTGCTGCTTCTCCTTCACCTTCACCATGGTATGAGCGGCTATGGTGTCTGCCAGGCGGCTGGGGTTGTCGACCCTGATAGTGGAGACCAGAGCTTCGTAGGTGATGTTGCGGCTGAGCTTGATGTACTTCTCAAACAGGGCTACTGCTTCTTGCATCAGGTCTTCCATCTCGGGGTTAAGCTCTACTGTTATGGGCAAAGGTCTGATAATTACCTCGGTGAAGCTTCCTTTTTTGATCTTTAAATCGACCACCTGCGCTCTCTCAATCCCTTCTACCAGAACTTTCATATTCCCGCTGGAAAGCTTCTGATTCTGAATAACATTGGAGATAGTCCCTACCCGATAGATCTCCTCTGAGGTAGGAATGTCAACGGAGGCATCCTTCTGGGCTGCCAGAAATATTCTTCCCCCATGAAGCAGAGCATGATCGAGGGCTTTGATAGAATTCTGTCTCCCCACTACGAAGGGAACTATCATATGGGGAAAGACAACGATGTCCCGTAATGGTAAAAGGGGCAGGGTCTCTAAGATTTCAGGGGAATTTTTATGGGAGTTTACGAGCATATCTTCGCTTCCTCAATTAAGTTTAGTTCCTTATTTAATATAGGGCAGAGATCATAAATTATCCAGCCTTTTTTTCGATGAGGGTAATGGGGTTCTCCTCGTTCTCCACCACTTTTTTGGTTATGATGCATTCTTTGATCTTGGCCATAGAAGGAAGCTGGTACATAATCTCCAGCATAAACTCCTCTACAATCGCCCTCAACCCCCTGGCGCCTACTTTTCGCTTAAGGGCTAATCCGGCGATGCAATCAAGGGCATCATCAGTGAAATGGAGGCTTACGCCCTCAAATTCAAATAGCTTTTTATACTGTCTTGTAAGGGCGTTTTTCGGCTCGGTTAGTATACGACGAAGGGCATCTTTGTCCAGTTCGTCAAACAAACCAATGACCGGCAGCCGCCCCACAAACTCGGGAATAAGCCCGTATTTGATAAGGTCGGCAGGCATCACCTTTTCCAGAAGCCTCCCCACGCTCTCATCTCGGCGTGATTTAATCTTCGCTCCAAAGCCGACCGCTGACTCACCAATGCGGTTCTGAATAAGTTTATCCAGACCGACAAATGCGCCCCCACAGAGGAAAAGGATATTGGTGGTGTCAATCTGATAGAACTCCTGATGTGGATGCTTCCTCCCACCCTGCGGAGGGACATTAGCTACCACACCTTCTAATATCTTAAGCAGGGCTTGCTGCACCCCTTCGCCTGATACATCGCGAGTTATGGAGGGATTTTCGTCCTTACGGCTTATTTTATCAATCTCGTCAATATAGATGATTCCCCTCTCCGCCTTTTCTATATCGAAGCCTGATGCTTGAAAGAGCTTGAGGATGATGTTCTCCACATCCTCACCCACATAGCCAGCCTCGGTCAGGGTGGTGGCATCGGCTATAGCAAAGGGCACCCGCAGGTAGCGAGCTAAGGTTTGCGCCATAAGAGTCTTACCCGTGCCAGTGGGCCCGATGAAGAGGATGTTGCTCTTGGTAAGCTCTACATCGTCCACTTGCTGGCGTTTGAGCTCTATCCTTTTGTAATGATTGTAGACGGCTACCGAGATCTTCTTCTTCGCCTGTTCCTGCCCGATAATATACTGGTCTAAAAAAGACTTTATCTCCGCAGGCTTCGGCAGGGTGGGAAGAGGTCGGCTGCGGTCTATCTTCCGCTCTTCAGTGATAATATCGCCGCATACCTCAACGCACTCGTCGCAGATATAAACATCAGGTCCTGCAATAAGCTTCTTTACCTCGTTCTGAGTCTTATTGCAAAAGGAACAACGCAATGCAGGACTGTAGCCTCTGCTTCTGACCATTATTAAGTTTTCCCTCTCCTACCTTGTGTTAAAAGATGTAACCACCCTTTCCGGGGAGAAAAGCAAAGCGGCATCCTGCTAATCTTTATGTTTGGTTATCACCTCGTCTATTATACCGTATTCTTTTCCTTGCTCGGCAGTCATTATGAAATCCCTGTCGGTATCCTGCCTGATTTTACCAATCGTCTGACCGGTATGAACAGTGAGAATCTCGTTCAGCCGATCCCGGGTTCTCAAAATCTCTTTCGCCTGGATGTCAATGTCGGTAGCCTGACCTGAGAAGCCACCATAAGGCTGATGAATGATAATGCGGGAATTGGGCAGGGCGTATCTTTTCCCCTTGGCACCAGCAGCTAAAATGACGGCTGCCATACTGGCTGCTTGCCCAATACAGATGGCAGAAACATCAGGTTTGACAAATTGCATAGTATCGTAAATAGCCAGCCCGGGGGCAACTAATCCGCCGGGGCTGTTGATGTAGAGGGAGATATCCTTTTCGGGGTCGTCGGCTTCCAAAAAGAGGAGTTGAGCAATTACCAGATTGGCTATCGCATCGTCAATGGCAGTGCCGATGAAGATTATGTTATCTTTAAGCAAACGGGAAAAAATGTCATAAGCCCGTTCTCCGCGGCTGGTTTGCTCTATCACCATCGGAATAAGGTGCATCTATTTTTCCCCCTTGTTTACAATTATAGCCTTTTTTTTCAAAAAGTCAACTGTCTTCAAGAAAATGAGCTGGTTTTTAAGTTCTTCCATCCTGCCCTCTTTCTGCAGCCAGCCTTTAATATAAGCTACCGACTTGTTGTTTTCAGCGGCTATTCTCTCTATTTCGGTCTGCACTTCATCTGGGGTGACCACAATATTCTCTTGATGGGCAATCTGCTCTACAATGAGCCATTTCTTAACGCTCTTGATGGCATCGGGACGCTGCTCCTGACGGAACTTGTCCCAGTCGAACTCCACCCTCTTGAGGTCAATCCCCTGCATCACAAAATTGTTGGCTACCCGGCTGACCCGATGGTCGAGCTCCTGTTCTACCAAGTAGGGTGGGACCTCAAAGGTGTGGGCATCGCTTAGCTGGCCTAATAGCTCGTCAGTGAGGGCGCGCTCGGCTTCATCCTCTTTACGGCTGAGCAGGTCTTTTTCCATCTTCTCTCTTAGGTCGCCCAGGTTCTTTAAATCTCCTAAGTCGCGAGCAAATTCATCATCCAGAGTGGGAATCTCCTTGATTTTAATCTCTTTGAGCTTGACCTTGTAGTGCACCTTTTTGCCTGCCAGCTTCTTCCGGGGTAGGTCAGGTGGGTAGTCGATGGTGAAGCTCCTCTCCTGGCCCCGGTTCATTCCCATTAGCTGCTGGCTGAATCCCTCGAAGGTGCGAGGACTGCCCACCTCAATAAGGGCGTTTTCTTCCCGATGGCTGCCTCCCTGAGTGGGAGGGTCGAATTGCTCCACTATATCCAGCATGACCCAATCTCCGGACTGCACCCCCCGACCTTCCACCGTGACGAGCTGCGCTCCTCTCTCCTGCAAGTTGCGGAGGGCGGTCTCCACCTCCTCGGGGGTGACTTTGACCTCCGGGTGGGAGCCCTTGAGCCCCTCATAGTTCTCTACTTTAATGGGGGGCTTCACCTCAAAGCTGGCTTTAAAGCGGAGGGGCTCTCCCTCCTCAACGGTGATATCGTCCATCACCGGTGGGCTTATGGGGCTCAGGTGGTGCTGTTTGAGGGCTTCCTCGTAATATCTGGGAAGAAGCTTGTTTAAGACCTCATCTTTTATCTCCCGGCTGAACCGGGACTTGATAATGGGAATGGGGGTCTTGCCCGGTCGGAACCCCGGAAGGCGAGCAGTCTTCTTTATGGTCTGACTGGCCCGGTCTATCTCTTGTTGAACTATATCAGCAGGAACCTCAATAAGAAGCTCCCTTTGATAAGAACTTATCTCCTTCAACTCGACTTTCAAATGAATACCACCTTGTCAGTTAAAATGATTTACCTGCTATTAGCGGTCTGTAAAAAACATATCCATTGTAACAACTTTTGCGCATTTTAGCAAAAGCTTTTGCTCACTGCCAGTAATAAAGCTGACACAATTGACACTTCGCCTCTCATATCTTTCAGTCCCATGTTTTCATGTCAGTTGAGAATCATACATCGAGATAGTTCAGCCAATGGAAACCGTCAGCCAATGGATAGACGCCTCTTTCAATAGGAATAAAAAGGAATGTGCCCCTTCCCCTAAACGAATGGGGATAAAAAACCCCCTTTTTTTATTAAAGCTGCTGGAGGGATTTCTGGAAGTCTATCACCCGGGGCGGCTTTTTCCCCTGGGCGGGCTGGATGCGATGCCCCTCTTCTCTCAGGCGGGCGGCTTGTGTCTGGGCACCTCCGGGAAATTTCTGGTTCAGGCTGCCATCGGTCTTAATCACCCGCCAGTAGGGGGTAACCTCCTGCTTCCCTGCTGTGAAGTCCTCCTCGGCGGCTTCGGCGGCTATGCGGACGAAAATCCCGGTGGTTATGGGGCAGGTGAAATCGACCTTAAAATCCCTGGCCAGCCGCTCCCGAAGCTGTGCCTGGGTAACCAGCCTCCCCTTTTGCACCGTGCGAATGAGGGCATCGACATCCAGGGGTTTGGGGATCAGCATCTTGCCTGAGCCGAACCTCTTGGCCATCTTTGAATCCGGTGAGGCAAAGACTATCTTTGGCTCCTGCGGCTTCTCTAACTTCTCTCGCCAGGTTTTGCGGGTTTTAGCCATTGACTTTTACCTCCTCAATGGTTTTCAAAATTATATTCTAAAATCATCAAAAAAGTCAAAAAATATTTTCATGATTAATATTGGCTAACATTTCGTAAAGTGAGCGCGGTTACCTTATGAATAACAAGGCGAAGGAAAAAGTGATGGGTATTATTTTAGAATGATGAGTCTCTGAAGGATAACCGGAATGATAACTTAATCTTGTGCCCAAGGTAGACCTTAAAAAATCCATAAAAGAGAAAAGATTATCAAAAGTCAATTTTTGATAAATTTTCATATAATAGACCGTTCATCTTATTATATCTTTCAACAAGTCGAGATAATCTAATAACAATCTTGTTATGAGAAAATTATTTCTGACGATTTCTTTACCCTTTTCGCCCATATTTTCCGCTAAATTGGGATTTTGCAAAATTTGTATAATCCTATCTGCAAAGCCTTTTGTATCGTTAGGCTCAACCAAAAAGCCATTTTCTTCATCTTTTATTTGAAGAGGAATTCCTCCCACATTTGAAGCCACTACCGGTCTTCCCTTCCAGAGAGCCTCAGTTACGGTAAGTCCAAAACCCTCCCTTATTGACTTCTGTAGTATAACTGCAGAACTTCGCTGTAAGGCATTTACCAGAATATTGTTTTCACTGGTAATAAGTATAACATCATTATTATTTATTAATTTTTGTGCCATTTGCTTTACTTTCTCATTAACCAGACAGGCTTCCGGGTCATCTGCTGCCATACTTCCGCATAACACCAATCTACAATCTATCTTTTCCTTGACCAGTTTAAATACTTCTACGACTCCCTGTGGGTCTTTCCACGGGTCAAATCTTGATATTTGGGTTATGAGCGGTTTATCTGTGGGTATACCAAATTTTTTGAGATATTTAGAAATATCTTTTTTTGAAATTTCCATATTTTTTGAAGAAAGTGGGTCAATAGCAGGTTGAATAACCTTCTGTTCTACTGGCAAGTCTTCTCTTTTATATGTATCACTTGAAAAAATAACCATGTCGTATCTAAGGATGAATTTTTTAAGGAAATTCCATAGCTCTTCATGAGGATTGGACAAATCTATATGGCATCTCCAAATCCAGGGCTGTCTTTTCTTGTAAAATGTTATCAGCGGTAGAGGCTGTGAGTCGTGTATGAATACGAAATCGTGATTTATGTGTGTGTAGACATAGAAATCCTCGTTTGCCTGGACATACAGTTTTTTCTTCATTTCAGTGAAATGTATGGGGCTTCCCTGGAGTGCGTTATGGAATTTCTTGGTTATGGTAAAAAAATCCGGGTTTCCGCGCAATATTCTCCAGCCGGCGTCAATCCCTATGTAATTCATTAATGGTACGATAGATGACATAATCTCTGCCACACCACCACCTGCATAAGTAGAGTTAATATGTATTATATGCTTTCCGTAAAGTCTCCTTACCTTCTTTTGTATGGTTGATATAATTCTATCTCCCACAATTTCCCTATAATCTTCTAAAGTATGCATATTATTCCCCCAACAGTTCTTTGAGTAATAATTTCACATCCAC
>Ga0224501_10002540_pt1 | contig 14376 bp, 7 predicted proteins | sample SF_Oct11_sed_USG_4_FD_169105 | JGI IMG/M metagenome (GOLD analysis project Ga0224501, IMG submission 169105) | Sediment microbial communities from San Francisco Bay, California, United States - SF_Oct11_sed_USGS_8_1 | ecosystem: Environmental > Aquatic > Marine > Sediment | place: USA...
TTATTACTAGTATTATTATTATTATTAGGATTATTATTATTATTATAGACATACACAGTTATTTATAATAGAGATGTGATACATGCGCGTGATGAAATGAGGTTTGGGCTCGGTTTTTTTACGTTGCTAACCCACCAACATTAGAGAGGGAACTCACAACAAAAGTTATAATTCCCGGGCTCCAGGACTTCTAGTGCCGGTGGCGAGGGCTCTAACTCTCAATCACAGCACCTTCCCTAGATAGCTTTACATGACCTATTATTCTTACTCTTGCTGAACTAACTGAAGTGCGTAATTGGTACATATTGGCGATTAAACAAATTATTTATGGCTAGCTGCATATTTCGACTTAAATCTTGTAACCTATGTTTGGCATCTTATAACCAGTTATGGCTTAGCACGGAGCACCATGAACTCGACCTCATAGTGAGAGGCCTGTTTTTGTTTCGAGCAAAGATTATTAGCACGTGAGATGCTCACAGTCACAACGAGAACCTCGGATTTGAACCCAGGGTCTCACGATTGCAAGCCCAGCGGTCTACCACTGAGCTATCTCAGTCCAACTTGCTAATTAGGTTATACGAGGAGGTTCGTCGAAAAAACCCTCCGTTGACTAATTGTGAATAAAAATAATAAATATAAAAAATAATAAAAATAATGAATAAAAATAGCGTGGCTCCAGACTGCGTTGACCATAGATTGAAACAAAATACTCGTTCAATGTTTGTCTCAAATTATTTTGTTTTCTGGGAAATTTAGGAAATTTCAGAGCGAGCCATCCTAATAACCGTGCTAGTGTCCAGTGGTTGTTTCGAGATTCCTCGGATATCCGAGAGGTCTCCTCGAATCTCCGAGTTGACTCGATCTTCAATCGACAATCGTTGGCCGTGCCTCGATACGGACTTGTCTCGTCTATGAAGTTCATCATCGATGAACCCTTCTCGTATAAACCCAGCAACTATCCCGCTATCCCAAGTTTATAAACAGAAATTCAAAGAGAAACTAACTCCGACAGCTGTCTGGTTGCTAACAGCTTCAAGCATCAGTGATTTCATTAAAAAGGGCTTAAGCCATAGTGTGCGTGTTAAGAGGTAAGGATTACTGATTCATTCACCCATTAAGTGTCAGTTGACGCGGCGTTATTACTCGTTACGCGCCGACCGACTGTTCCTAGTGTTATCACGGTGATGGGAGTTTAAATATGATTGATGTCTTATAAAATCCTCACAATGAGATTCCGCACTGGTCGTAGTGAGATTGTCTAGACATTCCTAGACGCTCCTAGTTAGATAGTTCAAGTTGAAAACGTCGGTATCATTCATCTAAGATCATCTTGTTTGCCATAGATGGCATCACTAAGAGAATGGCTTGTTCTCAGGATGGTCAATTTTGTACCCCATAGATTTTGGTGGTGCTCCATAGAGTTGGTACTCTATGGGTGGGCCTCCTTGTATCTCACATCGCGATTCAGATATGATAAGGGAAAAAGCGTGAAGTGAAGCACAAGTTTAGAATCGAACCGGGATCACCTGGTCCTATAAGTCGTAAGCATTACTCACCAAGCTATGGTTTCTCCCTAACTTCCTAACCTAACTATAGAAGTCTCTGCACTAGCCCATCAAGAAATGTAGGTACAAAACTTAAAGGTAGCGGTCATCTCAATACTCGCTGCTCAGGTCAGACAAGAGGAAATGTTACGCCCCACGCTGGTCGTTAGGGACAGAGCCACGCGCTATTAATGGTGATGGTTTTAATGAGATCAGAAGATTTGTGCATAATCACTTAAGCCACGAGTTTTGTTCCAGGTGGCACAATTTTTTATTTTTGTAAACAGGAAATAAACACTCACCAATTTTGCAGAGCACTTCCATACCGAACCTGAGTAAAATGACACACAACGCCACTTACCGAGTCTAATAGTCAGGATCCCATCAGGGAATCCATAGAGCTGACCCAATGTATCCATACTGTGTTTCCTCTCATAACAGTGGCATGTTGGTGAATGTAAATTGGCCTGCTTTCTTTGTGCCCACATAAACACAGACTAATTGTTAGCTTAGGTGCCAACACAGTTTATTACGGCATACAAAAGAACAACAGAGAAATTTATATAGTAAAATTTATCATGCCGTATACTATTGTGTATTGGCTTTGGTCAGGATTAATCAACAAAAGATCATGTAGTTATAGTGATTAGAACATATTTATGCCAGTCATATGAATAAAATTAATAGATTGGAGTTAGCCCCTCTTGATGAGGTAATAATGTGGCTTGAGTTATGCACCCTTGACAAGTACAATGACAATGGAATGTGGGATGAGACCGTGACTATTTACCGTGTATAGGTATGTTCTAAGTTCTTTGGTCTCAAGTTATGCTTATACATATATAAAATACACCTCCAGCTACCAGTAATCAAGGCAAGACAAGGGGAGACAAGGCTCTCAAGGCAACAGACACTCAGAGACACAATCTGATGCGGTGGCTGTGAAATCGATGATCAGAACAGTCCACAATCCTTGAGGTTGTTCTTAATTATAACATCCGTAACAGCGTCAAACACAAACTGGACATTGGTCGTGTCCGTGGCGCATGTGAAGTGAGTGTATATCTCTTTAGTGTCTTTTTTCTTGTTGAGCTCCTCAAACTGAAGTTGGATATAAGCGGCGGCTTCTTCGAATGTGTTAGAGCCTACAGAAATATTACGAGTTTGACGTCAGAGTAATGAAATTCAGCTGAGATACGAGAAAACCCGACAATCAATATTTGTTTATATAGGACATTTACAGGCCATCATAAAATATGCAGCCATCTCATCGGGCATCAAGGACGGAACTTCGAGATACGAGTGGAGAGAATCAATTGTCATTGCATAATACACGCCTTTAGCTAGTCACCGCCACATGGAAAGCAAACGGTTTCATGATAGCGTCAATGGTAAAAGATAAGTCTAGACATCGGGAACTGCGGGATAGCTCAGTAGTAGAGCCCTCGGCACCCGCGAGAGTCTGGGTTCCTGATAGCGGGATAGCTCAGTAATAGAGCGCTGGGCACCCGTGAGAGTCTGGGTTCCTGATAGCGGAATAGCTCAGTAGTAGAGCACTGAGCACCCGTGAGAGTCTGGGTTTCAATCCCGGTCACGGTTCTCTCCCGTTGTGAGTATGAGTTCCTCACATTCACCCTAGCTCAAAAATGAGCCGCACAACGAAGTGGAGCAGTGGAACTGAAAAACCCCTTCGTGCTCCATGCAACGCCTAAACTGGTGAGAAACCAATTATCTAACCCGGCAGCTTCACCATAACAGTGAAGTCATCTGAGGTCACATTGGTGGCTTCCTCATCGGGAGTTAACTAAACCCGAGTCCATCACTCACTGGCACTTTGAGCTTATCACAGGTGTTATCGAGGGATTAAGTAGCTTCATAACGATAACTTCCAGAAAAGATGGATTTGTCGAGATTTAGAATTTTTGGATAAGTGGCTGTCACGTTATTCCCGTTATCCCGGTTACAAGTTAATCCTACTAGTCATCTCACTACTAAAAACTGCTACATCGGCACCTATCATCATCTACAGTTACAGATCTTCTAGTCAGCTCACTACTAAAACCTGCTAGGCATATATCAGTAGAAGATCTTGGATATTCCCTATCTAACCGGATACGAATGAAAAATCTTGCTGTATGGCCTGGAGGGTTGGTGATGGCAATTTAAGATTACCTGGTATATATAGGATAGCTAGTGAGAAAGCTGAGAGTGGTCAGTCAGTAAGTAGGGATGAGGGAGGATAACCTAACCGCATAAAGGGTAGCAGTCAGTAAATGAGGATGAGGGAGGGTAATGTACCTGTATACTCCGTGTAGCAGTCCATAACTAGATATGAGGGAGGGTAATGTACCTGTATACTCCGTGTAGCAGTCCATGACTAGATATGAGAGAGGATTACTCACCTGTATACTCCGTGTAGCAGTCCATGACTAGAGATGAGAGAGGATTACTCACCTGTATACTCAGGGTAGCAGCTGGTGAGCGGAGAACTGGCAATCTTCTCTTCAAACAGATCTTTTTTATTAAGAAAGAGAATTATCGATGTCTCAGTGAACCATTTGTTGTTGCAGATTGAATCGAATAACTTCATAGACTCCATCATTCGGTTCTATAGAAATAAATAGTAAATACATGAGGACCATTTTACTTCACATGATTACGCGGCTGAGAACTCTAACGCCACTAATAACCGGCCGCGCTCAGGTGCAATCCGGTTTTTCTCTTACTAGTCGAGCATTTGGCCATCCTGTTTAACAAACCTCAACTAGGCTCGAGGCTTGTTGAAGCGATAGGAGCTAGGAATTACGTATGAGAAACTCATTCACACAGCGCTCAGCATGACTAGGACTTGAACCCATGATTTTTCGGTCTTGAGCCAAGCAATCTAGCTATCGAGCTAGCTATTCAGCTATATTACTTAGCCAATGGTATGTCTCCAGCATGGTCAAAGGTGAAGGTTACTCTGTACTCGCAGCTCAAAACCAATAAGGGCCGAACATTAAAGTTCAAAGTGTTGGTTGGGAGTTAAACCAGGGAGTTGATACTCTTGGGGGGGCCTCTTTTATTTAACTAGCAAGGGAAAAAACTCAAAGTGACGGACAAATTTTGAATTGGACCCGAGTCGCCTGGCCCAGCGCCGAATGCGCTACGTATTAAGCCACCACTTCTCCCCAAGAATATCCATAGGGGTGTGCTGTCTCCAGTATTTCACTCGCTCATGTCTCAGCTTGTATTTTCCCATGTGCCTTGTGGCACACATGTACCGGTTTACCCCCCCCCCTCCAACTTTGATTCACACCTTATGTAATGGTTGACATGTTTTATAACTCAGAGCCTGCTGGAATTTACCACGCATCACGTGGCGAGTTGTCATCAAGGTTGCCTCCCTAACACTTGACGCCATGGAGAGTCTAAGACGCAACGCAATGCCACGGAATTTACCATGCAACTTTTGACGAGGTTTAATTCAATGATCGCTTACCATTTCTTGGTCCTCGGCTAAAGTAAGATCATATTCGCTCATCGCTACTATAAATATAATGGCTGTCACTCCTTCAAAACAGTGAATCCACTTTTTACGTTCCGATCTCTGCCCGCCAACATCAAACATCCTACAAGAGAGTTAAGGAATGAAACTGAAGTGGACGGCGGTGTTGTGTTTAGAGACAGGTATGACGTTGTGGGGATTGAGGAGTGTGTCTCATGGGGGCGCTCATCGGACTAACCTGAAATGGTTTACAGTGTGTTTATATCACAACACTCTGAAGTTAGTGGGCATCCAATCCAATCACCGCAGTCTGTTGCATTGTGGCAGATGGCCACCTGCTATTCACACTAGCTTACACATGCTTACATCCTTACACGGCAATAAAGGTCGGCTGAACTCGGTGCCCCAACGGTTTCAGACCGGATAATCCTAACTAGTCCTTGGCATAAATCCTGGATTAGTACTTCACGAGCCGGGCGGGCGGTAGTGACTGTTCTAACTACTATAGACTGATATTAGCCCACCATGGCTTCATGATTATCTATAGTGGTGGTATTCCTGCGTCATCATAACGGCAGCAAAACCACAGGGCAGCTGACTTATCAGCCAGAACAAACAACTGAATGCTTATCTCGCCATCACCCAGCAGCCATCTGAATAATAATCATTTTTTGTTCCATACGAACTGCGTTGTTGAGTCCGTACTAGTACTAGTAGTATTAGTATTGCTAGCAGATCAGGATTCAAAATGGGGATAGAGGGATAGCTCGTTGATAGAGCGCTGAGCTAGCAACCGTGAGAAACTGGGTTCGAATTCCGGTCATGGTGAGCGCTTGTTATGGAATCATCCTAGCTCAAACCAAGCCCTACCATGAGGAGGAGCAGTGAAACTGACACACCGATGTCGCTTTATGCTAACCCGTAACCGGTGGTGAAAACAATTTCTAAACTAGCAGGTTCACCGTGAGGAACAAGATATGTGGGTATTTGGCCATCGCGTTTGGGTGATCTTCAATGGTCTGAGGGTCGTTTTAGAGTAGTACAAGCTTTGGGACAGCCAGAGCTTGAACCCAGAATTAAATGATCTCGCAACAAGCATTCTAGTTACTGGGATATCCCAATGACTCGACCACAACTTCGAAGTGAATTCACCGGATGGATATATCATAATTTTACAGTGAGTGGCACGCGGTCAGCCACTTACTTGAAGTGCAGATCTTTGAATGTGAAATGGGTTTCAACAATTCCCGTGGTCTTGATTCGAGTTCGCAACACATCCTGTTCTGTCGGAGTGTAACCAGGGGAGGCAATTCTTGCCAAATCGTTGAGATAGCTGCAAAGGCAGAAGGATTACGCGGTTATCTGCTGACTTGCACATAAGCTTCCCCTAAGCCTATAGCGTGCCACGATGCCCAGAAATAGCTACCAAACTGGGTAAGACTACGGAGAGCAAAGACTTGCTAAAGGGGACTAGCAAAACGTAATCATAGAAATTCTTTCAGCAACTGGGGCACAGGTCGCGGCGTAGAGGTCACGTTTCAACCTATTATGAGTCTAGATCATTACGTTTTCATCTATGGGTTGCGCAATGTGAGCAGAAGGGGATAACAGCCATTTTGGTACACATACGAACCCAATTAAACAGCATAATTGTGACACCAAGGCACACGCACGCGTTAGGTCGCCAATTTACAGCTGGGGCTCCGCATCAATGATGGAGTGCGGCGTGTGACTGGGAGATGGTGTGAAGAGCGAGGATGGTCTGATAGTGGATAGGGTATAGTGGGAGAGCAGCCAGCGCGGAATTTCAGCCAATTATCATCAGTAACAAGCGCAGCTGGCAATCCGCACATCATTGCCAACAGACTACTGGGCCATAAGCATTAAAGAATAATGCATATCAATGATTTATCCACTGAAGGAGATTTGCTCACTGTGATCCTGACAAATTGGTTTGGTTTAGTTTAGCTGGGTGAACTGATGGTATGGGTTTAGCTAGTGGTACAGCGACTGCGGTGTGACCCGTAGGAGAGATGGCGAGCCACCATCCCTTATCCTGTTATTAAGCCATTGTATCCGAGATAAGAGCCACAGTTTCTATTGATCAATTATCCTTGTACCCATTATCACTCGGTATGCAATGACAGCATTGCAGTCACGCCAACAAAACACTGAGTAGCCATAGACATGTATTCTCGGAAAGCGAATGGCATCAAATTTTCACTCATTTAGCATTGCAAGCTGTGGTGAAAGAAGCTAGTGCGTTTACTTACTAGGCAGCGGAATCATTGAGCTGATATTCACGCGATCTCGCGAAACATTTACACACGCCGGAGTCGGCCCAAAGAATTTTCATAACATCAGACAGTTCTTGTGACATTTCTCCCTCTTCAGAATTACCGGCCAGGGCGAATAGCTGTCTCGCATCATCCTAAAATGCAACGGCAGTGACAGAATACGAGACAATTATCTACCAGTTCAGTGAAATCCGACTGCATACACTAGCTCCAGGATCATCGAGTGGTTGATGTTGTGTTAGTAGTTGTAACAAGTTAGGATGGCTTCTTTTAGTTCCGTTATTTGACCTCAAACATTATTGTGACATCTGCTGTCACAACAAATTTCGAGATAAGTGACTGTCTTCGGGTACAGAAGCCTGCAGAAAGTTCCGTGGCTTTAAATGATATGATTCCCTTAGAAGTTGATTAAAATAATAGAGTTTGCGGAGTTGTGTACCCCGCCACAGACCCATCATTTTAGCGATTCCACCTACTAACGTATAGTAACTCGCTTGGTAAGCTGTTCCCTCACTCAGTTAAAACATTGCTCGCTTTGGATCTGTGCTGCTAGTGTGTGCAAATATATGAATACGTCTGGTATATTCGTTCATAACATCAGTGATTGCCTACAAACTGCGGCAGACTTATTTGCTTGAACTAGAAAAAGTAAATCATCATAAGGAATTTGGAAGAAATTTTGTACGAACGTATGGTAAGTCGTCTGCATTTGCAAACTAATGACGTCAATTCGGGGTCGCTTTCCGTTTACGTAAATGGAAACGCAACTCCACAAACTCGAAGAGGGTCATATACTTCATGAGAAAGTCTGATTTGTGTGTGCATTGGTAATGTGAGAGTTGCACAAATGTCAGCCTCATTAGCTCACCAGGAATGACCTCGATGGCAAAGCATGGGTCAAGAAGGTTGGAGGACATGCCCCAGGGGAATAGAGGTTAGTGAACTTTTTACACATCACCCTCCTCTGCTAACTCCGCTATTCATAACGAGAAGGGAGAGTTGATCTTAACCCGTATCCGTTTGAACCTCACTAATTTTTACCGCGGTGATCCGCAGCCGAGCTAGTAACTTGGTTGCCTGTAGCGAGACATGAACCCCTGAAAGTCTGCACTTTTATGACCTGAGGTATCTTAGCCCTTTATCACAACACAACATAGTCGTCCACTAGTGTAACTTTATAGAGTACAGTAATGGCTTTATGGCCTCCATTGCCCCCATGGATAATCTGTATCCAATTCGAGGCTTGTAGCGGCGGGGGGGGGGGGCAGCTGGATCGAAATTTACAAATTTTGATCAATTAAAACTTTCCGAGCTACCCAGGAGTGTCAGTAGGTACAGTGGCTAGGGTAAACACAGTCACAATCATCACCCAATAATAGATTTACCATGACAGTATCCAATGCAAATTTATACAACCAGTACAGCTGGCAGGTCATCCGAACACTTCAAACGAGCGACCTAAGAGCTTTGTATCCCATTGAGCCTAGGAGAAGCCGTACATACGGCCATTATTGCGTATCTTCAATTTGTCACTTTGACTTTTAGCGATTCTCGCTTTACAGACCCGGCAAAAAGAATTCAGGATTTCTTGGTAAGAAATCAATTGCGACACTGCCAGAATCTGATTGCAACACAACAGACTTTCATTGATTTTAGTGCAAGCAGTAAATTTTTGAATAAACTGAAAAATATTATGGGTTTAAGAATTATCGAACTTTAATTATTTATGTCCAGCCGTAAACCCCAGGGGCACAATGTAAGAAGTTGGAAGACCTGTAATTATACATGTAGACAGATACGCCGCGATGGAGAGTTGTTAGTAGCGCGATGAGAAGCCGGTACAGGACACGAGGTGATCTAGCAAGGATCAGTCACAGATGGCTGGACACCGGAGCGGTACAACAGCGGCGCACCGACTGGCGACCGCCCTGCGGTAAGGCACAACATGGCCTCTCAGATTAGCGCTGTGTTCTCGGTCAATACATTGGACTTATTTCAGTCACAACACGTTCCAACACACCACCAATCTCCCACCGCATCCCAGAAAATGCGAACATCAATCGATTCAACAAATAATCTGCGGGTGTACGTTAAACGACGCGTACTAGCAATCAATTATACTTATGCTACTCACGGCTCGAGCGGGGTCACCGAAATCTATCTTGAGCTGTCCCATAGCTCGAATGATAGCGATCATGCTCTGAATGGTATTGCTGTAGACAACAGGCCGATATTGTAGACACTCATCTTTAGAGTACCCGCGATCGTGGATGATTCTACAAATTCCGATACAAAGTATAAGCATCAGGGTCAACAGAAACGGAAGCCATCTATGGACATACGCAAACACTCCGCTAATGGCTTGGCCGTTAGTGTACCAAGCTAAGTGATATCAGCGAGTTATATAATATGCTATAGGGTAGATCAAACCCCGACTCCCGTGACAGCTCGATCCCAGACTTAAGGTTCCACGCAGCTGACATTAAACCATTGGCACGCAGCTGGATGTGGGGGCGAGGCTGAGCCAACAAATGCCAAGAATCAAGTTGTTGTCACACTCGGTACCCAGTGAGCCATAGCCATTTTCTCTGGAAATGGGCAGACGGAAAGGAACGACTGATGCCTTCTCGAGAATGGGTGCTTCTATACCTGATCACACAAAGTTGTTCCTAATAACAGTGTTGTACGCTTGACTAGTAAACCGAATGAGTAGAAAGTATAAACCTTTCATTACTATAAGATACCAATACTTCTCTCCTTGTGTGAACTCTACATCAGCAATGCAAAGCTACCGGGCTAGATACTTGTTTTTCCACCAGTTACGGCTTAGCGAGGTTCAGTATAAATGCTCCGGATTATGGTGAAGCTTGATGTTTTGAACTAAGATTATTTTGTAGAACTCATACCCACGACAGGAGCCCGCCATGACCCAAATTATCACAGTTGGAAACCCCAGCGCTCTACCACTGACCTATCCCATGAATCGCATGTACATAAAGTGTAGATACACACGTTGCTCGAACATCTGGTGAATTCACTTACTTCATTTGTTTAACGATAGTGCTCTTCCCTGACTCACCAGCACCTAAAGACAGACACAATGGTTTTAAAATTTCCATAACACCACAAAATATTCAACAACGCCTAAGATAATCCCCTAGTCATAAAAACAGCTATGGCTATGCATCCACGTTCAACAACAACACGGCGCCTCACACGTACCAGATGAAAAGTTATCGGAATCAACGAGGGTTTAAATTCTGCGGAGGCAGAGTCCCAAAATATATTTGAGCAGGAGAATGCCATGTAATCACATTCCCCCTGCCAGACAGCCCAGACTACCATCTCCCTTTTGGGCTTTCAATGTCCCATCTTCGCATTTTAAAAAACTTTCCCCACCAATTCAATTATAACAACACAGGGGATGCCACCTTATCTTTCCTGCTACGAAGCAATTTGCAGCTGCATGACATGAGTGCCGCGAGTCAGTGCCGCGGAGCCTTGGACTATCTAACCAATCACAGTCCTCCATCTCAAATCTTGGCAGGCGGTACAGATGTTACCATACCTAGTAACAGAAGCTTGACTTCTCGAGCCGCCTTTTCGCCATCCGCTCTCAGAAGTTTATCCAGCTGTTTAGATCTCTCTTGGGCTTGTTTATCCTCACTGCTGGCTGCACAACCCATGGTAACTGCAAAAAGTCAGAAAGATGATTCAATCTATCACTGGGATAGCGGGATTGCTCGGCGGTAGAGCGCTGGGGTTGTAACTGTGAAAACCTGATATCGAATCTTGGCCAGGGCGATCACTCATTATGAGTACAAGGTTGAAACAAAACCAAGTCTCGCTATAAGGAGGAGCATTGATATTGAACCGTTTGTGGTGCTCCATGCTAAGCCGTAACTGGTGAAAACAAAATTACCTAACCTGACAGTGTCACCGTAAGAGTGAAGACTTCGTAATAGACAAAAAACCCGATCTATTGCTGATCGATTAGCGAGATAGCTAGTGATATCATTCAGCTAGAAAGTATGCAGACAGTAAGCTGTTATCAAAAGAGATGATTTGATTTAATGCAAAGATAACGCTACTCTCATTGTAATTATTTTTTTATCAAACTTTAGCCCTGCGTGTGTTCATCTGATGGGATTAGAGGATGTTACCGTATGACAGAATATGAATGTTTGGACTGAGTAATTTACTGAAACATTAAACAAAAGATGACGCGATATGACAGTCGCGTTCAACAAGCAAAAAATGCAACAGCTGTGCGTTGACAGAATGATGACCGATGTATCCAGGTTCAGTGTGTCGAGAACTGGTATTATATGCCTCTTGCAAACTCGCATTGCCATAATCATCTTACATTTACCAGTCTTTTACTGTCCATGGCCCTGTCTCTGGGTCTGTGAACATTTTACAACCTAACTAAGCTGCGCGTCATCTCAACTCAAGTCAAGACCAGTCAAGTGCTTATCGTGTGATGGTGATAAATCAAACACAACTGTCTTGAGATGGTGCGATAGTCTGTCATTCACAAACCAGTTTCAGTCTGCTTGAGTTACCCGGTGACAACTGACCAACAAATGAATTAATCGTGATAAATAATATTGAGTCATGCAGTGATGTCTTCGGCCACTCTCACATTCACAGTGACAGTCACCGACTTGAGTGGACTGAATGAATTCAATGAATTGAAATTTGAATTGATTGAAATGAACGACACTCAGTGACTCACACAGTCACTGACTAACCAGTTGTTGTTCTTTGAGCCAACCGACACAATCCTAAATTCTTTAAACAAACCACAGGAATACTGCTCGTACAAAACTTACCGCTGAAATTTGTACGTTCTTATATTGCGTTTGGATTATTGGTTCCTATAGCTCTACTAAGCTGCAGTCAACCGAACTCCGTCACCGTACTACATCGAGTGGACACACTTGAAATAAACAATCAGGTGCTTGACAGCCTGGATGATTCGCTCATATCAATGATCTTGAGAGATTCTAGCGGCTGATTACCTGTTCTGCAAGACCATAAATGGTGTAATGAGGGCGCAACTCCACAAGTCAAGTTTGTCGTGCATGGGGCCATCCTCCCCCGGATAACTCTATGTAGACAGCCGACAAAGCCGGTCGCGAAACTATTTGGTCTAAAGAGTTGCATCTTCTTGCGGATGATGAACCTTTGCTGGTGATAATTCTGTTTCGGACACATGATCGGTGCGCCATCGTCTCATTCAAAAGAAAGCAACTTTAACAACAAGCCCTATCACTGCGGAGTTAGCTTTTGAGTTTAGGGCTAAAGTTTTAAGTCGGGTTTTTTCGATGGGAGCTTTTGATGTCTTCAGTCATCATTGCAATATCTAGAGGCCAGACAACGCATCCATTTTTGGCGGTTGTAGCATTTCCGCTCTTCAATTTCTCCATCCCAACGCGGGTAACCGTAATGAACTTCGTTATCCAATAACTGCGTCGGGCAGAAGAACTTCATGCATAGTTTCCCCGAGGTATGCTTAAACTCGGACTCGTTAGGACTAATCCGGACACTTAGCACTGTTTTCGGGATAGGTGTTTCGTGTATTTGTTGCACTGTTGTCAATTCAAAATCGATTTCGAATTCCTAAACTAACAAGTAACTTTTATTTTTATTTTTAACTTTACACTTGGAGTTAGTCTTACAGTTACACTTACACTTACAGTTACTAGTTAGACTTAGTAGTTAGTGTTACAGTTACACTGTTACTTTTACCACGTTCACGGTTCAGGTTGGAAAACTTGAGACATGAGTTGCGACAGACTTGCTTAGTTAATAAGCTATTTTGAGTAGGACTTTGAGTTTGAGTCCAAATTTGATTTCAAACACAAATCAAAGTATCGAAAATACTTTTCGGAGGACAGCGTGAGCCTGCAATTGCAAGGCCTCAGAGTCTGACTCTGAGTCTGACTCTGAGTGAGTGAGTCTGACTGGCGTAGCTGGTATAGTAGTAGTAACTAGTATATAACATTTTGTAATATCATATGAAATGCTGCCATTGCGATTGCATTGCGTTGCAAGCTCGTACTAGACTAGTACTAGTCTAGCATGCATGTTACAACTGAACTGGAACAAACTCGTCTAGCTTTTTCATTTTCAGCTGTAGTTATGGGGAAAAATCTAAGGGCCAAAGCCAAAGCATGCGCTGAAACTGAGCCCCACTCCTCGGAAGAAAGTGAAGCTCTCAAACCTGACAATCAGACTCGGACATCATCCCGCAGTAGTCGACAATCACCCATAAAGAGCTCATCTGTTGCAACAAAATCCAAGAAAAACTCCAAACATGCTGAAACTAACAAGCCTAATCATAATGCTGGTGGCTATAGCGATGTCAGAATCTTAGCTAGGTTAACCAAAGCAAAATTTAGCAAATATGATGTTGGTAGCACCAGTGACTCTCATGCCAATACTAAGGCGAACCAACAAGGGAATACAGAGTCGGATGTTAAAGACTCACCTGCAGCTGATGTAACAAGGAGAGGCCCAAAGCGAAAAATGGATGCCACTCCTGATGGTGAAACAAAGGCGACAAAACGCAGAATGGATAACCCCGAGGAGTCCATGGTGGTGGACAGGCCAAAACGGGAAAGATCGAGAAAAACCATCGACTCGGACAATAAAGGGACCGAGGAAAATGGGAGTATGTCATCTATCAAGAAGGACAATATGAGTGAGGCTTCAATGCCTGCTCGCTCTTTAAAAAGGAAAACCAAACAGGCAAACTCACCAGCTGCTGAGGTGGCCTGTGCAGAACAAGAAGAACAGGAAGTACTAACTTTGTTACCGAAACGGAGAGGTCGTCCAAGAAAAGTAACCCCTGTTATGACAGCTGCTGAGACTGACTGTGCTGAAGAAGAAAAAGTGGCTCCATTACCGAAACGGAGAGGTCGTCCGCGGCAGCAGACTACAGTTACTGCAGATGCTGAGACTGACTCTGCTGAGGAAGAAAAAGTGGCTCCATTACCAAAACGGAGAGGTCGTCCGCGGCAGCAGACTACAGTTACTG
>Ga0224501_10002541_pt1 | contig 14375 bp, 11 predicted proteins | sample SF_Oct11_sed_USG_4_FD_169105 | JGI IMG/M metagenome (GOLD analysis project Ga0224501, IMG submission 169105) | Sediment microbial communities from San Francisco Bay, California, United States - SF_Oct11_sed_USGS_8_1 | ecosystem: Environmental > Aquatic > Marine > Sediment | place: USA...
CAGACTTTTGCTTTTGATTTAGTCTCCAATGCAAATTTTTGCATTCGCTTGATTTCAGCCTATTTGGCTAATGCGTGGGCCATCCGAATTAAAATAAAGATAGAGCCCTCTTTTATCCAATGCGTTTGGGCTATGTTCGCTTGTCCGAAAGCGCCTAATGCCTTTGTACTTCACAATTTTGGCGGGTAAAAGGTGTGTAAAAACATAGCTTAAGCTGACTTCTTCCTTACTTTACCATTGGGAGGGGGTGCAAGCCAACACAACTTCAGGCTGATCCTAGACGAAGGAAAAGTGTGGCAAATCTATGCCAAACTTAAATAGATTCGCAATTCCACAGACAGTCCCCACCCATGCTCCCCCCTCCTGAGGGAGGCAGTTTGCAGAAGAAGGAGAAGTCATACACAATATGGTAAACTTTTCCACTAAATTGCCATTGTTGCAGATCATGAGGTTTATGCTTGGGGGAATAACGCGATGGGGCAGTGTGGTCTCGGCCATGTCCAGAGTCCTGTTCTCAAGCCGACTAAAGTGATCCAGTTGGCCAATGTACCAATTTATCAGGTAAGATTGATTGCATATTTCCTTTAACGAGAAATAAGAGTTTTGTATTGGTCAGTTTTACAACTACTCTTTTCCAATTCAAAGAGAAACTGTTTGACTCCTAGCTCCCTCTGTGGTGATATGTACTGTCTTGGTTCATCATCATTGTCAGCCATCTGTGTTCCACTGCCGGACAAAGACCTCCCCTCTGCTTGGCTACATTGCCCTGTCGGTTGTCAAACGAAAACTAAAACAAAGTTCACCTGAAAATGGCTCTTCACATTTGGACAAAGGATAGTGGGCTAGCTTAATGGGTAGATTGCTTAGCCCAGAATTGAAAGATCGTGGGTTTCAAGTCTTGGTGAGGAAAATCGATGACTACATTCACCCTTGTGGTTACAGATATCTGCAGGCACATCGCACAGCATGGCCTGGACAACGCCTCCGTACGATGCCAAAACTAGCAGCTGGACTCGCCCGTTTTGTGTTGACCTTCATCAACAGACATTCAAGGTTATTCTTTCTTTTATGGAGAAATACGCAGCTGGCTTCTCTACAGATGCTATACCGCTGGTAAGCATTTTTTCCTCCATCACTCAACCACCACCCCGTCGGCGTCGTTTTCAACCGCTCCCCAATCACTCGTATGAGCACTGCCACCTAAACTCTGACTCCAATCACTAACTGGAGGTTGTCTGCCAAGGAGACTTAATTTTATAGTTATAGTTTGATTTCGTTTTCTTTGAAAGTTTATGATAATATTAGAGTTACCCAGGTTGATTTTTAACAAAAACTTAAACCAATCAACTCGGTAAATGCGGGAACTCCGCGTAAGTGCCTTCACCAATGGCCATTGCATAATGCTTTGAATCGTACTGTGGGTCAACCTCTTTGACGGAGTACTCTATTAACTTGTATTTTCTTACAGCCGTTTGAGGAAAGAGCTTCCCATGAGAATTTCATTCTCACATGTGTTAAGCTGTTGCACACACATCTGTTCATGGCTGCCACTGTCAACAGTGGCAATCTTCTTGGAGAATATGCAGCTCCGCTCATGAATCTATTAGTAAGGTGAGGTTCGAGAGTACGTGATAGTCTGTATTTTAATGTATCTCGGAATCAACAGGATTGAAATGCGTACATTAAATGAAAAAAACTGAACTAAAAAGATATTACAAGTAGTTGAACTCTTTCAATGATTCATCTTATTCATATAATATATATTTAAACAAATTTCATTCACTCTTGGTACACTCTAAAGCAAACTATCTTTCTTCGGTAGCTATCTGGACATGAACGTTCCCAAATCAATATCTGATGTTATCCTGAAATTGCTAGTTGAAGGAGCTCCATATCTGCTGCCTCCTCTGGAGCAGAGTGTACACCTTCTCTATAGTCTGCTACCCAAGGCTACAGACAGCTGGGATAACCTAAGTGCTGGACAAGTATGAAACTGACTGAGTGGCTGGTTGATTCTATGATGGACTGGTTCACTGACTGACCGACCGACTGACCGACCGACCGACTGACTGACTGACTCAGTGATCGAGTCAGATTGGTGTACAATGTCTTTTTTCTACTTGTATCTGTCATACAGTTATCCATACGATTGTAATCAGTTTCTCAACCTCTATTGGGCTTCCATACAAATGGAGCACTTGAAGGTTTCACTCACCGCATTTAGAAGGGTTACCAACCATGATGGGGTTTGTTTTAGTCAGTTCAGCTGAACATAATCCTGAAGAGTGTACAAAATCACAGTCAGGTGGCCGCTATCCTCAACATTACTCAGTCACAGAAAGCCGACCGTGATGAGCAGACAGCCAGACTAGCTGAGTCTCTCCTTGTCTCAATACTAAGTAACCTCACGCATGGCACAGCACAGAGACTGGAAACAAATAGCAGTGGTGATGGTTCACCACTCTCGCAAGGGCTCTTTCGATTACTGCTCAATCTACAGATACATCTGCTTACTTATTGCTCGTTGGGGAAGGAAAAAAAAGAAACACAGGTGACTGATTTTAGAGTTTATGAGGTTCTTCGATGTCTTCTCGTGGCTTAATGGTGACCCGTGTTCGTTCAGTTGTGAGTTCGAATTCCTTAAATTCAATGATGGTGACACGAAGTTCGCTTGATCTTAATTCGCCCCTGAGGCCTTGCTGCACAAGGAATTGTAGTGTAAAGTGAAGTCAGTGAGAAAAATGTCTTTTGTTTACGCGGTGCCAATATTTTCGCTTGCATCGTAATTTTTCCTACAATCTTTTTTTTCAGAAAATGATGGAAATGCAAGCACTGCTACTGAAATACATCGACTGTCTGTTATCGTCAAGTCAGAAGATTTATACCATCACTTTATCCAAACTGGAAACAACAGAAAGTACAGGAGCTTCAATCAATGAGCTGGCTGGTATGTGGTTCAGGCAACCTTATTGTGTGTGACTCGCTTTTATATCAGATTTGATATCTCAGTTTTCTTTACCGCTTTCTTTTTCTCCTCGGGAACTTGGCCTTGAATATCATTAGACTATCATGGTTTTAAGGGCATAAGGCCTTCTAATTCAAAATGGCCTTGCTCAACCCAAATACTGCACAATCGAAGAATCCGCCTTTGTCTCTAAAGTTGTTAGTCCAACACGTAGGTCTCTTTAAAGTGTGTAAGAGGTTGCGTCGGATTCACCTTAGACAGTTGGTAAAGACACGGCGGGCACGAGTCAAACTCTTTGTACTCTCCGGCCGAAAAGTTGATTTAGCGAACTAGTGAACTTTTTTGTCTCATTTGTGGGCAGGCATTCATGATGCCTGATGGCTAGGGCGATGAGATTCCTGTGGTTACTTGTTACTTAGTTTATTGCTCATAGATACAAATAACAGTTTGTACGCAAAAGCCCTTGGACATGAGCAACCGTTATACCCGGTGCCTTGCTAAGCGAGATCAATTGGCGGCCATGTTGACTCCAAATTGTTTTTTCATATTTTGTATTCTCATCAAAAATTCGCAAAAGATGGCTTATATCATGAATACATTGTACATTGAGCCATTGAGTGAATTTTCTAACAAATTGCTAAAACAGCAAAAACAACTTCATTTTCTGTTTAGATCACATAAGCCTATATATGGTTACTTGTTAGCCTGGTCATTGGTTATGCTTACCAAGGACAGTTTGTACGCAGTAGTCCTTAATAACGGGTGGACGATTGTTATACCCGGTGCCTTGGTAAGCGAGATCAATCGGTGGCCATGCCGACTCTAAATTATTTTTTCATATTTTGTATTCTCATCAAAAATTCACAAAAGATAGCTTATATCATGAATACATTCTACATTGAGTGAATTTTTGAACAAATTGCTAAAACAGCAAAACACCTTCATTTTTTGTCAAGATCATATAAGCCTGTATAGTGAGTCAGCAGCTTGACTACCGGATCTGTGTTTAGGGACGAATCCAACGGGAATTGCTAAGCTCCGCCCACCATCGTATTGTGTCATACCTTATCAGGCATACAGGCAGCAGGCTTTGAGCAAGATCTTCCAAGTAATGAGATCAAGGGTACTATGTGTGACCATGTTTTTCAGTGCACTAACTGTAGTGAGTCGAGAAATTGTTTCTTGCTTAAATTGCACAATTTGCCCTGAATTGTTTTTTTTGTTTTACTCCAACACTTTATCGTCCTATTTACCTTGCTGAAGTTGTAGGAGCTACGTACTGCGAAAAGACCTCATACTCCCCAGGAGAAGGAGGCCAAGCGGAGTTATTTCGCTTAATTTTGAGTATGTAATGAAAACATTCAATTGTAGAAATTCTGATGAAATCACCTGCTGGCAGCATGTTACTCAGTGCGCTACATTCCCTGCTGCTGCTTCCTGTCAGCCATCTTGTGTCGTTGCTCCCCGGATTGCGCTCCCTTCTTTATAAGCTCAATCTACTCAACAAAGTTATCATGAGAAGCTATGCCGTTACTTGTGAGTATCTCTACTACCGGTTGATGGTCCACACATGTTGCTCATTTGTAAAAGATTGATGTGGATCACATACAACCAACCTCACACGATTATGTTTTTTACTTGGAAAAAACTATAGCTATTTCCATATATATATAGCTGTCTCAAGTGGCAGAAATTTTCTGAACATTGCATTGATTATCCGAGTATGTATTGATGGGATAACATTGTTGGTAGACAAACCTTTAAGAAACTGTCCTGACAATGGCACACCATTGTAACCTTCATTGCGAATCTTATCCTCATGGTTATTCGCTCATTATGACCGTACTCTGATTGCCTTAGGCCCACTGCCATGGTTACTGGACACAGAAAAGTGTTGTTCTTTTCTCATTGGTCGAATACTCGGTATTATGTTGGTTGGCACAAACCAATCTGGAGAGGAGAGCAAGTATGAGATCTGGAAATCCCTGACAATCTTCAACAATGGACTGGAAAGTTCTCAGAATGAAGGTATGGTTATTAGTGATATACCAGATGTGTTTTTCTCTTTGACCATTTGATGGTGGGTTGTCGGATTTCGTCGAACATGGCTGGAGACTCTTTGTGACTCTTTAACTTCTTTTTATTCAAGTCTGGTTTGATATCTCTTTTGCGGTCTTTGATGGCTTGTTTCCAAGACGATTCATAGTATGCCCCATACAAAGGGTGACTTCAATGCTTGCGCCTCCTTTTTAACATCACAATCTGAATCTGACACCGCTGAAATGATAAAATGATTCTGTAACTGGGAATCTAACCAGGCACCTCTTGATTCTGAGCTCAGTGTAGTAATTATCCATTAAGCCATCATTTCACCTCACCATTGCGGTTTTCATCTGTAGATGGAAAGGTGAAGGACATCCTCATAGAGTCATCTCCTGCCGTGATTGCCATGCATCAATATGCCAAAAAACATGGTAGGTTCGCTTCTAGTTTGTGCTGGTAACTAAATTATATAAAATACTAGAGAACTGTAGATAGCTATCTAAACCAAGTAGCAGTGCTAGTGTCAGTCTGCAATGTCAAGTTTATACAAGGCAGTGACCTCGTGGTAACATCCTATCCATATTAAAGTACGTCTATGAAATCTAGGCAGTCATGATAGCTCAGTGGGATTGTGAATGTATATCACTGTGCTATTTTCTCCAAAGCACGGGTTCAATTTCCGGCCATGACAGAGTATTTGAAGGTATCATCCCTGGCTGATCACACAGGCTGCCTTGTACACATATCTGGGAGGACGAAATTCTAGGACCACAGCTGTAACAGTGGTCGAGAGTGGAGTGGCGGCCTCTTAGAAAAATTCCTTCAATTTCATGATAATTATGACCTGCCTATGGATCAACCTGGCCTAGGGCGAAGGAAAAACAACATAATTAAATATAGTACATTCTTTTGTAACACATACTGTTGGTGGGGGTCATGCTTGGTTTCAGTCACGGTCGGGGTTTGAATTCTGTCCTGATCATGGTGCTCCATGCTAAGCTGTAGCAAATAAAAATACCCAATACCAGCAGCTTCACATTACAGTAAATACATCATACGAGAACGTTTTTGTACCGGTGTGGTGATGCCACCGCAGGGCCGCTGTGATGTTACTCTGGTGCCGTTGTGTGAATTCATTTTCAGCTCGACTTGACTGAAACTAATTTAGTTTTGCCAATACTTTTGACGGCTACAATTTTCTCCATTGTAGAGTTAGATACGCACCAATTGAATGATGAAAACATAGAACATGTTACCCGATACCTGTTAGCTGCTTATCTCAAGCATTCTAACCTTGTGAAGCAAGCTCTGAGCGGTGAGCACAGCTCAGCTCTTGGTTTAATATACAGGTAAACGTTTAGCCCTACTCGCAAGGACAGTGGTATAAACTCTGCGCACAGCTCTGTGTCTACCCAGTGTGTACTATGTGTGTGTTATGTAGCACTCTAGCTTCAGCTGTTGGATAAACTCTCGCAGTGTAGTGTGAAAACTGCCGACATATAAACTGGGTTAAATATACAGTGAGTCAGTCATGATAGCTCAGTGGGATAGCTCACTGTCTGTCCTCCCCGTGGCCCGGGTTCAATTTTCAGCCACGGCGGAGTATTTCAAGGGATTTTTCCCTGGCTGATCGCACTCTGCCAACCCGTTCTGAGCCAGCGTGGCAGAAAATGGCTCAATCTCCCCTCAAAGATACCACACAACCTGTGGACAGCGAGGAGGAAGGTCGAAGTTCAACTATGGACAGACGATGGCTGATAGAAAAATATACAGTCCGGTCACTTGTTTGATCTACCCTTCCCAACTTTGATCTATACTTTTCAGGAATGTTTATAAAGTACGCCGAAAGCTGGTGAACCTGGGCCACCACTTGACCAGTACTGCGGCCAGCGCCGAGAATGCAGCAGCGACAGCTCTCCCAACCACTTCCTGGCAGCAGGATCAAACTAGTGAGGAAATCAGTCTTCCATCAGATCTCGTTACATCTGAAGGCATGAGAGTGTCGGAGGAACCTGTAAGTTCCTATGGTCTGAAAACAAATAGAGAGGTTATGCAGTTGCCTTCTGCACCCATAAACAGCAAACCGCCCCATTACCATGCGTTCGTTTGAAATTTCTTTAAAATTCCGTACAGTGATGCCTCACATTTTCCTTTGTTTTAATTCAATAAAAAAAGTCGGGCGCAAATTTTAGGTAATATCTGATGTTATGAAATAATATACCAGACATAAAATTGCACCCGGATTGTGCACTGAATCGGTCCACAGTGAGCAATGTTCTCACTGAGCCAGCGAACAGCTCACTAAGTAAGTCACTAGAGAGGTTATGATGCGAACGGCTTGCTCCAACCATTGGCCCAACGGAACCGTTTTGTATAGAGAGGTTAAGATGCGAACGGTTTGCTCCAACCATTGGCCCAACGGAACCGTTTTGTATAGAGAGGTTAAGATACCAAGTTCCAGCGTAACGGTCAATGAAACCCTTCGAGAAATGATAAGAATCCAGCAGCTACAACGATCGGAAGAGGTCGCAGTCTCATTTTCGCAGTTACTATAGTTATTACAGTTTAGAGCCCAGAAAATTCCGCGATAGAGCCCTTCAACGAAGACTACTGCAGCGCTTGTTAGGGAACGCAGCCTACGGATTCATTTTTATAATGGGCTTTGGGCCACCCTGGACACCGGTATCGTAGTGAACAAAGCCAGATATGTTGCTTAAGGCTTCAAACAAGACATCCGGGTAGGTCTCACCGAGGTCCACGGCGAGTAGAACGAGATAACAGTAATGGGAGCTGTAACCATTTAGAAAATGCTACTGGTTTTGCTAACAGTTAGGAGTCGTCTGGGGAATCTTTTCGGTTACATCACACGCATATATCCATTATGCATATCGCGCGGAAATGTAACCGTTACCGGTAACCATTTGCATCTTAACCTCTCTAATATATGTTAGTAGATGAAATCGCTTAAATTCCGATTCCGTAGCACGGCACGCAACTCCGCAAACTCTCTAATAATTCCATGAATTTAAAGGTAGGAGAGGTCTCTCCTACTGACCAGTGTATTTTCTCTTGCCAGGTGGAGTCATTACCGGACAGTGTGAGACCCCGTACAGAACAACGCGAAAGCACAAACTCTACTGAAGCTGTTCGTTTTAATGTGATAGGTATGTTGTATGTATGGGTCTGCATGAGGTTTTGATACTGCCAATCTCGAAGATCTCCATATCTTTTGCTTATCTAGCATTTTTAGCCATTTAATAACACTAAAGCTACCTGCTTTAATTGTGTGACAGTCAAAGTTCAACCTATTAAATCCTACACTTACAACCTGTTGAATCCTACACTTACAACCTATTAAATCCTACACTTACAACCTATTAAATCCTACACTTACAACCTGTTGAATCCTACACTTACAACCTGTTGAATCCTACACTTACAACCTGTTGAATCCTACACTTACAACCTGTTGAATCCTACACTTACTACCTGTTGAATCATACACTTACAACCTGTTGAATCCCGTGCAGAGTGGCAGGGGTTGGGGTCATGTGATTGAAATATTTCCATAGAAAAGTCTGCACACGATCACGTTTGGTGAGTTTCATCCTCGAGTACAGTTGATAAACTAGTTTTCTGGTGGGCATACTCTATATCAGGAACTTCTCTGCTAACCATAACCCCTCGAATTCATCAGGGCATGAGTTGTGAATTATCCATCGGTATGCCTACTCTGTAGGCGCTCTAGATACAGCCTTTGTGCCGGCATTTACTGTCGAGCAGATAACGGAATCTGGAAGCAGTTCACACAACGAGGAAACCTCCACACACCAAGAGGCACAGGAGCCTGTCAGCACCTCAGGTAATCCCTGAACTACCCGCCATGTCTTGTAGGGCAATGCTTCTCGCTGAGCTAGCGGGTACTCTGATAGAATGGATTAGTCCTGGGCATAATTATGTAGTTAACTTCCACTCTGTCAAGCCTTCTCTAGCTCCATTAAAAGCTACAACATCATTTACAAATATAGAGACGGCATTCATTTAGCCAGTTGTTATTTTGTTGTTATCTTGTAGATGAAGCCTCTGTGGAAGATCTTGCTGGCCATCAATATGACAACGCTTGCCGCACTGTCATCAGCAAATGTCAATTTCTTATAGACAGAATCAAACCCTTCCTCACAGGTCAGTTTACATCCAGAATGAGAAAACAAACACGAGAATAAGTACAGCGAATATACGTCTGGGTACCACGGTCTACGCCTAACTGTGTGTCAATAGATGCTTTGTGGTCTTCCATTGGGTTGGCGCATAGCAATTCATTGCAGTCATGGTGGGGCATTGACGAACCATTTTCCAGCTCTGTGCTGTTTTCTGAATCTCAGATCGTGCCTCTTTACATTTCTCTGCATTGTTATAGCCAAGTATCTTGAGTTACCCAACACCCCGAGAGCACCTAGTCCAGAAGTGGCGACACCCTCACTGCCTCAACTAAATAAGCTCGCTGCCTCTCTGGTGCACAGCCCATCGCTAGAGTCCCCGGCTGAGAATACTAAGGCGGTGAGTTGTCATACATACATACCGCTTCCGGATCAATGAGTCACCACGACTGTCTGAGTTGTAGAGTATAGAAGCCCTGATGACACAATGAGGAGTTGTGCAAGATGAAACATTATAACTATCTTTGGTCTGGTGGTGGATAGGCAACTCTGCAACCTTTCTTGATTGGAAAATGTTTTCTTTTCAGTAGGGACCACTGCACACTTTGTGTATTTAGGGTTACTAAGAGAGCACTTAGGATGGAATGTGGCCCTGCATGGAAGTTTGGTATACAGATTATAAGCAACTCATCCAGTCTGGTGTGCTTTGTAGGAGGGGGAACAAGCAACGGTAAAGACACTGCAGCATGTTCGAGAGGCGCTGGGTGGTATCGCTGCTCAGTATCTTCGACAACAACATCACGCTGCCAACAATGTACTCCAGGTAATTCCCACCATCACTGTGCGACCAAATAGCCATGTTTCCTCGCAGAAATCAACCCGAGCACTCACTAGGAAGCAACTTGCTAGAAGGAAGAACTCCTCATGATGACAAAGTTCCTACATGTTCTAAGCATTGCAGTGGAAGTTTAACACCGAGTACGCTGACTGACAAGCCGCAGGATATATTATTTCCCAATTATTTCGCTACTACTACACATAACAATATATCATATTGAGTGTGAAAAATTGCCTACATCGGGGCGTTAGTTAAGGGTCTGTGTAGGGCTGGTAAGAGTAGTCAGATTCTCGGTGGGTGACGTGTAAACAAATGGCTTAGGTTGGCTACCCCCCCCACCACCTCCCAGGACCTATCGTTCAATCTTGTAACGCGTACTTTACACTGAATCGTCAGGCACTCGGATAGAGTGAAGCTGGCCCTGGGCATCATAAGCTTCTACTATACCAACCCTACTAAGGCAACTACTTCATAAGTTGCGATCTCTGTCGCCCAGTTCCATACTTTAACTAGAGACCAAAACTTTCTACAGATGTTGGGTATAGCTTGTTTTCCACCCAGTTCCAGTTGACTGTGAAGCGAACCCACTAGACTATGTATTCACTGGTATTTCATATTGCAGTTTAAAGTGGTAAAGGATATAACCACATACATGCTGGGATCAGGTGGTGACCCTGCAGGCCTTCAGTCAGTGCTAGAGTTTCATCAGCGAAGAGCTCAGGTAGCATTCAATCATCAACTCTCAACCTTATTTGGATGTGTTGTGCATTTGTTATCCATATTTTGTACTGAATATTTGTTATTTAATGATTTTTTCTCTTTTATATTCGGTACCCATGTTTTTGATTTCGACTTTAAGGTTGGGAGTATTTTTATGTTTTTCAGTCCCGGCTTCACGCTCTTCAGGAAATTAAGATGTTACTTTCGCGGTGTTACCCCACCGACGGGGCCGATGCTCTTCTCATCCCATCCGTGAATATTCAATGGCTAATTGGTTGCTTCAACCTGCTTGTATTACATTCTGATAAAGCGAATACAACCACACCTCTTCAGCTGCATCACTACCAGGTAAAATACTAACCTCTACTCAGTGCTCAGCAAGCACCATATTGCCAGCACCGCAGCCCACCGCAGCACCGCAGTAATAAAATGAAAGTCCCAACCAGTGTGGATAGGGATCAAGATTTTTCCATGGTTGGTAAAGACCCATTTCTCCCTTCTCGAGTAGAGTAGCTGAGTTTCGGCGGGTGATGTGTAAACAAATGGCATAGGTTGACTAACCCTCCACCTGGACCTATGATACTCACCCACACGCGTTGTTCCGCGCAAAGCCACAACTGGTGTGAAACAAGTATCTGACCCACGGCAGTGTCTCCAGAGGCTACAGTCTTTGGTCAGATCATGGTGGTGTTACCAGCTAAATCTGACCGTAGACTGTGCAGTTACAGACATTGTTTGCAGGCGGGAATTGAATGGGCAACTGTGGATAGTCAGTTGGAGATTCAGAAAACTGTTCATGAAATGTATGCCGCTCTCGTGGAGATTATCTCACGACAAGCGGCAACACAGCAACAGGCTCTCACCTCAGTTCTGCTCTTCACTCTCAGCACGAAATATAGGTGAGCTGAGTATTCGTATTATAGTCATCAAAACAACCAGTCAACCAATCAATCAATCAATCAATCAATCATACAGTTCATCAAACAATTCATCAATCAAATACCCAATTGGGGATTGGTCTAATAAGTTAATCAGTCAGCCAATCGCACTATCATCTTAGCAAAATGTAATTTTTCTGCTTTACAGCGCTGCAGATATTGACCTGGTCATAGCGCAGGGGCTGCTGCCGATTCTATCGCACCATGCTAGTCTGCACGAGGTGCCATATCGTTGCGTCTCTCAGGTGCTGCCGGCCAGCCTGGCCAGTGATGAGAAACTCTCCACGTTTGGTCAGACCAGTGCCACCCGACTCCTGCAGATACTCGCTGTCAGCAGCAGGTAATGGTGATCAGCGTAGGATGGCGTACTGTGTTGCCAGCCAGTCCGGGATCAAGTGTGCCCGAAAAAACTTTTGGTAACACCATAGTTGGGTCCACGACCTTACTGAGAATGTCACATCGTGCAGCAAAGCGTCGTTTTCCAAAGCACAACATGGTGGATAGTAGTTTTTATCACTACTGGAGTTACAGCCTGATTTCTGTATCTCTGTCTTGAAAGTGTCTCAGCTTTATTATAGAATCAAATGCTATTTGGAAACCTTCAAAGCAAAGTATCTCGAAGTATATTGACTTTATCGAAGCACAAGTTTTTCTGACTCGATAATGTCTTGCACGCATTATGGTCTATTCCCAATCTTCCCCCATACCCTTTGTTGACCCCTGGCTAAAACCATCATTGCGAAATATGTTCAGACCTCGTATCTGTATTGCAGTATTCATGCAGCTCAGCTGAAGGAAAATACATTGGCATGCTTGAGTAAATCCTTGCATAAGCAGCTTTTAGGATATTCAGAGCTCACCAAGAGTTCTGAACAAGGTAGGGCATCAGCTCAATGTAACGAACTGTGATCTTCTTCATAATAGTTGCCAATTGCCGGCTAAGATTTAATGACGGAGTATTTCAAAGGATTTTCCTTGGTTGATCAAACTCTGCTAACCCGTCCTGAGCCAGCATAGCAGAAAACAGCTCAATCTCCCCTCAATGGCACCACAAAACCTGTGAACATGGCGGAGGAAGGTCTACATCAAACCACGGACAGATAATGGCTGGAAAAAATTTAATGACGCCGGTGCGTCACTTTTTGCCTTGGCTTCGCACACCAGCGTGTGAATTTGTAACTAAACTGATAATTATGCCATATCAGGAGCACCAGGGTTGTTAGAGTATGTGATACATGTGCTGGTTTATCTGCAAATTGCCTGTAGACTTTAACTGGGTGATAGATTGTGCCAAATGGAGTTCAAGGTATTCTTACAGTATGAGTACACTTGCTAGTCGGTTCACTGTCGGTCTTTTGAACGATGTTTGCATATGTGTAGCTGGCCTTTCCAGTTCATATGCCTGATCCATCAATGCTTACATTGTGCGAGTTGTGCCCAATAGACATAATTTTATACTTCTTCCAAAACATCTAGCTGTTAGGCTATCGAAGACAGTCGTTCAGCTTTCGACTCAAAGCGTGGAGGCTCAGGGCACTAGTTCCAAGCCACTTCTCTACCCCATAATTGAGACAAATAGGTTTCCACCTTTTTTTAGATTTGGAGTGTCGTGATCGAGTTGAAGGACTGTTGGCCAATCAGATTATTTTCCTCACTCGTTTGCTGTCGTCTTCCCCTATCATGGCTGAGAGATTGCCCTCAAAAGCTTGGATCACTTTGCTCATGAACATCGCTGGCCAAAACTCAAACTCAGGTGAGTCTCGCCGCTCATCAGTCACGTGGCATTTCTAAAAATTGCTACATTTTTGTGATCGCTTTCAATCGCAGTTGTTGGACAACCAATCTGTATTTCCTTTAAAAGTGATAAAATTTCTGTACCGATTTGCAATGATATTTTTATGTAAACTCAAATCCATTTTTCATCCTAAACTGCTATTCCAAATATAGACTGTATAGAGTTGTATTGTGATGTTGAGCATTGTTTGTTGCAGAACCGAATGTGTACAATCTGAGGACAAGACTGACAGCCCTTCATTTGCTTTCCGTAATTCTGCCTTTGCATCGCACTGATGAGCCCGCCTTCCACAAAAAGGTTTGTTTCCGCTTGCCCCATGATAAACGGCGAAATGACAGCCTTCTACCTCTGGATAATGGGGTGCTGGATACCTTCTTAATAAGAATTAATTTTATAAAGCCTTTTTTAAAGAATCACTCTTTCATCATCATCGTCAGCCTCAAAGGTTCCACTGCTGGACGAAGGCCTCCCTCTTGATGCACCACAAGTCTCTGTTCTTTGCTGCTGCCGCCCAGTTGTCACCACAATACTTTACTATGTCCGTCGTCCAGCATGCTTTTGGTCTTCCCCTTTTTCTTTTACCTATTGGGTCCCATTTAATTATGCTTAGTGCCTAGTTGTTGTTGGCTCTTGCTGCATGGCCTGCCCAATTCCATTTGGATGTTTTTGACATTTGTAAGACATCTGGTAATCACCCCTCATGAAGATCACTCTTTAGGATAGGGTAATGTTATTTTACGTGAATGGTCCCATTAACAAAATGGTCCATGAGCCTAGTCACAGAGATATTACAATTTTCAGGTCAGAAGGGCATAGTCAGCAATGTTTTGCTTCGGTGTCAAGATTGTTCATTAATTACAAAATCTCACATTTTACGCTTAAAAGTCCAACAATAGAATGATGCTAGTAAATCGTCACG
>Ga0224501_10002542_pt1 | contig 14371 bp, 8 predicted proteins | sample SF_Oct11_sed_USG_4_FD_169105 | JGI IMG/M metagenome (GOLD analysis project Ga0224501, IMG submission 169105) | Sediment microbial communities from San Francisco Bay, California, United States - SF_Oct11_sed_USGS_8_1 | ecosystem: Environmental > Aquatic > Marine > Sediment | place: USA...
CATTCACTAGCAAGAATTTTATTGTCGGACACGTCCTATCTTGTCATCTCAAGCTACGAGTACGATTAACTATTGAGCTATGGATTTTTCTTCAGTTACAAAGGAAGACTTTGTGATATTTGTTGTTTGCATGCTTTGGCTCCTCCAGATTCTATATGACAACCACTGCGTAAGTATCAGTCAACTCGGGTTTCTTAATTCTAATAATCATGGATCACATGGGTGGATTATAAAATAAAGCCATACAAAGCCCGTGTTAATCTGGACTAAAGCTGCACGCTAAAGCTGCTACGGTCATTACAGATACATCCACTAAATAGAACTTTCTTTCAATTGCAATCTTTGTCTTAATCTGGCCAGAGTTTTGGTTATAAGACGATTATTTCGGTAAATTAGCTCTCACACGAGCGGTCTGTCACGCAGAGAATTTCAAATACTGTTTACAGTGCAAATGAGAATCGCTTATGCAACAATATTATATAAAAAAATACTGTATGCAAAGCTGTTAACTAATCATGCATACACACACGATGCAATCAGTATAGAATTTATTTGATGATTGTACTTGTACTAGCTAGTTGGCTAGTATGACGTTGCGTTGAGCAATGCCAGGCTTGCCGCTACATTATGTACTGTATGTACACCGTGATGCATTAGGTAGTGTGAATCAGTTACAATAGAGTGATCCTATGGTATATCAATTTACTTGTAATAATGGGTAGCCATGCTTCGCTTGGGAAAGTGGTATAGGTCAATCGATAGCTATAGTATATAGAGCGCTTGGCCTAGAGCCGAAATCCTAGGTTCAAGTCCTAGTCATGTTGAGTACCTACTGCGAGATTGAACTCCTCACATATAATTCCCAGCTCCTACTGGGCGCCCACTGCGAGAATGAACTCCTCACATATAATTCCCAGCTCCTACCGCTCCAATAACATAAGCCTCAAGCTCAGGGGGTTCATTAGATAGGATGTCCTAATGCCGGAGTGAAAAAACGAAAAAAATGAAGTCATCACATCTACTACTACAGATAGAGACAACTCCCATTTTAATTGACCGGCATGGTTATTTTATTGAGCCTCTCTTTTCTTATTGGAATCCACGGATTTCTATGCTTTCATGCTCTCACCAGTCCGCCATTGAATTTATGTTTTTCATCACTTCAATATCTGTATGTCTGTAAATCATCTGAATTGCATTTACTATATAGCTTATTTACTCGTGTTCTGGAAAGTGCCCATAGAGAAAGGGTGTGCACCAACTGGCATGCGTGTGTATGGGGAAACGTGCATTTTATTTATTGTAGTATATAAATGAGGCTACGGCTTATATGGCGGAGATGAGGGAATACATTGAACAGTTGGAGAATGAACTTGATACTAAAACCAGTACCAGACCTCAGGTAGGCTCTGATTTTCATAGCAATTGGGTAAAAGGGTTGGAGTGGGGCGACTCTGTAGCTAATTGTATGCGTGTTACTGATTCACCTTTGCACTATGGTATAAAGGCTTTAGGAGTATCGCTGTACTTCATACCAATCCCACAAAGCCTGCTGGGCTATACGTTAATCTACCTAGTCAATCCCCTGTATATTTTTTTTGTCATATGCTAGTTTGCTTTGCGCTCCACACTCCGTCAAGGAGTATTCTAGTAGTGGAATTGACCCTGGGTATGGTCAGCTTTTCACTATGTCAATCTTGCCCAAGCTTGCAGCTTCATTATTTACAGCTCCACTCAGTGACATATGTCATATGTCACGGTTCCACTGCAACCCACAGAGAATTATATGCTTCGCTTTCCTTTCAGCATACCCGAATCCGTCGTCCATCCCGAATTCCTAGACCAGTGCGGATTTTCCAAGCTAAAATAAATAATCCGGCCATCACTTCTAAGATCTCTGCACCATCCAGTGATTCAGGAGTGTCTGCTTGTGGCTATAAGATAATACCCACTGATGCGCGGTAAGTGATAGGTGCACTAAATCGCAATCCTAGGATACATCCACATTTAGGAATCAAAATTAATGATGGTCTGAGATAGAAGTAGTTTTTCTGCTGTTACATTACATTTTAAAACTAAAAGTCCATAGTGAAAATGGCCTGAAATACTGCACAGATTTCGCTTTAGTCTCTAAAAATTTGATTGTAGCATTGTGGTTAATTGTGCTCGGGAGGATTGCTATGGAATGGCCTCATCATTTTATGAAATGTTATAAAATAAGCTATGCATTATTTCACTTCATCATGCTACTGTTTTAGACTGGTAATGATGAAACCGCAATGGCAGAAGTACTTTTAAGATTATCCTGGTGTAGCGGCTGTACGGAGTGGTCTATGAGCTAACAGATTCTGAAACATCATTAAATACAAGGCATTTCCACTACTGTCCCCTAGCTGCTTTCATTTGGTTTGCGCACCCCTGATATATGGCGGGTACTCCCATGGATATATAGACATTGATATAATAATATGCTAACCTGTTTTGAGGTATTTATTGTTTTGTTGCTGTACGGTATATGATTTATCATGAAATATTATAAATATATCATGTACTGAGAATCCGGTGCAGTAGAAGTATGAAGGTACAGTTATACGCACAGTTGGAACTTTTGATTCACATAGATGTGTGGCAGTTTTAGTAGTAGGCCGAGGTTTGAAATGAGTTACTACGGCCTAAACATGGTAGTGTGACTGAGAACTATTCATATCCTTTTGCTCCAGGGCTTAGCCATACTTTTAAATGAACTTCCCAAGCCTCGGGCAGTAGGAGCTAGGAATTATGTGAGGAACTCATTCTCACCGTGGGCACTCAGAATGACTACAACTTGAACTTCGGGCTACTAAATCCTGAGCCAGGAGTTCTAGCTATCCTCTATATACCAAAGTACTCAACAGGCCACCACGGGTTGCTATAGAGTATAGAGCATAACAATGCTGAAACAATGCTATTTATGTTGAGTAGCATCCAAATAACTAGTTTTGGGCAAAATTGTGAAACCAAACCATGCAGGTCTTTTTTCCTTGCAGGGGTCATCTTTTCAAGGGTTGTTAGTTGACACCATGCATTTATACATTACACATCATTACATTTGCACATTATAAATCTCATACTCCACTCCATAGGTTAGAGTTGATGAATGCAGCGGAGGCTCCGTTTCGTTATATGACTACTCTGTGACCTGTGTATTTGTGTAAAACGGGTTGCGAGATGCTATGTGGTCATGTGGGAAAAGTTTAACACAAGGAGTTTATTCTATGCATACATTGTTCCCGGCCAAAAGGTAGGCCACACCACACCCTCTTTGGCCACACTAACGAATCTAAGAGCGCACCTCAGGTGTAGAGCCCTTCATAACAGCATGACCTGGGTCGGCATTCGCCTGCACTTGACTTGACTGGCTCGGATAGCTTGTAGTTGTATGTATTGTATGGTATATTCTTTATGAGTTGCAAGAGTGTGCAATCCATCGCAACAGCTGAACCCAGGTTGATATTCGGTATGGTTCCCTTGACCAACTATAGTGATTGACTAAGCAAATGCCAAATGTCCGTTCCGTACCAATACCATGCATTCGCTAATTCGCTTGACTGACACTGACAGTGAGAGTGGAGTGAGTGTGACTCACTCCGGTGACTCACTGAGTGAATGAGTCAATCAATGACTGAGTGAATGAATGACTCGCGAGTTAGTCAGTAAGTCACTGAGTGAGTGTGACTCAGACTAGTCACTCTCACTCTCAGCGACTGAGTAACTGCAACTTGTAAGTGACCATCATCAATGATCATGACCATGAGTCATTGAGTGGCAGCGTGAGCGATTGAGTGAGTGAGTCAGCCACTGTTTGTTTGGACTGGACCCAATGACAGTGAGTGGGTGACTGCGTGAGTGAGTGACTCCGAGTCGGCGAGTGTGACTGGTGTGGGTGCGAGTTATTGACTCACTCAATCAGTCATACTAACCAACTCAACTGCCTCAGTCAGTCACTATACGCATCATTCAGTCACTAACTCACTCAGTGATCACTCGACTGACGGGAATGTTACTATTGTTTACTCACTTGGAAATTACTCTCCGTGTGATTGTGAATGTATTGGTCTGGGCGTGGTGTGACTCCCAGACCGTGAGTATGACTCTGAGTGAGTGGCTCGCACCCACACCACAGTCACTCTCATTGGCCCAGTCCAGTGGCTGACTCCGTCACTCACACAGCCACTCACGGTCAGGATGATGGTCTCTCAGTTGCTGACTGAGTGAGTGAGAGTGGGTGACTAATACCAGAGGCATCAGATCAGTATCAAGATAAATAAATAGATTAACCTCACATGTTAGGACTCAGCTTGATCAGTATGACTATGAGAATCAGTCATACTCGTACTGGGTGGTTATGACTAGTAGTAGAATGAGGTATAGGTCATATAATATAGCCTTAGTATAGAGAAGGTTCAAAGTCAGCAGACTCCCATCTAGTACAGAACACAGAGCACACTGAGCACACTGAGCACAGAACAGACCAATCAGCCATCCACATCCACAAAATCAAACCCCCAGACTCCAGGATGAATGAATGGTCTTAGTTGCGCTACGATTGACAACACAAGCACAAAGGTGTATAGGGAAGTTAACTGTTTGAGCGGATGTTACAAGCGTTCGTTCCATGTTACTGATGTTTCATTTTAGCTTTTTTCAGTTGTAGAGTAAAAGTTATAGCACGCGATGGCAACTGTTACAAGAACTGGCTACAGCTACTGTTTAATGAACTGGTGTCGTCATGTGTTTCAACAGAGAGTTTCAGCCCCAACGCAGTGCCGTTCACTCGCATCTTCCAATGCTTTAAGAGACAGACAGTAAATAATTCAGGAACATTCTACAATTCTATGTGGGCTTAATTGGCATTTCAAATTGTCATCCTGATCACACTGACCAGTTTGCCATCGATAAAACACAATTAGAACCACTACACTGTAGTAAAACCATTAAAATTGGGGCATTACAGTGCTATAAAAGGGGATAGTGGTAGAGCGTTGGGGTTGCAATCGCATGAACTTGGGTTCAGATCTCTGTTCATGATGGTCTCCCAGTTCTGAGTGTAAGCTTCTCACATATCCTATAGTTCACAAACACTTGGCGCTGCCGGGCTGTCGCTCGGCTTTTGAAACGGCATAATTAACATAAAAGCAATACAGTTTCTTTCCTCAGTTCCCTAATGATCACAAGACCATGGGTTTGAGAAAAATGTCAAAAACACATAATAGTGTTGGTGGTTAGCTTGAAGCTTTACCTGAATATAAAACGATGCCGCTGATTTCCTTTTCAGAGGGACAAAGTTCGAGATTGCAGAGGAGAGACGACGTAAGAACTATGAGATGCGACTTTATGAGGAACTCGCTGAGCATGTCAAGGCTAAAGATAAGAAAACATTCATGCAGGTTTGTTAAATGAGACCATAGAGTTATATTCAGCTCTATAAGCTAACACCTTCTCACCAGGAATAAACTACTAAAGAAAATTAAAATTGAAATTTGGTCGATATGGGTCTCTGTTAGTAGGGGCCATTCATTGTTTTTGTGTTGGCGTCCTATACAGGGTTGCTGATTTGTCTCTCGCTAGCGGGTCTGAACAGCTTTTTGTTGTCATTAGACCAGCGTAGGGCATGCAGGGCATGGACTCTGGATTTCTCTGAATTGGAATTCCATAAAATTTAAAGCAATGAGTTGTCGCACTTTTGATTTTGAATCTAGGCAACTCACAGCCCAATGATGACCTGTCCTTGGTGGCTACTACTTTTGTTTTATCCAAATTTCTCCCAATTTCGTGGTTGCAAGCATTCGTGTGGCAGTAGGCCGGGCAAACTTTCTTCTACAGGCTATTCAGATATATGAGCGAAAACAATCGGTTCATAAACGTGGGAATGTGGAGTTTGTCACAGGGTCCCTGGATAAAATGAAAGAATTTAATGTTCATAAGGATCTGGAAGTTTACAAGGTGAGTTCTGTGCAAACATTTCAGATGTCGCTAGCCATAGTCTGGATACTGTTCGAGGTAACTGTAAAAACTAACACTAGAGAGGTTGTGGAGTTCTGTTTCCGTAACCTATAAACCGAAATCAGTCCCGAGATCCCGGGAATAAACCCCAGGTATCGTGGCTGTGATTGTGAGGTCGAAATATTGTGCACAATGATTAGATGTGGCCATAGAGTGATCTCCTCCAAGGACAAGGGAAGGCAACTTTATGACAGAGATATATATTATGCATCTATGCTCTATGGTGAAATTTGCTGAGTTCTCCCACTGAAGTTGATGACTGACTCGGGATTCCAGAATAGTCAGTATTGTACTGAAACAGCTGTGGCTCAGTGGTTGGAATTCACGATTTCCATGTAGCGAGTCATGGGTTCGAATCCCAAAAAAGTCAAAGTAATGATAGGATGGGCATTCCGCCTTAATTCGCTCTGGAGCTCCAGCAAAGTCTCCCTGTTAACCAGGGAACAAACTCCACGACCCCGTACAATGAATAAAAATGCGGAGTATAAACAGAAGCAAAAAGTACTGTTGATTTTTTGTCAGGCTCTCATGGAGGTATTTCCAGCTGGTAAGATGGTACCGCGCAATCTCTTCCAGTCAGAATTCATGCATTTCCCAAGACAGCAGGACGCTGCCTTGCAAGTTCTCAACGCTATGAGCCATCAAGGTATATGATAATCTATTTTTGTATTATCCTTCTCCGCGGCTTCTTGGCCATCCTATTTCGCAGACCTCCTAGGCCTGAGGCTCGTTTTAGAGTGGTATGGGCTAGGAATTATGTGAGCGATTCACAGAGTAGAAGCCCAGCGTGACCGTGAACCATGCTTTTTTTAACTTGAGTCACGCAGATTGAATTAGATTTGATAATTTTATTATTCATGGATAATCAATACCTTGGGTCTTTTGTTACAATAAAAGGGGTTACATCAGTTATTTGTCAATGCGTTTTCAGAGTTGTATTCCCCATTTTTTTTAGGGGGATACAGCCTCATATTTATTGTAGTGATGATGACTACGACCCAGGGCCAATTCTGTGTGTCGACATTCTGAAAAGTGCGCCAATGGGGCTCTAAGTATGCCCATTGGATAGGGTTCTATCTAAGTTTCCATTTGAGCTGGGTCTTAGAGCCATTTGTTTGTGGAAGCACATTTTGGCATGGCTTAATCCCATTAATGTCCTAAAGATGATATACCATTGAACTCGTTGCAGGCTGTATACCTGATGATAAGATGGGGGATATTATCGTGGCTCGGTTTGGTAAAACCTCTTATGTCATGAAATGCTATCAGCGTATGATGTACTGGATGCCTAAGTTTAGGAGCATTAACCCCTACCCTATCCCTTGGGAGTTACCCAACCGGGTGAGTAAAGAGGCCGGTTTACCCGCCTGATCAGGGTAAATGGGTGTGGGCGGATGGTCACCAGCCTAGCAGTTTGAGTGTGGACGATTGCTCACCTGGCAACTAACTGCTTAGTACTTTATTCTTGTGGAAGCTAGCAAACCTGGTGAATATTTACCTACTTACCCTTACTTACCGTTCCTGTCTTGAATTGCATACATGCCTGAGTCACGCGGTTTCTCCGGAGCAAGTATTTCAGTCATACACACATATATTACAATTAAATTTTCTCCTAACACATAATCTGAAATTTCTAAGGCTCAATAGTGTGATATCATGCAGCACTGGTCCCTTCTTATTATTGTACTTGGGCACTTGACCGTCCCACTTAACAGACCTCCTAAAGTTCCAGGCTTGCTGGAGCTATAGGAGCAGGTGACTTTAGAAATAGTCCTTCATTATTAATAGTGTTTGGATGTGTTTGCAGCTAGATGAATTGGCAGTATTGGCTCTGAAACGGATGGCTATAGATATCAGGAATGAGGTGACAGTCCACTATACCCAGGATACGCACTCTACTAATGAAGAGACATTTATAGCCAGTGCTATAAGCCCCGAACAGCAGGTTAGTGTGTATGGCTTGCTCTCTTTATTGTGGTCTAGTGCGAGCTGCAAAGGATACCTACGATGGTAAATATTGTCCCTCAGCTAATGGCTGTATGGGGAAGTGGCTATTTCGTACAGAAAACAATGTAACTGAGTTTGGGTACCACTTCTTTTCGTCTCCTCCGGCTCTGAAGGGAGCCGGGTACCCATTCCCTGCTGAATGAACAGTTTGTGAAAAATACACAAGCTGTCTTGAACCCGGGATCTTCAGCACTAGTGGCGAGAGCGCTCAAACAACTGAGTCACAGTGCCCCCTCAATAGTACCTATTGAGGTCATGTATAGTGATCAGAGAAGTGAGTAAGGTTTGTGGATATCGTAGTAAGCTTACACCAGTTCTGACTACTTGATATATGTGAGGAGATGAGAAAGAAGAAACTGGGCAACATATCAGCACCTCATAGACAAGTTGCATGAAACTGAGCTGGTTGGATTGTAGGGGCTTATAGAGAAGCACAACTCTTCCCTTCCCCTGTTTGTGGAGGGAGGATTCAGCGTCTGGCTACGCGATCGGCAGCTAATCTATTTTATTCTACGAGCTGACCCACGGCCGGAAGTGCTAGAATATAACAGACCTGTCAAGGAACACCAGGAGATCGAAGTATTCTCCACATTTATAGGTAGGTGTTGGGTGGTCCGGCTCCTCAATAGACACAAAATAGTTCTCTTTGGTGTTGGGAAAAGCATTCTTTTCACCCGCTTTTTCCTGGTATGGATTCCATTCATGAAAATAGTGTAATTGTGCATCACTAGACTGTTGTCTACAGTGCTGCTTAAATTATGCCGCCAAAGCGGTAAAGAATTCTCCTTGGAAATAATGGCACTGATGATACATGACTGCTCGAAATAGATAGAACCTAATCGCTCTCTGATCGCATGTCTGTCGGATCACACCATGATGAAAAACACACAGAAGAACATAACTTCTGGTTTAATCACACAGGGCAGGGGTAAACCCTTCGAAGACCAATGTTGATGCTGTGTTTTTGCAGCTTCGCCAATGTGTTTTCGCCGCGTTCTCATTCTGTTTCTGTAATGTTTTCATTGTGTTAACGCTCCGGGTCTTTTCAGGAGCGGATGACGAGGAGAAGAGAGAGAAAACAGCATTATTAGCTGACCCGTCTAAACACGAGCAGCCGGAGGGCACCATACTGGCCATGTGTATTACAGGCACCAGTAGCAAGGATTCCCTGCTCGCCTGGATCAACTGTCTACAGGCAGGTTTTGGGGCAGACATATGTCATTATACACAACCTACCAGTCTAGGTCTGATTGAGAGCCTTAATTCAAATACTCAGCGCTACAGCCGAAAATTACTGCGCCTACTAGCATCAGACTCGTTAGGGTGGAAGCATTGACTTAATGGGTAGCGCAGGCTCTGAACCAGGTGATCCTGGTTCGATTCCAACTCTCTGCGTCACTTAGTACGCGAAGATAAGTGTATTTTAACCGACTGTTGCTTGCCCATTAGGCCATGCGGGAATACATATCAGGAATTTATAAATGTTTACTGAGCTGAGTCACCTGTCCTTAGATATCAACCCCAGAGCCCTTTAAGGGTCAGATTAACTCCGCTATCAGGAGAGCTGAACCCAGCGCTTGATCTGTCCCGACAGTTTTCCATGATGATGACTTCTTGAAACCTCTGCTTAGATTTAATATGACCGCACAATCCATCTAAACTTGTTTGTTCAAGCATGGTCTAATTTTATAGCAACGTGTCCATTGAAGCGAGTAATAAATACTGGCTATTGTCTTGTAGGAGACGAATCCAAGCTTATCCAAATCGCCCATCATTTTCTCATTAAGGACACCGGAGTCAGGAGTGGTTCCCCACCAGGAAATACGTGATCCTAGTGAACTAGAGTCGGGAGTGCAGTCCTGAAACTCAGTCTATCTGACTATCATGCTGTGGTGTTTTCAGTTATGAAATTATCAGTGGCTCTATGGCTAAGAATGGGAAGGCTCTGTGTCCATTGATGCGCAGAAATCTGTGAATAGATCTGTACTTTTTTATCTTCTGATCAGACTTCTTATTGACACTGACTGAACTGATTGCGTCTGTGAGAAAATTACATTTCAATTTCCATGGGTGCGTGTAATGAATTAATCTGAAAAAATTAATCATGCATTCTCTCCAAAAAAGATAGTTATAGTCTGTTGGCACCATCTGATTGACGCGGCGTCACCGGAGCCAGTTCATTCACTATAGGTCGAGTTTCTTCGGTGGCCTTACACTTCTGCCGTTCCTTTTGAGGAAAGGAGTTGGTGATTCAGTGACTGATGATGGCTCTGGACTTCTCATTAAAACTGCAACAGATTGAGACGTGTGGCATAGAGGCAGTCGCTTAAACGATGGTTATAACACCCCTCCTCAGCTGCCTTCATAACATAAGGTAGAGAGACAGGGTCGACTGATTATGTCCTAACAAATTATCCGTTTCGCCGCTAAATATTATGGGAAACGGGGCAGAAAGGTTATGCATACAGTGGTAGCCATCCACTACTCGATACGCAGGTCATCAGGTCACAGGTCGCAGGTCATTAGCTGAAAATCATGGGTCAGGTGTTGTTTCGAAGCGTAATTCAGGACAATTCCGCCGCAACAGCTTGACACTGCCCCTTAGATCGGGCATACCGAGTCCCTCGCTGCCAGATGGAATTGGCAGCACGCTGTTTTTGGACCCGCAAGCTCAACACCGCTGTAGGTGGCAAGTGCACAAGCCACACTTATTTTGAGATGGCAGCGTAACAGCTTAGTCCGCCTTCCACAATCTGTAGTGGAGTTTGTTTAGAACATCGCAAATTTAGACATTGATTTGACGAGTGCCCGAGAAGGCAACTTTCTGAAGGAAGACAGCTGAGAGAGAAAGCTATTCCATTATTTACCTTTGTTTCCCACGATGTCTCCATCACCATTTATCACTTCTAGGTGAAGCTTTTTCATATACGCCTGCCTTTCAATCGGGGTGTTCTCGGGTGTATCATCCTCTGTAGTTACTGTCACCTGGTAAAGTGAAATGGCTGTAAACGAGTCCACAATATTGATAGGACCGGTCACTTGAAGGATGATCTTGCAAAACCACTTAGAAATACATACAATGGCTGAACTGCGTCAATAGAAAAATGCTTCCGTTGGGAAGGCTCACTGATGTGCGGGAAACTACGCAATTTATAGGCAAAGTGGTGAAGGGTGTTAGAGAAATATCTGCCACTGCCTTCGAAATACTTGCCATTGACTCGGAGAGTTTTCGAAAAGGCCTATCAACACACTTGCAATTTATTTAAAATCTTTTTCTGTGAGAAAATATTTCACAGAAAGTTATATCCAACTTTCAGACAAACCAAACCATACCCAATTATTCCCTAGGTAGGTAGGCTTTATTTACCTACAGTAAAACTCGGATAACTTGAACTGCAGGGGACCACCAAAAAAGTTTGAGGTATGAAAAGTTTGAGTTAAGAGTTATGCTCTCCCTTTGCTTTAGCCATGTGGCCACCGTAGCGAGTCCATTTCGCTCTAGTGTATTCCATTTCCAGGTGTACACAAGAATGTTAACACATCCAGCCACATAAAAGGTAATTTGATGGCACTAACCACAGTTGTCAGCTCGAGTTATGACTAAAGGTTCCAGATATACCCAGCAAATTGTCATTACCCAGGCAGGGACGATGAAACCCGCATGGTTTGAGTGAAGCAAGTTTTCGAGTTATCCCAGGTCGAGTTAACCGAGTTTCACTGTTCAAGCTTATACACTGCAAGTAAGCGTGACCAGGGGGTTAGAGAGTCTTACGGGAACGTTAGAACGGGGATTAGAGAGTATTACGGGAACGTTAGAACGGGGATTAGAGAGTATTACGGGAACGTTAGAACGGGGATTAGAGAGTATTACAGGAACGTTAGAACGGGGATTAGAGAGTATTACGGGAACGTTAGAACGATGGTTAGAAAGTATTACGGGAACGTTAGAACGATGGTTAGAAAGTATTACGGGAACGTTAGAACGGGGATTAGAGAGTATTACGGGAACGTACCGGTGCCGGATTTTCCGTTTTTTCATGCGCATTCAGCATTTGTCTGATTGTGCCACTGACTGGTTTGGGTTGAATTGTGACCATTGACGTATTTACTGGCATCGGATCGGGAATGGATGTTGACGAAAGAGCGAGTTTCTCAGTTGCTGAGGATTGGATGGGTGATTCCTTTGAAGTTGTATGACCACTGGGCAAGAGGTTTGGTAGTATTTGGATCTGCTTTGCTACAGCGGATGTCTGGTCAGTGTTGATAAAGACGAACTTTTGTCCTCCTGATGTCACATAGGTATTCGGTAATTTTGGCCTCATAACAGTTTTCACTAAGATAGTGCGACCGGTCCGTCCAGCTCTAGGTATTTTCGCTTTGGGACCAGTGTTCTGCTTAGCCAATTGCGTTTGAAGCTCCGCTGCCGTTGGGGTTAGTACTATTGTAGCCGGTGGTTTTGGTTGAATACGTTTGAAACCATGGCTTGATGTCATCGTCGCGTCATCCTAAAAAGGTGCTTTTTACATGATACAAATGCATTTACATACGAATGATACACTCCGCATCTATTCAAAACGGAGGATTGGCTCCTCAGGAAGACTATGTAATGGGCGGGGTGTCAGGCTGCCCGCAGAGAGACAACCAAAATGGGTTTTCTACTCTCAGTTTTGAGAAGGAGATCGACCAAGACTCAGGTATAAAACCAAACATAATCTCAAGAAGCAAACGAGAACACTAGCTCCCTAGTAAGCTGCATGCAGAACAGCTGTTAAAGCGATCTTCGTCGCACTGCGATCGACAGCATCTATTACTATTTAATATTACCCTTTAACCTTCAATGACTATCCACGTAAAATAAAACTTATCATATCAATGACATATCGCATCCATTGAGTTAAAGCTCATACAAATTTCGCTTCCATTCATTTGCCATATTATTAATCCTTGCGCGGGTATCTCTGGCAGGCTTTGTCGGTGCTCGGGACTGAATTAAAGGCGTTATGCCACGATCGATGAACTTTCGGAGTTGTGTTCCCCATTTTTAAAGGGAGGCTACGCCGCATACATTGCAGGGATAGAGCGTGGCCTTTTACCACAAAACAAATGTTGGTCACTACAGCCCAAATGGAAATAAAATGGGATCTAATCATTAAACCTTAGTAACCTAATGATCTTCACCCCCTTATAACATCGAGTAGAAGAATTGCTTTGCCGGTTTTCCCTAGCCATGAATAGAGGCCATTGCGTTCGGGCCGTTGCTCTTTCATTTTGCAATAATGGCACCAACATTTTCTCTATACAGACTTGTGTAACTACAAGTTTTGTGTGCACCTGCAAGATGATTTTCCAAACATCAGGGCGTAAGCTGAGAAATCAACGCAAATATCAACAGCTCTGTATTAATTTCCTATCTCGAGGCCAACTCTGTTGCGTCGACGGCCTGAAAAGTGCATCGCCGAGGGCTCTAAAAATGCACATTGGATAGGGCTATATCTAAGCTTCCATTTGAGCTGGGTATTGGGCCCATTTGTTTATGACAGGCTTCAGAATCTAAAAACAAGTGAAGACACTTTTGACCATGACATAACCCCTTTAAGGTCGGATGCCCCTCCTGCAACCACCATTAACTTTTCTGGGATTCTGGGACTCCCTGCAGGCAAGTTGTGTATTCTAACCATTAAGCCACACCTGCTCCTTGATAGAAGCTGAGAGATTGAACCCTGTGATTATAGGTAACAAAACCCCTAGTTTGGTAGTACCAATAGTTGGCCATACCTGGCATACCTGTAATGCGGTCGGCGGGGTTGGGCCTCCCAGATAATGCTGCCCAATTCTTGCTTCCTGTCCCACTATAACCTTCTTACCATTCTCATACACGGGGAAACTAAACGTCTTCTCATTTTCCTGGATATACATACCTGCAAGAAAAGGTCCAATCAAAACCATCTATACTAACCTCTCAGGGTCAAACAAACTGATCAAACTGATTTGCTTCTGACTTCATTAAAACATAGACTATGTATGAGTCGTTAGAGTGTCATTCTTTCATTTATGGTAAAGGCAAACAGCTCCAAATTACCATGCATCCAAGTTACAGAGTTGTCGACCCTTCCATGAAATTTACAGTGATTCTAATGTTCGGTTTTGATGACACCAGAACTCAATGAGAATGTCCTCCATTGCTATTGCATGCTCAGCACTCTTCCACAGAGCAGGCCCCTCTATGTTGGTGGTAGTTTGTTGAAGAAAATTTAGTAATTACTATAACTATGATATTCAACAGATTTTGCAACTGAAATCCATTTCGGTTGCGAAAAACCCG
>Ga0224501_10002544_pt1 | contig 14369 bp, 15 predicted proteins | sample SF_Oct11_sed_USG_4_FD_169105 | JGI IMG/M metagenome (GOLD analysis project Ga0224501, IMG submission 169105) | Sediment microbial communities from San Francisco Bay, California, United States - SF_Oct11_sed_USGS_8_1 | ecosystem: Environmental > Aquatic > Marine > Sediment | place: USA...
TTCATGGACAAAAATCGAGAGCGACGTCCAACCGCTGGTTTCTCCATCTCCAAAATCATAAAAGTATTGATCAACTTGTCTGTCGTCGCTTGAAGTGGTGCCGATAAACGTGACCGCATGATTTGGCAAAACCACTTTTTTATCGGTCAGCAGCCTTGCGGTAGGGCGTTGATTGATGTAACCAATTGGAGCAGTTAGGAAGAATACAAAATCTAGGTTTACTCCATCGCCACCTACAGGATTGCCCTTCCCATCCGGGTTCAATGACCGGTGATAAGGCCCACTTTCGTCACCCCAATAATTGTATTCTGCATCAACGATAACAATGATGTCAGCACCCGATAATATGTCCACACCCAATTCATTCCCATAGATATCATTCCAGTGAGCCTCATGGGCTTGTATCCCCGCGTAGTTTTGCACACCCCGGTAGGAAATCCCGATAACGTTGTAAGAAATAGAATTATTACGGATGTATGTGCTTGCTTGCCCTGAAACATAGAACCCATGGTTATTTGCCGAAAGAACGTTCTTAAGAATAACAACGTTATTGTAATCTTTTGCGTTGAGTTGTATTCCACTTTCGATGTTGGATATTACAGTATTTCCTGTTATGCTTACTCCTGTAGTTGAGTCTCCAGCTAGAACTATGCCATTTCTATTTGATCGTATGGTATTGTTTTGTATTGCAACATCGTTATCACCTGTTATGTAGATACCGTTCTCAAAATTACTGGTTATTTCATTATTTTCGACTTCAGCTCTGCTATTCACTATGGTAAATCCATTTCTGAAATTAGTACTTATTTCGCAGTTTTCGATTCGTATATCACCGTTTTCTACGGTTATTCCGTTTGTCGCATATTTAATGGAGCAATATATCAGCTCAGACTGTAGTGTTCCACTAAATTGAATTGTATTCCAATCGCTTGCTCCTGGTTGATCTTTATTTGAAGTGAACGTTATCACATTATCTTGTGTTCCCTTTGCACTGAGTCGCCCGTTTACAATTAGCGAAAAATTTCCTCCAAACTTTACTTCAATTCCAGGCTCCATGGTTAATGTTGCACCTGAGTAAATAGTTACATCTTTGGACACTACGAATGGACTATCTGTAAGTGTCCAAATGGTATCTTGCGTGATCTCTCCCTCTACATAGGTCGCACTTACGTCAAGGAAGAGCAGGCTATTTGCAAATGCACCAAAAGCCACAATTACTAAAAGAGGAAGCAGTTTCAAACAGCTTCTCATAAGCTTACGCACCTGTGAACGCGTATAGTCCACTAATTTCTCATTGACCCGCTTGATCTGTAGCATTGAAGTTCGCCTATTCAATATATCATGGGGTACGTTGGTATTAAATATTATGTCTTACGAAAGCATACTTATTCTCAGTGAGCCTCCTTTGGAATTTTCACTTCACAATTCTCAGAACACTAAGACGTGAAGGTGTCTTTCGAATCTTGTGAAATAAGAGTTATGTCAAGAATCGTAATATAGGTTAAATTTTTAAAATGTAAGATATACTTAAAGATGGTTGGGATGCAAATTGGTTACGGAGAAGGCAGTCAAACATATTCTTACTGAGGAAAATCTTGCGGCGATTAAGTCGTTGCTTGAAAAGGATCATGCCATTGATTGCCTCTTTCTACTGCTTTTGGATAAGGGGCGGTGGAAAGAAGCCAAGGGGTTTATGAGAAGCCTTGACCTTACGTTAAGCGATGGGACTTTTAGAGCGAGGATGATTGAGATAGAGAATCTTGGACTAGCAGAAAGTGTGCCCATTGATCCTTTGAAGAAGTATTATGTAAAAACTGAGTTTGGTGAGCACGTAGCGAAGCTCCTAATAGAGTTCTTTGACCGTGCCGAATCGCTGAGCAAGAAATAGAACAGAAACCTAAAAAGGAATACGGACCGCAAATTTGTCTCTCCAGAATATGTTGTATTAAATCGTAAGATTTAAATCTTAATATTCTCTTATTCTTTTAGCGAACCCTAAAAGGAGGGATAGAAACCAAAATGAAAAAAATCCTGAAAAGTAGAAAAGCACTAAGTCCAGTTGTCGCAGCAATAATCTTGATCGCAGTAACCGTCGCAGTTTCAATAGCAGTCGCCGCATGGATGGGAGCACTAACTTTCACGTTCATGAAAACCGAAAGCATAGAATGGCCTACCAGCGTCTCATTTTTACCTGTGGATGGCTCAGGTCAACCCAACAACACAATCACTCTCACTGTCAGAAACACAGGGTCATCTGACTTGTATTTGAGCGTATGTAAGGTTAACGGTGCAGTAATGCCAACATGGAACGGAACCGATGCTGCAGTGAAAGTCGCTACTGGCGCCAGCGTGGTATTATATATACAGAGTGTCAATTGGAGCGCCGGCTACACCTATGAAATCAGATTCGTGGCAACTTCAGGCACTGAATTCGCAAAAACCTTCACAGCATCTTAGAAGGAAAAAAGTCTGTTAGAGAGCGGGGAGGGAACACTGACCCCTCTTTTATCATCTTGGGAGGTGTAAGAATGGTTGTTAATCTAAAAGAATTCGATTCCGCCGTCGACATATCTAGGGCCATAGACGAACAAATCTCGGAGACAAAGAGCCTACTAGGGGAGTATCTGCGTCGCCTCGACGATATTCGCACATTAGCTGAGAGATCTAAAAAGATACGAGAGGTCGTCTTCAAGTTAGCCGGCAAAAAAGCTGCTACTGAGACTCTAGGAGAGATCACTGTTGGCAACTTAAACGTAGTCTTAGATGCCAATCCGTTTCACGAACTAACGGCCATAGAAGAGGTTGTCCGAAGCCAGCAAGAAAGACTCTTGAGTTTACAAAAGATTCGCGAAGCATTAAATTGGGTAGATCAGATCGGAGAAACCGAAGGCGTCAAATACTTAGTCTTGGAAAGTGACGGGATACCAGAAAAAATCTTGCTCAAGATCTCATAATTTCGTTCTCAGGTGCACCAGGAAGTGAGAAAATGGACAAAGATGCCTATACAGTTGCGTTAAAGAACACTCTAACTGAAGTAAGAAAGATTTGTCCAGACATCAATTATTCTTTCATTTTTACTAAGGATGGCCCAGTTGTTGTTGCAGATGAGCACTCTGCCAACATTCCAGTAAGGAAGACTGTTGATTCTTTTCAAAGTTTAATGGAGAAGGCTACTACAATTGGGGGCCTACATAACATGATAGTTAAGGGAAGCAAAGGTAACGTCCACATTTCCAGTGTCAATGGCATGTATCTGGTCATAGCCACATCTGAAAATGCTAACATGACTTACATTCATTCAATTGCCAATGTGATTGTTCCAACGATACTAAAACTTCTTAAGAGCATTGTCCCTACCCCGCCTACGCCTCCCAAAACTGCTCATTCACAGCAACTTACTGTCGAAAACATTAGTGGATTCTTTCTTGGAGACACCGTCCAAGTGGATAAAGAGATTTTGAGTCAATGGTCGAAGGATTTCAAGGGAAAGGGGGTCAATGAGGTGGAGGTTGAGGCGTTCGGTGGCAAAGTTGTTCAGTGTAAAGTAAAAGCAATCAGTGAATCTAGATATGAAGGAAAGGGTCTGATTAGAGTGCCAGAAAAAGTTGCTAGAGATCTAGGGGTGGCAGAAGGAGAGTTGGTTAGGATTAAACCGGTGAAGTCTTGAGGTGAGTACCATGCGAGAGAAGAGTACGTCTCACGAAGCTGTTGAGAGTTTACGTCTGGATTTAGATAAGATCAAGCGTGAAGAAGGCATCATTGGGTACATTTTGAGAAGCGCCAAATCCGCATCCATTGACATAAAAGACCCTAGCAAGATTATTGATTATGCAACTTTGTCTTCTACTGCCTTGAAATCTGGAGAAAACATTTCTGAAGTGTTTGGACTTGGCGATGTTTCCTCTGTAGTTGTAGAGGGGAACGAAGCGAAGGTTCTGGCAATGTCCGTTGGTGGCTTTCGGGTGAGCATCTTTATGAGGCGTGATGTCGATCACAATAGGTTTTACGAGGATTTGCATTTGGAGTAACGTCTTTCTCTTGTTTTTCATTTTTGATTGGTATTCAGTGTTCTTATCCTTTTGATGAATCTATGTAGTGATAAAGTTAGTTTCGCTTTTTGTTGCGTTTTGTTTAGTCGTATAAAGTCATATTTTTCTAGGAAGCTTGTGACTAATTCGATTTTTGTTTGGTGGAGTTGTGTTTTTTCGGTGATTTCTGTTATCGAGTGCCATCGTCCGTCCTGGAGTAGTGTCAGGATTTCGTCGATTCTTTCTGTCAAGGGTTAGAAGCCTCAGATGCTGTTGCGTTATGAGTGTTTTGAGATAAAAGATTTCTGAGGGATTTCTTTAGAAAATTTTTCTATAGTTTTATGATTTGATGGTGCGAGATATATAAGACTAATACGTTTTCTGCTGATGCACAACTGTTTGTGGGTGTTGTGTTTGACTTTTTTGGCATCATCGAGAGGTCACTTATGATCGTGGTTTATCAAACATAGCAGTAGTCCACCAAAGTTAATGTTGGTGTGCGTAAAGAGATTCTTGTTTGATTCATAAAGTTACGAGATTAGGGATATTATTTATATAGTGCTTTGCTCATTCTTCAAAGTCTTGCTTGGTTGGTTGCTGGTATGGTCAGTGAAGCGAGAGGACGATTGTTCCGCAGGAAGGACGGAAAGTATCTACTGTATATTCCGAAGGATTTGGCTGAAGATAGTATGTTTCCGTTTGAGGTGAATCCTTCAGCTGTGGTTAAGGTTGGCTTCAGGATTGGGGATAAGAAACTACTTGTAGAGAGATGGGAAGAAAAAACTGAAGCTTAGCCTTATTCAATATATAGCATGTGCACCCGCACTTAGCCACAACTCATGTACAAAACATCAAAATCCACCAAAACCCTTGAAAATTGGCTTTTTATCCCTATCAAAGCAGAGAATCTAAACAGACCCTCATGCAAATATCCATTCCAAAATCGGAAGGCCGCGATGCGCGCCGCCATTTTAGCTTTTTCAGCTTAAAGCCAACAGGGCTTATTGCCTGATTCTAACAATTTTCTCCTGGACCTATTCACACATGAATCTACGTTTTGTAATACTTCTAATTCAACAACTGCAACACAAATAACTCAAATCAATTAAACTTTAAATAGCCCCAGAAAGCGTTAACATACCAGCGCCGCCGTAGCTCAGTTAGGTAGAGCAGCTGACCTAAACTGGTGTAAGAACGCCATTTAGGGCTGAAGCTGTTAACCAGCTGGTCGTCGGTTCGAGTCCGAAGGCAGCGACAAAACGTCTTGTCTGACTAAACCGGCGGCGCCAAAAACTTATTCAGTCTTTACCAACAACAACAAAATACCCAAAATAACTAATATAAGCCCGCCAATGAGAAACGCAAAAGAATAGGATTCGACACGGCCACCGATCATAGGTGGATCAACAACGGTGAAGTAAACAATCGCACCGCCCAAAAAAATACTCAGCAATCCGCATAACTTCTCAGCAACAGTCAAACCAAGAGGTGCTTCTCCACTCACCATCATCACCAGACAACATCTAGTTTCCGAGGATTATTTTAAACTATTCGTTTAATCAAGCTACCTCTTTAAGTTTTTCTGGCAAATACTTATCCACAATGTACGTTAAGCCATACCGACTGAAGGCCTCTTGCTCTGCCTTCTTTCTAATCTTCAAAAATTTCTTAATCTCCTTCTGCCATAAATCACCCTTATAACGTGGGTCCTTCTGCAACTCATACAATCGCTTAATATCGACAGGTGTCAATTCATCACTAGGTAACCTATAATCCACTATGTCAGTAGCCCAAACGCCACTCCATCGAGCATCAGGGGTAGTCAAATCCCTTAAATGAGCCGCATTCGCTGAACCAGAAATGATAACCATGGCAATATGCATCCCCCAAGGATCACCATCAGTAAAAATATGTACGGGTAACTCTAACTCTTTATTCAATCTATAAATGAAATGCCTACTGGCACGTGGCGCCTGACCTCCCAGAAGGACGAGTAAGGCATTAAACTTCTTATGTACCTCCTCCTCAATGAATCTAGTGAATAAACCACCTTTTTCAATGGCGATCACCATATCTGTACTAGTCTTCACAAATTCAGCGGATGTAATAGCTGGCCCAATCATTACACCGTCAGGATGCGACATTAAATTGTATTGCCTTCCTTCATATCCACGGACAGTATATTCAATGGTTAAATCCCCAAAGATAGCACTACGTTCCTCTGGAAAAACATTGAAATCTTCTCTGGCAAAACCAACAACGGTTTCAAGGTCAGTTATGATACTATTGGATTCAGGCTGATCTTTAAAGGCGACATCAAAAGCCTGCGCCGAATAATAAACGTCACGGAGTGTAGACGTTTTCCGATTTTTCGCAAGTTCGTAAGCAAAATAGGCAGCCCAAACAAGTTGTGTAAATGGGCGAATATGGCGAATATTTCTGGAACTTCTACGCACTGCTTTATCGCCTAGAATGTACTGCCGGACTTCGGGGCTATAGAATATGTTTTGGATGGAACGACTGGGCATCTTAATCCATGGAAAAGCCCCTTCTTCCATTTGACCATAGAGTCTTGCACCGAAATTTCTCAGATTTTCTAAAACCTCTTTCTTTTTTTCGGAAACTGAAATTTTAGTCTTCAAATTTTCTTGCACTCCTTAACAACACTTTAATGTTAGGTTCCTTCTCTTTGCCAGCCAGATTTGTGGAAAATTTTGCGATCTTCGGCAAATACTTGGAAAAAACATCCAAACGTCTCCTCTCCCTCGCAACATACTCTTTTTTAGTCAGAAAGTGTTGTAGTTGTCGTGCCACTTCTCGAAGACCGTTTAAAACTTCTTTTTTAACTTCTGGTCTATCCGCGATAAATTCTTTACCAACAGTCTTGTACGGAACCTTTGTACTGCATATATGTACCAATATTACGATAGGCATGCTAGGTGAAACTTTGTATCTCCTCCAGTTCATGGATCGTATGACCTTTACACAAATATCACTAGCCTCATCATACAACAGTGGAATCCTATTTGCAAACCTGTAAATCAGGATGTCATCTTTCGCAGGAATGTCTCCTCCATAGGCTATCGCCGTCTCAACAATAAAGGGATGACCAGAATAGGTAGAAGGCTTACGCTGAGAGACCACAATGTACTCTGGCTTCAACTCCTTTAGGATTCCAACTTTCAGCAAATCTTCACCCAAAGGGGACAAGCAGCTCGCATCTGGAGGCAAGAAACCGTCAAATTTTTTCATCATGCGCACGAGTTTCACAATTTCATCGGATCTCAATTTTCTAGGAGCTTTGGTTCGGATAAACCCGGCTGCATGCAACAAACGAAGGATAACACTTTTCTCAACCCCTTTGAAGTGGGTTTTCATGAAGTCAACTAAGTTCCCAGATTGAGTGTTTCTAATAAAATGTTGCATTTCTTTGACGCTGAGGTTATGAGAGAACCCATTTTTTCCCTTCTTTTTATTCTTCTTAATAGCTTTTACAAGTCTAGAAATATCCTCTCCCTTCAGATTTTTGGGGTCACTTGTTCTTATGAACCCAGCAAAATCCAGAAAGCTAAGAGAAATGGTCTCGCCAACTCTATGGAAGTGTTTCTGCATAAAATCAGGCATGGTTTGGCAGTCTGTTATTCGTTGGAGGCGTTGCATTGTTTCCACATCCACCCCATAGGGATGGGGAAGTGTTTCTTTGGGAGGAGGAGGTGTTTTTGTAGTGACTCGGGTAAACTTGTATAGACGACCCTTCGGATCAACGAAAGTAATGTTAGCATAAGGAGTCACAAGTGCTGTTTGTTTAAGATATTCTAGAATCTTTGGCATCGCCTAGAATAGTCTCCTTCAAGGCTAAATTCAATGAAAGTTCCGTGCCATTGTTCTTTGTTTATTTGGATTGTACGATCCAGAATTAAAGGCCGATTTCTCTGGATGTCTATCATAAGCGCATACTTGTAGATTCTCGATGTTCCAGTGCTTGAGACTATATTAACAGGTTTATGAGTGGTGATCTGTCCATAGAGAATGGCCATAGTTCCCCCTAGACCAAAAGTGCCTCTAGCTTGTTTCAATTTATACTTCGAACCAAACAAGACTTGCCCAAATGCTGATGGAATGTGACGGGCTGGAATACCACACCCATTATCTCCAATTCTCAGCCTGTAAACATCATCACCTAATTCCGTGTCATTATCATGAGATAATCTGATGTAGACCTCAGAAGGGACCCCCGAGAGATCAGTAGCGTCGAGGGCGTTTTCCACAAGTTCCCTCAAAGCCGAAAAAATTGCTCTCACTGGGTTCGTGAACCCAGCTATGTCTCGATTGCGGTAGAAAAAGTCGGCTGGACTTATCTCTTCAAAGGTCACCATTGTTCTGTCGCTTTCCTATATTTTCATGGTATGCTAAATGTTCTGCTTTTGGCTTTCTCTTAATTTATCATCCAATTTCTTGAGGATTTGCTGAAACTGGCGGCGCATAGGTTACATTGCTTGACACGTTTCCCTCAATTTAGGGTTTGCGGATCTCTATTTTTGAAGCTAATGATGCAAAATTGAATGTTCACCGATTCGCGGTTTTCCATACATAAAAAATGTTGTAACTAGGCATCAGTCTAAGAAGGCGGTTTGGTTTCCCAGAGCTCCATTTTCTTTTTCTTGAATTCTCTTCTCTTTCTGTGAAGGAACCGATAAACTGTACTATGTTGGCTGCCTCTAATGAGCATTCGAACTGCTTCTTTTGCTGCTTCTGCTTGATCTGTGTTACCAATAATGGAAATCGTATGCCCATACACAGAGAGGCCAACCTCTGTTAATTCCTCTATGAGCCCTCTGGTTTTCCCGCCCTTTCCAATCACGCGTCCTTTTAACCGTTTGATGTCAGATTGAGATCTTCCGACGATTTCTCTTAAATCTATAATTTCCAAGAAAGACTCATCATCATGGAGTAGTCTAAATGCTCGTTCGGGGGAGAAGCCTCTTCCAATTGCAATGACTATTTCCTTGGCTCTGAATAGAACGGTGGGATCAGAGGCTGTTGGAAGCAATGTTATTGTAATGCCACCTGTTTCGCTCTCTACTTCAAGTTCAACTGAAAGTTTCTTCTCAATAGTTGCTTTTACTTGACCCTCAGGACCTATGAGGGCTCCTATACGTTCCTGTGGAATCTTAACAAAGGTGCTACTTCTCTGCACTTATAACCCACCTATACATTTCTTCTTGAGAAGGCACAGCTACGTCGAGTCTTTTGAAGTGCCTATATAGATTCTCTAGGTCTCTCTGTAAAAATTTATTAGCCATTGGATGTTCAAGGAGCACAGATTGAGAAACATCAAAGAGGACAGGTTCATTGTGCCATATCATAATGTTGTATTCACTTAAATCAGCGTGTACTAATCTTGCTTCTTGATACAACTTTCTTACATAGATCAGTAACTTTTGAAGGGTCTCTTGAGGTTTTTGGAGAGCTATTTCTTTCATGAGAGGTGCACTAACTCCCTCTTCCCCGATAAACTCCATAATTAAAACGTTTTTGCTAGCTGCAACGGGTTGAGGAACTCTGACTCCTACGTCGTAGGCACGTTGTAGATTTTTGAATTCTTTCTGCGTCCAAGCATACACCAAGGAACGTGTGCCCCTTCGAACATGAGCAAACCGAGGATCACCTTCGATGTATGGAAGCATACCTCTCTTAAATTCTGCTGACACGGTTAGGTATATTTTAATTGCAAGTTCTTTTTGTTCAGAATCCTTTCCCCAGTATACCCGTGCCTCTTTTCCTGCTTTCACGACCCCAAAAATCTCGGATATTATTCCCCGATTTAAGAAATCGTAGACTGTCATAAGAGTTGAGCGGTCGAAAACTTCCTCCATAACCGCTCGTTCGGATGAACGGTCTTTAATCAACATCCTATCCCTTTTTTCTACTACCTTAAGCTTGTGTTCTATGCGTTTTCGCACGTCTTTGGACCGTCTTTTCTCAGTCATGGATGTATTCCATAGAACATGATGTGATTCACGCTTTAAAAACCCCAACTATGCGGCGATTGTTCAGATAAACAATAAGAATGTGGAGACACTCCCGCGAAACCCCATTTTTTTGGGCATTAAGAACACATTCGCTGAAACCTACTAGGTCAATGTCATGCCACACTCTGTTTTTGGGCTTAACCTCTCTTTTTTCTAAATTCATCTCCTTTTCGCGCGCGCGAGCACATCATTGGGTACGAGGAGTGCCATGTCCTTGATTTCTTCTTCACTGATGACTTTCTTTTTCTCCAAAGAGCCACCTTCTTGGAATTAAGGGTTATTTTGCTATTTATGTTTCCCTTTCTTTCGAAAAAACGCGATGCCGAATAAATACAGTTCATCAATTTGCTTCATCTTGATAACGCTAAGGTGCACATTAACTTATTTAGTGGTTGTGATGACTCTTTTTTGATTTAGATGTTTAAAGAGGTGGAAGCATCTTACGAGCGAATAAAGAAGATTGTCAATCTCACTCCAGTAATGACTTCTTCAACCCTCAATGAAATAGCTGATAGTGAATGTTTTTTGAAGTGTGAGAATTTTCAGAAAACTGGGACCTTCAAGTTCAGGGGGGCCTTCAATGCCTTGTCACAGTTGTCTCCAAAACAAAAGAAGAAAGGAGTGATAAGTCATTCCTCTGGAAATCATGCGCAAGCACTTGCTTTAGCCGCGAAACTTCTAGGAGTTAAAGCAGTAGTTGTTATGCCTGAAAATGCTTCTCCTGTAAAAGTGGCTGCAACAAGGGGTTACGGGGCGAAAATAGTTATGTGTGGTTCCCACCCAACTGACAGGGAAAAAGCTGTTGTACCACTCCTTGAAAGGTACGGCTATACTTTCATACATCCTTCCAATGATCTCAAGATTATCGCTGGCGCTGGGACCGCTGCCTATGAATTAATTGGTGAAATAGGTGAACTCGATTACGTTTTCAGCCCAGTAGGTGGTGGTGGATTACTTAGCGGAACAGCACTCGCAACGAAGGGACTACTTCTATCAGCCAAAGTGACCGGCGTCGAACCCAAGAATGCAGATGATGCCTATCAATCGTTAAAAGCTGGAAAGATTATACGAGTGAAGGATCCAAACACAATAGCTGATGGGTTGAGAACTTCTCTTGGAAGTAACACTTTCAGTATAATACGAGAGAAAGTAGATCAAATAATAACCGTTTCAGAAGAACAGATTGTTGACGCAATGCAGTTTCTTTGGGAGAGAATGAAACTCGTAGTTGAACCGTCAGGAGCCGTTTCACTGGCAGGAGTATTATCAAAACAGATAGATTTACGATCTAAAAGAGTAGGAATCATAATCAGTGGAGGAAACATTGACTTGATCGATTTCTTTACTACAATTCGACAAAGAATAAAGTCCTAGCTGAAGAGATTTATTACATTCTTACAATTTGCGCATGAGGAATGCCCGAAATTTTTAAGGTGGCTTCTGGATGAATTAGCCCTTTCTCTATGGCTTTTTCAACAATTTTTTTTCCAACCATATTCACGATTGTGGACTGTCGCATCAAAGTGATGGCTTCTTCCACGCTCACTTTTGATCCTTTGTAAAAATCTTCGCGTATTTCAAAAACGATTTCGCCTTCTCTGAGGTTTTTGCCTAGTAGTTCAGCGTCACAAGTTGCAAGAAGTATACATCGGCCCCACTTTCGTATGTTTATGTAGACGTCCAAGTGTCTGCACTTTATACGGGTCTTATAGATGATTTTGCACCACAGGCTTCACATTTGAGAAAATGGAAACGCTTCTCCTTGACCAATTTTGTGTCAGGAAGCCTGCAAACAGGACAGACAACAAAATCGTCGATATATCTTTTGACTAAACGATCTATGGTGTCACGAGAAAACTTTCCTTGAAAAATTGCACGGGAATCGTCTATAGTTCCAGCAGTTGCTAATTCCCCTGAGAGAAATTTCAGTAAGTGACTTAGGTCTCTGTTAAGGACATCAGATATCTCTTTGAAGTTGTAAAGGATTGTTCGAACTCCAATGGTAGAACTACGGGGTCTGGGAAATTCAAATCTTTTCTTTTCAAGAACCTCGTGGGGAAGTTTCGAACGAGCTCTCTTCAGCATCTCCTCATAACTCATACTCATTGGTCTTATACTCCATTATCTTTATGCTACCATCGGGTTCGATCTCTTCTAAGAACTTATTTGTCTGTTTAAATATTTTAACATACCCTTCACTTGAATGGCAAAGTTCATCTTTCAAAAGTTTTAAGAAATACATGCTTAGAAATTCAGTCGGTGAAATGATGGCTAAATCTTTCGTTCATCCCTACATTCCCAATTCTATCCCAAAAATCAAGAAGGATATGATGAAGCAAATTGGTATCCAAAATATAGAAGAACTCTATGCAGATGTCCCTAGAAAATTTCGACTAAAGAAGAAGCTCAATCTTCCCAACTTCATGTCAGAACATGAAGTGAAAAGATTCATCGAAACTCTCCTTTCTAAAAATGTAACAAGTCAAGAAATGCCTACGTTTTTAGGAGCTGGTTGCTGGCCTCATTATGTGCCTGCAGTCGTTGAGGAAATCATTCAGAGAACAGAATTGCTTACTTCATACACTCCATATCAGCCAGAAATTTCTCAAGGGATGTTACAGGTCCTTTTTGAGTATCAAAGTATGATCTGTGAAATCACTGGAATGGAAGTTGCCAACAGTTCCATGTATGATTGGGCTTCTGCTTTAGGCGAGGCAGTTCGCATGGCAGCACGATTAACAAAACGAACAGAAGCCCTTATTCCAACAATAATCCATCCGGAAAGAGCAAAAACGCTGCAAACATATAGTGATCCAGTTGGAATTCACATCCACTCAGTGGACTATGAGTCCGAAACTGGACAACTTGACATCGAAGACTTGAAGACGAAAATTTCAAAGAACACGGCCGCCGTATACATTGAAAATCCCACTTATCTTGGCTTTGTCGAAGCACAAGTTAAAGAGATTGCAGAAGAAGCTAAAGATCATGAATCAAAATTCATCGTTGGAGTCGATCCTACATCCCTTGGCGTATTAAAGCCTCCCAGCGAATATGGTGCGGATATAGTGATTGGTGAAGGCCAGCCTTTAGGGATTCCTATGAATTATGGCGGGCCTTTCCTTGGCATATTTGCTTGCCGAGACGATATGCGTATGATTCGACAAATGCCTGGGAGCATAGTGGGTATGACCACCACTATGGATGAGACGAAAAGGGGCTTCTGTAACGCCCTTCAAACAAGACAACAACATATTAGAAGAGAGAAGGCAACATCCAACATCTGCACAAATGAAGCATTATGTGCAGTGGCAGCAGCAGTCTATTTAGCCTCACTCGGCCCAAAGGGCCTGAAAGAATTAGGAGAAACTATCATAAGCAAAACCCAATATGCTATGCGTCTTCTGTCAGAGATAAGAGGTATCAAAACTCCAGTTTTCAAGTCTCCACATTTCAAAGAGTTCACCGTAAACTTTGATGACACTGGAAAGACCATAAAAGAAATCCATGAAAAACTTTTACGACGGAGAATTCATGGAGGGAAAAAAATTGTTGAAGAGTTTCCTGAACTTGGTGAAACCGTCCTTTACTGCACCACTGAAGTTCATTCAAAAGATGATATTGATTTCCTTTCTAATGCATTAGAGAAAATCATAGGAGAAGATGAATCATAAATGTTCAAACAAGCTCGCTGGAAAGAACCAGTCATTTTCGAGTTAGGCCATCTTGGACGCAGAGGGCATATCCTACCACCAGTGGAAAAAGAAATCCAACAAGTAGTAGGAGATCCTAAAAACCAAATTCCCGAAAAAATTCGAAGACAAACCTCTCCAAGGTTGCCAGAATTGTCAGAAGTCGAAGTAATGAGACACTACATTCGGCTATCTCAAATGAACTACTGCGTTGATCTAGGTCTTTATCCACTTGGAAGCTGCACCATGAAATACAACCCAAAGATCAACGAAAAAATTGCAAAACTGCCTCAAGTAACTTCCATCCATCCCTATCAAGACAGAAAGACAGTTCAAGGCATTTTAGAGATTCTTTATAAACTCTCTCATTGGCTGGCGGAAATCACCGGAACATACGAGGTTAATTTGCAACCAGCAGCGGGGGCCCATGGAGAATTTTTAGGCGCCCTTATTATGAGAACTCATCACAAGTTCAACAACGAAGACAAGATAAGAACAGAATTAATAGTGCCTGACTCCGCTCATGGCACAAATCCAGCAAGCGGAACCATGGCAGGATTCAATGTCGTGGTTGTTCCTTCTGACGAGGATGGATGTGTTGATTTGAGAGCATTGAA